>Ga0209671_1002039_pt1 | contig 17949 bp, 6 predicted proteins | sample WorMetHERISLAND2_2_FD_187401 | JGI IMG/M metagenome (GOLD analysis project Ga0209671, IMG submission 187401) | Marine gutless worms symbiont microbial communities from Max Planck institute for Marine Microbiology, Germany - Olavius geniculatus... | ecosystem: Host-associated > Annelida >...
GGGGACAGACATGCTGCTTATCATAACAAGCACTGGTGACAAGCTTCTTAGGAATGTCAACGTTGATGACCTTGAATGACATTGAACCTCCAAAATAAGGGGTTTAGTGAATTTTTTTGCGATTTCAAGCTGTGATGCACATTTCAAGAGTGAATTGCGCCGAAATGGTTGGAGATTAACCAACACAACTTGCATATGAAATTTTTGCCATTGAATGTAAATTATAGCTGTCCAAGTCCTGACCCGTTACGTTCAAGGATGTCTGCACAAGCGAGTGTAAATAGGTGTGCCCCCCCAAAAAAGTGGTTATTTTTCTGCTATTGGCTTGTTTATTGTGAAAACGGTTGCAGATATACGCACAGACATGTTGCTTATCATAACAAACACCAATGACGTGCTTTTTAATGGTATCAACATTGATGACCTTGAACCCTAAAATGAGGGGTTTTAGTGATTTTTTTGTAATTTTTGGCTGCAAAAAGAGTGAATTGCAATGAAATGGGTGGAGATAGATCAAGATTAGCCTACCTGCGAACAGGAACTGCTATAGGCTCTGACACATTGCATGAGCATTAGCTCAGATTTCTTGTAGTTGTATAGCCAGCTTAATGTATTTGCAAGTACTAAATGGTTTGTCTGCATCATGTCTAATGCTCTTATCAGTACAATACTTGTACCATTTTAACGTGACTAACTTGAACTGCTCAAAAAATGAACCTTAATGAAAGGGCAGTGTTTTTGCCTTTTACTGTCGGTTAAATGTCTATTATTGTGTTCCTCAAATCAGTGGCGTCACAGTGGGAAGAGGAGATGAGGATAATTGCCCTTCCTAAATTTTGGGTTGTTTGAAATCTTTATCAGAAAATTCTCATCCATAAATGCAAAATTTGAAGCCAAAAAAGCCCCAGTTTGGGGAAATTTAGGGACAAAATTAAAATTTGGAGCATGCAGAATGTCCTGTGTGGAAAATTTGCAGATGACTGTTAGAATTTTGTCCGAAGTTTGCAGTGTCTGTCGGAAAATTGCAACAGTGCCCGTTTACTTTTTTAGCCCGTGATGCCATTGCCTAAAGTTACTGCAGTCATCATGTACGTTTGAGCTTCAGAAATAAAAAAAAATGTTTCTCTTAACATCGTTTGATGCCAACAATGGGTAATGTCATGTTCTTGAGACAGTAATTTTAGACAAAGTTTCAGCAAAACTTGATCTCACCTAATGGTTACAAACTTACAACACCGCACAAGATCAATACTAAATTTAGCGCATGATTAATTTAGCTCCAAAGCAGTTGTGTTGGAAATTGATACTGCTCTATAAAGTTATACAGGGTGGACCAAAAAAGTAAGCTATTGTATTTTTTCCATATCTTTGCTAATTATTGACCAGTTTTCACATTTTTTTCACTAGTAAACTTTGGAAGAAATTTCCTACTCAGTGGCATGCATACCACATCCATTATGTCGCTACACTACCTTGTAAAACAAATATCCAAAAATAAACAAAAAATCTGCAGATTGGCAGAAGGTCTTGGTCGATTTTTGACGTATTTAACTGAAATGTTAAATATAAATTATTGTGTAGAAAATGTTTACAAATGTTTACATATAGCTAAAGAGTAAGTTTTCATCTTTTAGCACAATAGTGCACACTTTATAGGGCTGCACAATCGAAATGCAATGCTCATGCTGAACAAGATTGCAGCCACCGAGCAGCATTAATGTACACTGAAAAATAGTGCACAGTAAAATCGTTCAAATTATTTGAAAAGATGTTTGATAGTTTCTCCATTGTTCCTGACACAATATAACGTATTTACATTTCAGTTGGTACCGTACTTTAATAATTTACCACCAGACCGAACCATCTGTAGATATTGTTGATTTTATTATATTTATGTTTTACAAGGTGGCGTAGCGACATAATAGGTGTAGTGCGCATGCCACTGAGTAGCAACTTTTTTTACAGAGTATGCTGGTAAAAAATTGTCACAATTGATCAATATTTAGCGAAGATATGGACAAAGTGCATTAGCTTACTTTTTGGCCCACCTTGTATACTGGAAAATTTTTTTAGCATAATTATATATACAGCCATTTTACAGGTGATCAGACTGCAACTGTTAAGTGTAGTGTATACCAGAGAAAGATGGAGAAGTGTTAAAAAGATTCATGCCACACAGCTTGCACGTAACGTAACGCACCACTCGCGACCTTTTGTTTTTGCTAATGTCGCTTTTTAGGCAGATCGTATTCCGGATGTTGTTTTATGTTTGTTTACATTACATTTCGTTCGTTTAATAGTAAGCAGAATTAAAATGCTGTCTAGATGTTTATTAATATGCGTTATTGTCTTCTGCAGTTCACCAGACATTGTTACATGTGTCAAGAGCAAATTGAAAGAAGTGCAAATTATTAAAGAGGTACGCTGCAGTGTCAATTGCTGACTGGTTCGGCGGCCGACATGGCGCTACTGTGTTTTTGGAACTATGGTAAAAGGCGGATGTGGCAACGGGTAAAAGACAGATGTCGATGCAGAGGACATCCGTATTTTACCCATCGTACTCAGCTGTGCCTCTGAACGAATTAGTGATGTGTGAAGTCCAAATTCCATTACGCCAATGACAAAGTCCGGGACAAGTTCCCGACAAAGTCGCGGACTTGTCGCGGATACAAATCATGAAAGTTCGCGACACAGATCACGCCCCGACTTTCATGATTTATGTCCGCGACTTTGTCGGGAACTTGCCTCGGACTTTGTTGCTGACTTTTCCCGTGCATTGTAACGGGTTAAATTCCATTAGAGCGACACAAACGGATTTGTAGCAGACTTGTCACAGACTTTGTCGCAAACATCTCGACATGTCGAGATGGTTTATGTCCGCGACTTTCCCTGCGGGAAAGTTTCGGTGAAAGTCAGCGTAATGGAATTTGGGCTTAACCGTGCATTAATTTGGGGCCTTCAGGCACCGGACGTTTGGGCATCATGCTTTGTGATGGACACGTTATTAAAATTAGGCTAGTGTACGTTGCATCGTTCGAGTTAAAATTGTAAGTTGGCATAATAAAAAAGTTACAAATCTGAGTTTACAATATAATAACTTCTTGCTGCACAAAGCCTAGTAGTCATCATTGTCGTTATCCGTTGTCATTTGTCATCGCATGATGTCACTGTAGACCTACGTCGTCCTCGTGCATTGTTGCGCATCGCGAAAAAATTCAGAAGAGAGCTACCAAACTGACAGTATCATTATTTCAATCTCCTTTTTGTTGCGTAAACCCTGCATTATCTTCTTGTCGCAAGCCTCGCAAAAACCAATGGATGTCTTTTCTGGCAGTCATAAATTCATATTCAACGTCAGAAATCCTCACACAATGAGCACAATGGTGACCTTCGCACTGTTCACACTCCAAGATCTTGCTTTCCTGGTCATTAAATTTTTTCTTGCAACTTTCACAAACCCAACTCTCTACATCAGGTTCGTCTTTCACAGTATCCCTTTCCTTACTCTATGACGTCTTTGCACTAGACATGGAACCTTTACGCGGCATTACGATGGATGGGTGATCCCTATAGGTCGGATGTTTTGAAGCCTAAGGAGCCTCAATCTTTGTTTCATGGCCGACTCGTGGGCGCGGGGAGCTAGGCCGGCCAGGCAATGTTAGTAGTTGGCCCTGGGACTCTTAACTAATGTTATATCGTAAATAACAATCAAACAAACAGAAAGAACTGAAAAGTGTGATTACTGATTACTGAAATTGCTAAAATTTCTGTATATTAACCGCTTCACAATAAATAATCTGCCATCTTAATAACAAAATAGAGATGTTTTGACTCATTGCGTATAGTTTATACATTTAGGAAATACATCAGCTGAAAAGCCATGGCCGCTTACTAGTGATGTGATTTATTATATAGTCTAAACCTACAGGCTACAGAAGTTGCTAACTTACTATTATTGCTAGTGTAATCTGATAATACTGTACTAAATAGCACTGGCAATTATTTTGCTATACTTTGTTCGATGCAAATTCACAGCTGGTAGGCCTAATGATAGGCCTATTTATTTTCAATAAATTTTCACGGCAGATAACCATTTCATGTTAGCTTCCGTGAAAGTTCACGGCATAGTGAAAATCGACTACTTATTCTCCGTTAATTTTCACGGCAGATAATACCTTGCATTCAGTATTATATCAGAGTCTATCTTAGCCGAAGCTGAAATATAGTGTTTTTGAATAAATTTTATTTAATGTGTGGTAATTGATAACAAAGTGACTGATATTTTAGTTCCAACCGCAGTCTTGGTAATGCAGTGCAGAAATATGACAGCATTCTGGCATTAATAACGAAATAAATGTAATTAAATAAAGTGGCGATTTACCACTAGTAATTTTCTGCTCACTGGTGCGAGATCGCCGATCTACCGCTAGCACTGGCCTTTTGATGGTCTATCCAAGTCCCTGGCCCATAGATATGTATATTATAAATTTGCTAATTTTGTTCTAATAACGTTTTAATTTTAGTATCAATACAACAAAACAAAACTCTTTTGAAGTTTTCATTTGCCGTGCCATCAGCAGAAATTGCAACATATGTACTAACAGCTATGTACAACACTCAGACCGTGCTCAGCAAGAAATTATAGAGTATTTATAATATACATGTCTGTGAACTAACCAAAACTGTTAGGCCGTCAAAAACACAGCTCCATTTCTAAGCTGTGTCATAGGATATATTCGGCTCGGCCAATAAACACGTGGACAGTGGGTCAGAACCTTGCCTTGCCTTCGGGGTGGGCAGGCTCTTACACCTGCCCAGCACTGAGGCCGTATCAGTTCGGCCCAAAGCGCATCCCCAAATGTAACCGCAAGGTTACAAGTAACGGCTATAAAGCCGTAGTCGGCTGTGAAGCCAAAACCAGCAAAGAAGCACTGGTAACGTGTAGTAAATGCTCTCACAGGTTTGGTCAGCTTTTAGTACACTCCTATCCTCCAGATTGTAGAAATTTTTTGGGTCATCATAGCAAAGCCCCACCACCACGTCAAGGTGGCTGACAAAAAACATTTCAACCTGTTCACTGAAGGTTGCCCAGCTGCTGATTCATTTACATATGCTGTATGACATCTACTAATGTCAAAAGAAACGATTGTAATCAATAGACCCCTAAGCCGGCTAGCCGTGAATTTCACGGCTGACTTAGCATTTTTGCGGCTAAGGTCCTGGCTTAGCCGTGATTTTTCTGGCAATGGCGGCTTAGCATTTTTGCTACATTTTTGCAGTTTCGTGCAGTTTTTACACTTTTGCTGCATTTTTGTGTTTGTAATTTGCAATACTGTGCGACTGATTGTAAGAAAAGTTACGTTATGGGATGTTATTTCTACGGTGCATTGTGGTTCTTTTAGTATTCACACAGATAGATATTAACAAATTTTTCTCGGCTAGCTGCGATTTTCGTGGCAGTGGCGGCTTAGGATTTTCACGGCTGGGTTCCGGCTTATTTGGCAGTTTTCGCGACAGTGGCGGCAGTGGCTAAGTCAGCAGCTTAGGGGTCTAGTAATTAACAAAGTGATGCGAACTAAACTGACTGCCATCTTGCCTCGTCATCTGCTCAGACAGCCAGTGCTAGCCATCTAGCCTAGTGCTACGCTGCTGCCTGCTAGGCCGCGATGTCATTGCAGATGACCTACCAAGGTTTTACCTAGAGAAATGTACTGCTGAGAGTCCAGTATGGATACTCACAGCCGTATCTAGTATGGCTAACCCTGCAGTAGAATTTCTCTTTAAATAGCTTGTCGCTTCAATTTGCACTATATTACTTCTTACTATGGTTGCTGAAAATTTATAAAAACCTACATAAGCCATGAAATTAACACATGAATTTCGTTTTTATCTCATTATTATTTTATGAGTTAAAATAATTGAACAGTTGCTCATAAAGTGCAGAACTGTAAAGTGACAATCTTTATTTTAATGCAAATTATATATTACTTTCTTTGTTGAGATGGTCAGTGACAGTTTACTCTGGCAGCCATTGAGTAATTGCAGTGAGGTGTAAGTGGTCAAAGAAGACTGTTAATGCTAACAGCGTTCTTCACTAACAGTAATTAATTATGTCACACCGTTGTTTGCCTGCTATGTAACAAGCCATTTTTATCTAGTAATGTCCGTTAAGTGCACCATTGACTACCAACCGTAGTGATCTTGTTAATGTTAGTTAAACGTTGAATACAGTATGCAAAGAGCGATTGGTCTGGTGTGTGTTTAGTTTGTTCCCGATGATTGTACGGAGCTTGCAGAAGTCGGAGATGAAGTTTATGTGCATTATACGGTAAATGTTTGCTGTGGAATTTGCTACTTGCCTCGAAAAAAACATGAAATTGCCCATTTGTTTGCTAAATTTATACATAATTTGTGTTTTTTGTGCTTGCTGTTAATTTCACGGATCATAAAGCAATAAAATCTAATCATTGTATACGTAAATGGCATGATGTGTGAAAGATATTGATCTAATGAAAAAATACGTTTTTGATTTCTTGTATTGTGAACTTTTTCAGTAGTAACTTAATTTCTTTACTTTACTTTACCTGGTTATTCAAGTGAAGTAATTTGTACTGTTTTGCCAATTACGATTTGCCAATTACAATTGCCAAATGTTTCCTGCATCGCTGCCATGTATGACTAAATGATGATTCAGAGAATTTGATAAACTGCACTAAAATGTTTTATTTTAAGATGTAGACCACTGACGACACAGTTATACTTTGATTGTAGGGACAGTAGAAAATCATGGCAAAAAACATGGCAGACTTTTGTAAAAATTGCAAAAATCACGGTAAAATCACGGCACAAACATAGCATCAAATCACGGTCCCAAAGACTATTATACAGTCTATAAAACTCAACACTATCATTGACAACCATCAATACATTCAGTGCAAGGTTTTCATCTGTAAAATTTTGTCACAAATGAGTAATAAAATACATATTTCTAGGATGACGTCATGCTCACATCTTGAGCCAGAAAGCAACAAAGCACACAGACTTTGGTAGCAGATGCAAAGGTAAATATTTTTGTGTTAAAATCACACAATAAACAAAAAATGCTTGTAAAAATTGCGAAATTACAGCATTTTGGCTAAAAACACAGCAAAACACGGCATTTTGGCAAAATCACAGCATTTGACGAAAATCATGGTTTCTGTGATTTTCGAGTTTCTGTGATTTTTTACTGTCCCTATTTGCTTGTTTAAAACTGCCAGTAATTACAGAAATTTTTTAAAGTAGATTTTTCAGATATTTCAACTGATTTCAACTTTACTTTTGTGTGATTAGTTTGCTTTACTGTCATTTTCATATGCAGGGTACGCTGGACTCAGGTACGACGTTCGACTCTTCTAGACAAGAAGGCCGCGGTCCACTTCCCTTTGTTCTTGGTCAGAACCGAGTCATTCAGGGTAACTGGCTGTTGATATTTTTCTTTGTTGTTGCCGCAGTCTTTGATTTGTTAAAAATTGGGATGAATTTGGTTTTAGTTAAAGAGTTTATTTGGCTACATGGTTGGTGTTATAATTTGTGTTTTTGATTGAAGCTTACATTTGCTGTTAGATTGTTTTTTTGTCTTATTCTGTCTTATTCTGAGTCCATCATTGGTCTTCTCTCCATCACAGATTTCATATCAAAACACTGGGCGACTTCACTTTTTGACTTATACTTTCGCTGAGCTTTTCGCTGAGCCTAAACTTCGGTCTAAGTACCTATTTAAGTCAAAAAGTGAAGTGATTTCGCTGAGACTTTCGCTGAGCCTAAAGTATCTACTTAGACCGAAGTTTGGACTCAGCGAAAAGTCTCAGCAATTCGCTGAGTCCAAAAGTACCTACTTAGACCAAAGCTGAGCTGAACTAACCTGGCTAAAGTCAGTTCGATTTGCATGGAAAAGATAGCTTTTGGCCTTAGGGCTTAACTTTTGCTGAGCCTGAATCCACTTTAACTTTTGACTTTGGCTGAGCATAATCATGGCGACTATTTACAGACCTATACATACGGATAGTTTAGTAAATTAAAGCAGTCTGGTACCAAAAATAAACGCCGTAATAAATATGCAATGACGTCAGATGTTATGTAATTACGTTATTTGCACGCGTGGTGCAATTAAATAAGCAAGTCCAAACGTAAATGGTTGATTTATTTCCTGTTAGGTTTACCTGTTTTTCCGCCATTTTTAATCGTATTGTTCAAGTCAATAGACTTAGACCAAAGTTTAGTTGAACTATGGTCTAAGTACAGACTTTAGTGTTCAGCTTTAGCTTTCGCTCAGCGAAAAGGCTCAGCGAAAGTCTAAGTCAAAAAGTGAAGTCGCCCACTGTCGCTTAGTGTTTTGTCATGTTTTCTCACATTGCTTGTCTGTCAGAGGCTACTCCAGCCAAACAAGTATTACTATTGCTAATATCTCTGACGGAAATGTAGACGAGGCTGCCCATGCATGAACTGGCTGGAGCAAATCTGTCGGGATTTTGGCGCTTCTTCAGCTGATATATGGCATAGGGCCATAAGTCGTGAGGAACTGCGGCATATGCTGGCTATGCAATAATGATGACTCAATGAATCCACATACAGAAGTGGCCAGTTCTTTGTAAGATGAGAACTACTGATGCAGTTTAAAGTAGATAAAATGACAAATAGAAGAGGACTAGGGAAAGTTGTTTAATGACACTGTTCTGTATTGTTTTATGCTAATGATAGGTTGGGAACAAGGCATCAAAGGAATGTGCGTTGGGTAAGTTATCACACATTTTTTATTATACAAATTACATTCTAAGCTAGGATTACTAAAGCCATCGTAGTAGTCATGACTTGATATTGCACGCACATGTTTGATAATCTACGATTCTTGTTTTTCCAGCATTTTTTATTCGCGAAAGCAGCTACTGCTTTCAGTGCGTTTTAGCCATCGCAATTCTGTCTGTCTGTCTGTCACACGGGTGGATCAGTCAAAAGTGGTGCAAGCTAGGATTACCAAATTTTCACCGTCAGCTGCGTGAAACTCGTTATGCGATCCAAATAGAGAATTTGGTATTTTGTATATTAACTTAGTGTGAACACCTCAATTACCAGCTTATATACTGAACTGGAACTGCTATAGGTTTTTGTGCATCTCGTGAGCATCAGCTCCAATTTCTTGTTCAGATAATTAAGCTTGCTCAGTTATTTACGTCTATTCTTGTCAGATAAAATGATAAGCTCCTTCAACTGTGTTTTCTAAACCAGACTCCAGAATTTGTCAGAAGTGCAGTTAGTAGAACATGTATGAGTCTTCTGTTTGTTTTGGTTGTAATGAAGTGTCGTCTTTAATTCATCTGTTCATCCACGTGACAGGTTACTGTACTTATTGCATGTTCGCATTCATTCTGCCTGACTCTAGCACTATGTCTGCAGTGGTATAACGGGTTGATAACTCCAGCTGACTGCACGACCGGCTGTTGGCGAGCATGGAATATATGTGTCAGACCACAGTTTGGAGTGTGTAAGTTTCTTCAACATTCACTTCTGCACCTTCAGACCATCATCTAGCACGCACGTTTATCTCAGATGAGTTTGATTTGTTTCGGTTGTGTTGTTAGAGAGAGGCGCAAGTTGATAATTCCGTCAAATCTGGCGTACGGTCGCAAAGGTCATCCGCCGGTCATTCCACGTATGTCTACATCACTGAAACTAGAAAGTACTCAGTTCAGATCACTGTGTTTTATTCTTTGCTTTCTGTAAGAATTGAAAGTACCCGGTGTCATAATATCAAAAAGTTTGCGGTTTCAGATGTTCAATCCCTGATTTTATGGATGAAGATTCTGGATCAGATTGCCACCGTAATCTGAGTGGTTGGTTTTTTCATCAAAATTTGATCACAGCGTGTAATCTGGATTGCACGTAGGCAGCAGTTGTATTGAGTGTGTCGTCTTCACCAGGTGGCAGCACTCTATTAAGTGCAGGTTGTTTTTTGTCTGCAGCTGATGCGACGTTGACATTTGATACAGAGCTGATGTCACTCCACAAGAAATCCGCCGTTCCGGACTTGCTGTTCCGCATTGTTCGATTCCTCGTCATTCCGCTGGGAATTATCTGTGCGGTGTACTACGTCTACAGCAAGAACCGCAAGGCTCCGACCAAGCGTGAAGCAGCACGACGCAAGAAACGGTAGCCAGATCTTGAGAAGTGGTAGACGTCCTGTGACTATACAGAGTGTGACTGCATGTGAAGCAGAAAAAAAAATTGCAAATATACTGTGCATACGTTTTTGGCATTATTTTGCATGCAACCACAGCTTTGCAACATTTGACATTTGTGGTTTAGGGCCGACAAGTTAACAGCTCTGGAACATTTGTGCAGATGTTTCATAAAGGTTACCTTGGCATAGCTGAGCACTTGCAAGCGTTTATGTTTTGCCATGGATATTTTTAGTTTCTTTGGCTGATTATCATGAAACTTTGTTAAGTGATTGTCAGCAGGTGTAATTTTATATCTAGGCCCCAAAATTTGGGATCTTTTGCCAAAAATTTGAGAACAAAAAGTCCTAAAATTTTTATAATTTTTTGACATTTTTAGAGTTTCATGTAACTGCCCACTTCCTTCAGGTCATGTGCAGTCATGCTGAAATGTTTCAACATATTTTCAGACTATTTTAGCATATATTTATCGAAATTCTTTAACCAAAGTTACATGTGCAACAAAACACAAAACCTTTGCACAGTATTTTTTTGCATTTTTTACATCTAACCATGGCCTAACACTATGGCAGAGTTGTGTGTTGAATTTTATATGTCCGTTCAAGCCAAATTCCTTTTTTTCTTTTCTGACAGTTGTTTATACATGCAAGCCAAGTGTGACTGTTTTTAAGCCACACTCAACTGAGACTGAAAATATTTCTGTTATGCAAATTTCTCAAGTTAGACTATCCAAGTGGTTATATATACACAGTGTTTCATAAAAAAGGGACCCTCTTTTTGCTTTTCTCATAATTTACTCAATTGATGATCAATTTACAGAAATTTTTTACTAGTTGTAGCTGAAGAAATACTAATTCAAAATATTGCAACAAAGTACGGCAGTTGATTAAATATTCTTTGTTAGTTGTGACGTAATGTTGACGTCATAATGTCTCACGGGTACAAGCTTGATAGTCTCAACTGGTGCTGTCAGTTGCTACCCTGCTTTGATGGTGAACTTAATCTGGTTTGCTAATGAAAAATGTTTATCGCGTCAGCACTGAGCAACATGGGGACATGAAATCAAGCATCTTGCGATCCAAAAACGCAACCATTTTGCAAGCTCGGTGTGCTAGTGCACTGTCTTGCTCGAACATGTGAAATTTCAACTATCCCCACAGACACGTAAATGCGATCGCTTTGCACGTTTTTGTGGCTGCAACTGTAAAACTTAAAAATTTGTCATTAGCGAACCAAATTTTTCACCATCAGAGAAGGGTGGCGATAGACAGCACCAGTTGAGACTATCAAGCTTGTACCCATGACACATTATGATGTCAGCATTACGTCACGACTAGCAAAGAGTATTCAGTCAACTGCCATATTTTGTTGCAATATTTTAAATGAGTATTTTTCAGCTACAACTCGTAAAATTTTTGTGTAAATTGATCATTATTTGAGTGAATTATGACAAAAACTAAAAGGGGTCCCTTTTTATGAAGCACCATGTAGATGTTTTGTTGGACTAGTTAGCTCATCTGAAAGTTTTTGCTGTTGAATATTATTATGATTATTATTTGTTGTTATATGGCATTATTTTCATTTTTGCTAAGTAATTGTAGAATTGTAAGATATGGCATTTATTTGCAATGCATACCATAATTTCTTTGTGCTGTTTTTGAGTAAAATGTGACAGTAATGTGACCTTTTGTGAATTTACATTATTTATGAGTTTGAATTTTGGTTGTGTTATTTGCTGATACATATCATGTAAATATCTGTGCTGAGTGGCACATAAAATGGAACATAATGTTTAACGTGGATTTAGCAATCAGACAGTTTGTGTGCATTTTGCCTGAAAAGGTCGTCCCCGAAATGACCTATACTGTGTCGAGTGGGACGTTAAACCCTACTCACTCACTCAGTCACTCACTTCTTTTTATGCAACATTCAGTATACTTGTTGTTAAGTGTGTTTCAATTAATGCTGCTACAAGTCACATTCCTCAGAATTAACTGATAAAAAACAATTTAGTTTTATGCACTTTAACGTAGAGTTTTTACTTGTAATCATAAATGCTAGTTTTTTTGTGATGTAAAGGAACGTTGAAACTGTGGTAGTTGATGTCTATGTCTTATATGTGGTGTCATTGTTTGCTTGTTATTTTTACAACCATGAAATATTTCCAGTTTTTATGATCCATTGGTAATTGTCATTTGTGGAGCTTTTTACACCTTCAAGTCTAGGTTTTTGGTGGCTTCCGTATTGTTGCATTTTTTTTCTTAACATTGTTAAATGCTTGTTACTCATGGTGAATGTTAATCACTGTCATCCCCTCGTCCTTCAATAGACAGCATTATCACGTTGATGTCTGTCTGGAGGATAACAGGGAAGATTATTAGAACTACCATCATGTTAATTTCATATGCATGCATATAATGGAGTTCTTACAATTTTCAGTTAACCTCATTTTTGTGTTTTGTGTTTCTGTAAAGGTTAAACTTTCTGTTTATTGTAAAGTTTAAACTTACCATTCCATTATTATGTGTTTGTGTGCATTCTGCCTGGAAAGGCCGTCCCCGAAATAACCTATACTGTGTCGGGTGGGACGTTAAACCCTACTCATTCACTCACTTAATCACTGTCACTGTGGCAGATGCCTCAGAAAATGGCAATTGGCGTGAATGGGAATGTGACATCGAGACACTGCCACGTGTGACCAGTCTTAAGACCGTGGTCTTATTGTGGTCATAGTTTTATTGTGAAGTTCTGTTATCACAAGTCAGTTGATGTCACCTGCTACTTTACATATACGTGGGTTAGTGGCATGGCGTAGTTGGTAACGCATTTTGGCTGAAACGAAGTTACTCTACGCCGGGCCTGGTTAGTACTGCGATGGGTGACTGCCTGCGGGCAGGTAAACCATCTCAGTGTGAAGCCTGCCAGCTAGGTCGACTCAGCCTTCTACCCTCCGTGGGACGGCAAAATGATTAGTAACTCATTTACATGGGTTACGGAAGGTGGGGATCTTGGTACAGCTGACTGGGGTTGCCTAGCTGGCCGCTGCGCCAGCCTGTGTCTGCAGGCTGCACACGGTGGCCGTGCGGCAGGCGGCTCTGGTTAGTGACGAAAGCGCATTAGAGGCGTGTTTGCGACAATGTGCTATACAAATTGACGACCTTTACCTTTTTTACTGATTTTAGTTAGAAATATGATGCACTACTGCCAGTGTGTCGATTTAATGACAGTAGCGTGAGGAATATCTTATGTGGAAGTGTTGACACTCGGGCTATCAGGGTATCTGATACCTGACAGTGGAATGGCCAGGAGTTGAACCCCTGACCTTGTGGTCACTAGTCAAACATACTGACTATTAGACTATCGAGCTGCATTTTTTCATGACTGGGACTCGACTATCGACACGCAGTCTGTATTGCAGCTGTCTGTTGTCTTTTTCCGTGTAAAATTCTTTATGGTTCCAGTTGCTGTATACTAGAATAGCAAACTGCTTTGTTGTTGACAGAGTTGGCTGTTTTATATGACTACATGTTTATGTAACAATTGTTGGCATTCCATTATTGTAGCTCATACTGTTCTTGGGCAATGTGTGTTATTTGTATGTTGAGTAATTCCTCATGGGATGGGTGTCTTCTGCTCTGAGTTTAAATGTCAAACGTGTCATTCTGTTGCAATAATTATTTTTGCTGTTATTCCAGGTGCATATTCTGGCAAGTTATTTTTATTCCATCTTGAATGTTTTTCCATGATAAAAATGTGTAATAAATTATGATAATATACGCTTCACGATTAAAATGATACCATAAAATGATACCATACAAGCTACTCAATGTTCAGTATTATTGGGTCCTGTTGATAACAATACCCATATGGGTCTCTGAAGGCGAAGGGGATATTTGGCCTGCACCCCCAGCCAAAACATGCTGCAGTTGTAAATTTCTGCTGCCACATATCTAATAGAAACTGAATAGGAGTTGAGTAGACTGCAGCAGCAATTCCGCCTTTTATCAAATGACTTTGGTCTTGTTGTTTTTTGTCACTGTGTTTTCGTGCATTGTGAATCTTTATTCTTATTTGATTCTTGTTTGATATATTTAATGTAGCTTTTATAATTTTTCAAAAATTAGTTTTTTTCAGTTGTTACATGTATGATCTGCAAGACATTTTTCAAAACGTTCTTTTTTATTTTATGTATAGGCTTAGCTAGTACAGATAATACGAACAAAAATACACAAGTAGAAAATAAAACGTCATTCGCAGACATACACATTGCCTCGGCAGTTATTACACTGCAAGCTAATTCTATACTACATAAATGATACTGCATAGTATTATTATAGTATATAATCATGAAAAAACCGCTATAAGACAATAAATAATATAGTCTGAAGCAGTGATATAGGTAATAATATCAAATACGGTGTGAGATTCCACTGAGACTGTAAAACCAAGGCTGGAAAAAATAGGTTTGAAAAACCTAGGTTTTTAAAAACAAAAAAAAACCACAAGCCCAAATTGTAGGTTTTCACATTTGTTGTGTTTTCTCAGAGTGGATCAAATTTAATTGCATGTTTTAATCGTGATTTTGTGGTTTTGTCACAAGTTATACAAAAACGATGTGACTGGGAGAATGATCGTCATTTCGTGTACGGTCTTCGTTGCACAGTAAGAAGTAAAAAAAACTATTAAAAACTGCTAAAAACTTAGAAATTTGGCCCAACACCTTTTTTCAAGTCCTGAGCGAAACTGGCGCGAGTGAGTAACAGTTCAAACGTCATATCCAACAGATTGATAAAAATACTAACAGCATTACATTAATTACTCGTTGTGATAATATGCACATCAAGAAATCATGTCAGTTAGCAAAACAACTCTACGTAAGACCATGGTTACGCGTAAAACAAAAAAAAACGTTCAGAATTTTTTTTGCTAATATTGTGTACACGTAAGCTGTATTAAATGTTTTTGAATCATCTTCACTTTTTTGGTTTTACGCCATCACAGGCTATGGCTTTGGGCAATAGCACAGCTTGTAGAAAATGCATAGGTCACAAATAGATAAAACAAGTATACTGTTGGCTATTTATAGTTTACAGCTAGTATTTTCCTTAATAAGCAGAAATTTAAGACCAGGCCGCTGTGCTCTACTAGCAATATTAGCATTTGACGCTGATGTTCGGCTTAAAACTGATTGGGAGGTAAATCAACGCAGTCGTTCAGTAAAAATTACGGACGTTTCGCCCCCCCCCCCGGACGTTTCACCATGTGCCTGGACGTTTCTCTCACTAAAAATCGCGGTATGTCGGCAAAAAAAGACGGACACAGAAGACGACGGACGGTAAAGTCGACGCGGGGAATACGAATAGGCGACGAAACGACGGACGAGTGGAAAACACGACGTCGAAGTCAAAGCCGTTTCTCCGTCCCGTTTCTTTGCCGTCCCTTCATCTTCGCCGTCGTCTGCAACAGTACTTTTAGTGGCCAGGGGCTAAACGTCCTGCGGCGAAATGTCAAACGGGCAAAACGTCCCGATACCTTCAGTAATAACGTACCTAGCATAATGATTGTCGCCGAGACTAAAAAGTCGAGCATGATAGAGAGCTAAAATGCCTGCAACTTATACCGTCGGCAAAGCTTATGAACCAGAAACAGATTCCGCTGAGACTGCACAACTATAGCGTAGCTGAGTAACAGCTAAAATGTCATCCACCACTTTACAGCTCGATATGACATGGGGATGAAACAAAACAGTTGTTCGATCTACGTCTGTCTGTCGGCATTAGAGATGAGAGTGAGAATTGGAATCCCATGCTAATGGGAAGAAAAACTACATGAAGGCCTATCTAATTCAACAGTACCACTAGCTTCCGCAGTTTCTTGCTTTCGTGTCACTAACTTAATATAGGCTAAATAATTATATTCACCGCAACTTAGGTGTTCACGACGCAAAAACCTGCTTATGGGAATGCGTATGCGACGTGTGCTGGAATGAAAATAATTGCACAGAAATGCTACGAAAACGAGAATGTCGCGCAGTGCACTTCATGCGCACCTGCTGTGCTCGACACTACTCAACTCTTATGTTTTGTGCATTATCGGAAAAGAAGAAGAAGAATAATTGAGATGGGATGGAATGTGAACTGACTGCGTGGAAATGACTGAGAGAGCGTCGGAATGTAAAAAGCCATTCCCGGTCATCTCTCGATCGTCGCACGGTATGTTTACCATAAACTGGCATTAGTTTGCCTACACATTGTGGGGAAATTGGCCAAGCCAAGGCAATCATTTACGCACATTTTACAACTGCATTAATCGCGGCCGTGATTGTTGATAATTATTACGTCGACTCCACTCTACCGTCCGCAGGCTCAGGGGCGGGTTGCAGCAGCTGTCGCCATGGCAACCAAGGACGCTATGACGTACCAGCCCAGCAGGTGGTTGCTTAGCTGCTTCAGAGCGACTGCGGACGCAGTAGTCACTTCAGATTCTACAACGCACCAGTTAGCATAATCAGTTTAGTAATAGCAAATAGCAGCCTATACCTGCCAAATGTTATCTACACTATGTCTCAAAAAAGTATCCCCGACATTATCGACTGTAACTTGAAAACCAATTACCAGATTACGACAATTTTGGTACAAATATTCCTGACACAACTTGCCATCAAATGACCATTCAGTTGCCCACCTCACCCAACGTTTGTTTCTGCACTACCTTGGGAGAGCATAACCCGCAAAATATCACTTTTTTATCCAATGGGATGTGATTAACATAACGCGTAAAACACATTTTGTTCACATTTCTGACACTGTGGCTGACATTTCATTCAGTTGTCCATTTTTCAACTGCCTGCAGTAAAATTGGTTAAAGTGTTGGCCCACTATGCGAACACGGGCAAGGAGACGCTTTCTCCATTCATTGACAGCAGTATGGATAATGTTCTGCTCCAGACCAATTCAGGCTCTACCAGTCGCTTCTTGACTTTGCAAACATTCCTAAACTTCATCTGGTAGACATACTGCTGCAAGACCTGCTCTTGGGGCCGACAAATTAGGATAGATGGAATTTGTTGACGTTTTTCATTCATTTTAACACGTATTATGCTTGGTCTGCTTTCCCCAGGTAGTGCAAAAGCAGACGTTGAGTGAGATGAAAACTAAAACACTTATCTAATTGCCAGTTGTATCACAGATAATTCAGCCAAATATTATTAAACCTGCTTATCTTTAGTCAAGGCATGATCGATAATGTTGGGAATGTTTTTTTCACGTTTTCTTTTACTTTAACACATATTTCGCTTGATCTGCTTTTTCTAGGTACTGCAAAAGCATAGGCCTACATTGGGTGAGGTGGGAAACTGAACAGTTACTTGATGGCAAGTTGTGTCGAAAATACTTGTTCCAAAAATTATCAAAATCTGATAATTGGTTTTCAAGTTACAGTCGAAAATGTCGGGGATACTTTTTGAGACACAGTGTAAATCCGTCGAACCGTTTAAGCATAGTGCACGAGTGGAACAGACAGACAGACGTAGCACGCTACGGAGAAATGTGTCGAAATAGACAGAAGCGCTTGCGCTGCTAAACACCATCTGCCTACAGGGTGGCCCCCCAAAAACGGGGCCACTCTGTTATATAGCTTCTAACTTCAGAAATACTGCTTAGATCTACACGATTTTTTGCAGAAATCAAGGTCGTTTCATTCTCAACACGAAAACATAAGTTATTGAAATTAATTA
>Ga0209671_1002040_pt1 | contig 17947 bp, 17 predicted proteins | sample WorMetHERISLAND2_2_FD_187401 | JGI IMG/M metagenome (GOLD analysis project Ga0209671, IMG submission 187401) | Marine gutless worms symbiont microbial communities from Max Planck institute for Marine Microbiology, Germany - Olavius geniculatus... | ecosystem: Host-associated > Annelida >...
TCATTAGATGACACGACAGAGTTTTTTCTAGCTGCAATTGTTTTGACAATTGTAGCAAGCCAAGTGATCTTTGCAAATTAATGCGTGGCACTTTGAACACGTGATATTGTGCTTTACATCCTTTGAACGTGGACACAGCACACGACGACCACGTTTCTTCCCAGCAATTGAGCTTGTGTTTGTACCTGCAGGAGAAGGGCTAGAAGAAATGGGACTCTTGACTGCACGCCTTGCAGCGTTGTCTCTGACCAGCTGTTTCCCCAGTTCTGCGAGGAAGATCCTGCGTTTGTACAAGATGCCGTTCATCCAGTTTGGATTAAGGTGAATCCATAATAATAAATGCGTTCAACGCACTCACATCAAGTAGATTGTAAAAAAGAACCATCGGCCATCTGCGGGTCATTCTTTTGCTTGTGTACGTTCTCACCATCTGGTCCATTGTGTTCACTCCGGCTTTCGACGCATTATAATCAAGAACCATTTTGCGTTTGGCTTTTTTTGAGTTGTCAACTTCTACAGTGACATGCTCAGTAATGAGCAGGACGACAACTCGACCCTTCTTAGGGCAATAGGAAACAAGCGTGGCACTATCTTGAAATGCGAAAAAAGTGTTTTTCTGTCTGCCTCGTCTCTGTCAGCTTCGTTGGTAGTTCTCCTTTGTTTTTGCGTATTGTTCCAAGAACAGTCATTTGACGCTTAGCAAATTCTCGAGCCAAACTGACGCTCGTAAAAAAATTGTCACAAGTAACATTTCTTCCTGATTTCTCTAGTCCACTTATCAAGTCCAACACTACTCGCTGCCCCTGGTTCACTTCTCGATTTTGTCCTTCTTCTCGTCCGGTGTAGACTTGCATGTTGTACACGTAGGTTGTCATGCTATCATACAGAGCCCAGACTTTGATTCCATACTTGCCAGGTTTTGAAGGAATGAACTGACGAAACGGGCATCGGCCGCCAAAGATAACGAGCTGCTCATCGACTGTAACATTCTCGTTTGGGATGTAGTAATCCTGAAAAGACTTCACCCAAAGTTCAAAACAATGCTGCTCAAGTTCGTCAGATTTTGATGAGTAAACTATCAGACGAACTTGAGCATCATTGTACACTATTTTACCACGAACTAATTTACCACTAATAGCAGACGCCATTTCTGATGTTTACTTAGAATATACAGGGTGCGGCAGAAAAAAGTAGCCCCCTAAAGTTTTTCGCTGTTTTCTCAGCAATCGCTTGGAATTTTAATTAAAAATTTTACATATTTATTTACCAAAACCTTCTACATCTAACTGCCAGGTAAAATGTGATTCTGTTAAAAAGCGACGAAGTTACAGACTTTTTAACTTAATTGCCTACCGATTTTTTAGCATTCAAAAATGTTCTGGCTACAACACCAGTTTAATAACATCGTTGAAACAACACAGTTAAATTATGATCAGATGCCAGAATTCCATTGTCATTGCAAATGTTCGAAGTGTTCACTGCCAGCTCCAAGCTACAACAACAGCCTCCAGTCGCCTTATTTGAGAAATTTTTTACAGCCTTGTCAATCGGTCCCTGTGGCAGGTTACCCCAGATAACCTGAAGCGCTTTTTTAAGTTCGGCTCTTGTTTTCGGCTTTGTTTCAAGCTTGCGGTAAGCTTCCAACATTGCACACCATACGAGATAGTCCATTGGGTTTATACTCGGCGAATTTGGAGGCCATTGGTCTTTTGTGATGAAATCTAGACAGCTGGCCCGCAGCCAGTTCTGTGTGCTGCGCGGCGTTGCGCGCTACGTGTGTGCTGGCGCGCCGTCCTGCTGGAAGATGAATCCGGTGAGCGGACGATTGCTTTAAAAGAACGATAGTTTAGTGATAATTTGTAAACAATATAAATCGCCGTTTATCAAAACGTCACTGTGACGTCATTGACAGTAACGTGTAACCATTATTTGAAAATTCAATAGCATTTTTATCATGAACATTTTTGAATGCCGAAAAATCAGTAGGCGGTCATGTTGAAAAGTCTATAACTTCGTCGTTTTTCAACAAAATCATATTTTACTTGGCAATTAGATGTAGCAGGTTTCAGCAAATAAACGTGTAAAATTTCAAATTAAAATTCTAAGTGGTCGCTGAGAAAACAGCGAAAAACTTTAGGGGGCTACTTTTTTTGCCGCACCCTGTATAAGTGGACTTGTTAACAGTAAGCCTAAGCCAACATGGTCCTCCATTTTTACAGAGCATCAGCATAGCTTGTTATGCAAAAGCTCTGTGTTAGCTATAGCTAAAACGTCCGCCCGTCTGTCGGGGTTGATGTCACACTATGGCACTGTGTCCTCCATATTCCACCTTCTGATTTTTCGATAATTTGGTCCTCCATTTTCTGGTCCTCCATTTTCAGTGCACCCGCGCCACTGTCTGGCATTGAAGCTGCAACAAATACGACTTTTTACTGACTTGCACTGTAGTCAGAAATAAAGCTACTATTTCTGCGGATTTTAGTTTGTAAATATGTATTTCCAATAAACAAAAATTAATGCAAAATACCAGCATAATGTATAAAAATTTTCTTTAACTGCTTATTTCTCCACTGTTGCCAGCCTGCAGGTTTGGCCAGTATCAGAAAATGCGGTCGTAAAGTTGTCGTGGCTGTATTTTTACAGGTTCGATGCCCTTCATATTGTTTAACTAATACCACTCATCACAATTCTCACAGACTTAAATAAATTCATGCATATGAAACTGATTCGAAATTAAAAAACCGCACTAAAGCAAAATCACTTACTAACCAAAAATAAATTTTATTTTATAATTACTAGCAGCTATGCTCTTTCTTTAGAATCAAACAATCAACAATGATACATCAGGTTTGACAAAAAAATGTGCATTTCATTTTAACAGCAGCAAATTTCCCACGTTTTCACAACATAAATAATTGGCAAATCATTAAACAGAAAAGCCAGACCTCTGCCAAGGACGAGCAGGCAAGAGCAAAGAACTTGAGCCATTCGACGTCACCAGTGAGGTTGCCAATACGAAGCAGTTCATCAAACAACTCTTTAGGCAGCGCCAAGTCGTGCCACTTTGCTTCAATCACCGCCACTTGTACAACTTTCTTTGACCCCAGCTGACAACGGCAAAAAACAAACAGCTCTTTAACCGGTAAAATCATGGCTGAGGAGCGGGAGCAGAGGATGCGAAAAATTTTGGGCTGTCACAACATTGTTCAGGAATTTTCTCATCCAAAAATTTTCATCCAATTGGAACGGCAAAACCTCAATTTTGTGGAAATTGAAAAGTAAAATTAAAATTTTAAGCAATTGTAATCTCCCTGGTCCGAAATTTGCAGTGTCTCTCAGAAAATTGCAACTTTTTGCCATGCCTACTTTTTTAATCTACAGTGCCACTGTCTTCAACAAAGTATTCAAAAAATGTTGCACTTGTATTCCTAAGAAGCAGTGGCAAAAGTTTTGAAAGTGACTGTACAGTTTGGTGCCGTTCTTCATGCATTTCTGACATTGAGACACCCATCATGCCATGTACAGACAAATTAATTTAGTTTGTTTGTTTATTCACTCATTCAGTCATTATCACATTCATTCATTTATTGCTCATTCACTCATGCACAAATAAATTCAAGTGTACATGCATTATACATTACAAAAATCGAACACATAACATGCTATTGAATAATTATATTGTGCTACAACAATCGAACCTGTCTGTTAAGAACACGTAGTAGACCAGGCGTAAGTCCCGTATCATCCTTCTGTGTTGCTGTCATCATCTCCAGCCTATCTTTCACTGGTGGTATTTCACCATTTGCCATCGCACGGAAATATCTAACATCACAATAAACAGTTTGATTTACCAGTGACTGCATATTGATACAATAGCTGAATATGGTGCATAGCCACAAAAATGAAATTGTACAAAATCATTTACCCGGTCATTTACCAGGTGTAGCCACGCCGGGATGCAGGGATCTAGTGTAGCCATAGGATTCAATGGACTCAGTTTATAAAAAAGCCCATCCTCCTCTTCCATAACTTTTCTAGACTATTCTTAAATCCATTTATAACACCACAGTCAACATCCTCTTGCACAAACTCATTCCATTGAATGATCACTCGGTCTGAAAAAAAATGCTTCCGTACGTAGGTCAAAGTGACATATCTGGTTGTCTGCCTTTCATGAATGTCCACGCATTGCCTGCTGATTTTGTACCCCAAACAGTTTATCAAAGGCTATGGCAGACTGTCCACTCTTCATCTTGAACACTTCAAGCAGATCTGCATGACTTCTTTGTTTTCCGTGTGACCAGATTCCAAGATCTTTCAATCTGTCTTCATACTTCATCTCTTTTAGACCAAGCGCCATTCGAGAAAATCGATGCTGAGTTTTCTCCAACATCAGTCTGTCCTTTTTGTAATAAGGTGACCAAACAAAAGAGTGGTATTCAAGGTGAGGTCTGACCAAGGTCTCGTACAGGCTCTTCTATCTCTGTATTCTTCTATCTCTGCTACATATTGTTCTGTATATCATTCCTAAAGCCCTATTAGCCTTAGTGTACATGAACAGACACTGTTTTGATCATTTCAAGTCATCCAAAATGTTAATTCCAAAATTTTTTTATCATGAGTCTTAGCCAACTCTACAACATTCACATAATATTTGGTCTGTGAATTATTGTTTAAAAGGCAGTTAACAATCTTTAGCTAGATATAAGCCTAAATAACGGTAGCAGAAAGATAGAAAATTGTTCAGTGACTTTTTAGTTTCAAGTAGCAGTTAGATGCATTGTCAAGCTGCAATACTTGGCAATTCACTGAACATCGAGTATCACTACTCAACATTTTTTGGCAAAAAATTGTCGAGTTCCGTTGGTGGTACTTATATGTTCCATGCAGACTCCAGACCAGGTCTCGGGTCTCGTCTCGGTCTCGGCTCAAAGGTCTCGTGCACATCCCTGGTAAAGAGTCACACTGACAAACAGCGGTGTATAGGTTATTGCATGTTTTTGGTATCATTACAATAGTAGATCATTTACATACATACTGCTAAAAACCTTTATTAATAAAATAATCTCTCAACAGTATGAAAATACGTACGCAGCCGACCAAGCAAGTACATCTTTAGGCTGAGTGCGAATAGCGGCTTTAGTGAACTGTTTTAGAATATCTGGAAGCTCTGGAGGAATGTGAATCTGCTCTGAACAGTAATACGGCTCTTCCGGTTGCGGCATAACTGTAGTCTTTACATGAGACACGACAAAATATCTACCATTTAACACCAAATGTTTATTTATTGTACAGTCTCTATAAGAAAGTGAAATTATAAACGAATTTTTCTTTTCGCGTTGCTAATGACAACGTAAATAACATTCAACACACAGGAAGTGAATTGCAGTAAATAAGTAACTGTTTATCGCTCCGTTTGTGCTGCAGTGTTTTTTTGTTACTTATTTAATAGTCGATTGCGGAAGCTCGGGCCGGATGTTGATTTCGTGAGCTCCGCCCATTTTATATAGAGTTATTTAGGTTTTTTTGATATGTTTCTGACATTGTTGACGTTTAGATACTGAACTTAAACTGATCACGTCGTGACCATCCGGTAAAACTAATTAATTGTTAATTAACTGATCGTACAGTTTGACACCGATTAAGCAGATGCTTCACGATGTCGGCCCTAATGAAGTACCCGCATACCCCCAGGGTGTCTGCCAAAAATGAAGAAATCTCGAGTGGCAGAAATTCCATCGCGTTATGTGCCGTTTATTTGCTGAAGTGGCGCTCCATAAATAGCGTTATTGAAGCAACTGTGACCTCAGCCCATACGCAGTCTATTGGTAGCGTGCGCATTTTTTGCGCTAAAGGTCTCGGGTTCGAGACCTCTTGCGTGCGAACATTTTGCAACTTTCTTCTCTTCATGTCACAATGAACGTTTTTTTTCGTAATAATGTATTCGTATTCTGCAGCTTATTCGGTTTTAAAGCAATTTAGGTGAATGGTTTTGGCGCAATTTTGCTCCAACGATGTACTGAATTGCTTGTCGTATGTAGAACGTCTATGAACCATACCAGGATGCTAAAACGTATTTATATCAGTCTTATTCAATATTATATTAGAGTATAGCTCAAGCGAAAGTTGTTTTTTTGTAGAATGTATGACTTTTAACTTTAACAGCTTGCGTGCAACATGTGGCGCCACGTTATGAGTGGTTATCAGTTATGGCAGTAGGGCGAGCCAACAGAGACTACAATTTGTGTTTATGTTATTGTGTAGGTTTCAGTGATTACCATTAGGGTTAGGGATGGGGTTAGTGTTTAGGATTAGGTTTAGGGTTTGGGTTAGGGTTTGCGTTTTAGAAAGATTATGTCAACAGTAGTGGACACCATATATTACTGTGCAGTATGGCTTAGATATTGAGGTTGGTGCAGGCAGATAACAAAACTTGCCAAGTGCCTATCCAATGATAATTCCTAGCTTGAGGAGCTGCTTGGCCAGACTGCCGACTCGTGAGGCTACGGCCGAGGTTGGGCAGTTGCTTCGGTGGTACCGTGTTCGTGTTGATGGCAAGCGGTCTTTTGTCGCTTGCTGTCAGCATGGATACGGCGACATCGGACATGGCTGGCCTTGGTCGGTATTTCCGCCGCTGCAGCATTTTTTGCAGGGCAGAAATTCCGCCACTCAAGCAAATGGACGGCACTTAGCACGGCGGATTTTCCGCCACTGTAGAGTCGTGTGCCAAAAATACGGTTATTGCTGTTGTTATTGATCAGTGGTAACTGGATATTTATTTTGCTTTTCGACTCATTTTCTCATGACGCTGAACTTAATGAGCTGATAAGAGGCAACAGCAGGGAGAAGGCTACAGGGAGGCAGAAAACCAAGCTGGAGCAGTGCGGGGTAGGGAGTAGAGTGGTACAGGGGGACAGCTGGCCCGAACATCCATCCCTAGCACCCAGCCGAACATGTGGGGTGGTGTGTCGCTGGCTTTAGTGGGCCAGGTATCAGTTCAACATCTTGATTTTTCTGTTTATTATAAACTATCAAAATGTGGTGCATTCACACTAATGTTTGTTGTCAGATGAAAGTGCACAATTTCTTCACTGTTTTTTATCAAAGTTATTTGAACCATTTCACGTGTTTAAATGATCAAATGTTATAGTCGTCATTCATTTTAGTGGAAGACGTCATATGCACTGGGCTCCCGCCTAATCGCATAGCCCGGATAATAGCATAACATCAGCCTGAATGGACACTGCAATTAAGTGGGTTTCACTGTACTGGTCTTCTTGTGCAGCATCCTAACAACTAGCAATAGGGGGCCTATTTGAAGGCTCTTGATAGCTGTTGTCTGCTAATTCTCATATGGATTTTTTGGCAAGGTATTATACACCCCTATAAAAATATGTGATAGCCAGTGGCTTCTATCCGTATACCTGGTGGGTGCAGGAATAGGATTAGGGTTAGGAATAGGATTAGCGGATGGTTAAACAAATAAATTTCAGCTTAATTACAGCATTATGATGTTGCAACATTTGCAGATCTGCACATCTGCAATCTTCTGATGTATGTAATGTTGCCGTTGTGTGCAGTTTATGATGTAACATGTATTTATACAACATTTATGTGTAGTAAATATTGCATTTTATGTACTCTGCCACAGAAAGTTATTATTATCAGTAATTCAGTATCATCGAAATATTATGTAAAAATTATATTTAGCGAACGTTGTGGCTGTTGCATGCAGTTTATCAAGCACCGTGGATCGTGGAGTTCGTAATGAGTTTCACAGTGAAGCAGATAGACCATTGTCTGATGCATCACTGTGCTATGGACGATTACTATTACTTTAAAAATATAATGCTGGAAATGTACTAAGCACACATTGTGGCTGAAATTATACTGATAATGCACTGTGGGTGTTGTGTGCAGTTTACCATGGAGCGTGAAGTTCGGAATGAATTCCGCGGTGAGGCAGATGGACCATCGTCAGATGCGTCAGTGAAGCAGGAGCATGGGTCGGGAGTGGTCGATGGCGTAGTTCCGGCCTCAGCCATGCAGCAGATCCTACCCCTGCAGTTTCTGCACGCGTCCACTGCATCAAGTGGCTCAACGGCTGCATCGCTGTCCTGGATGACGCCGTATCAGATGATGATGTTGCCTGGCACACAGCAACTGATACTTCCAGGCACTGGGTCTGGCGGCGTGTTTGCAATGCATGATGGTCAGCTGTATGTCAGTCCGATTGCGGATAACGCTGGTGCTGCCGAACACAGCGGGTAAGCAGTGTTACTGTACCTGCGGTATAATTGCAGTGTAGAAGACTTGACTTATTATCACTGATGATGTCACCATGCATTAGCAGCTTGTATATATTGCTAAAGTATTTTTATTTCATACCGTAACACGTTGTGATTATCGTGGATATAATATTGCTGCATTTGATGTTGTTGTTTTGTTGAGCTGATTTCACCGATTTGCGTGGTTGATTGGTTGTGATGTGCTGTCAGCAGCAATGAGCTACTGCATGCCCAGCACTACCCTGCGGGAGTCCCACTGTCTGGAGGAGCAAACACCGAGAGTGCAGGACCTAGTGCAGCGATTGCACATCAGCAGCAGCACAGCTCTCAGACCACACCTCGACGTGGCAGTGCCGTCGATGGATCCAAGCCACCGAAGAAACCGCTTACTCCGTACATGATCTTCAGCAAACGAGTGAGTTTGCATTTTTGCGTGGTCGATGGTAATTGAAAATTGGCAATGCAAGGCTTCTAAGAGTTTGTTTTAGCCACTCGGCACATCGGGGATGCACACTGGATCATAGTGGCTGCAACACTGAGCGAATAGCCCATCGCAAAGCTATGATGAGGTAAGGTAAGACGGATTGTGGTATCAAGTGTTTGGGATTATACGTTTTGCTTCTCCATCCATGTGTTTGTTCTGTAGGAGTATTCAGCTGAGAAACAGAAAGGTGTAGAAAATCCATAATTGCTGCGAATGTTTCCCAGGGTGCAAGTAACTACAGGGTGCGGCAAAAAAGTAGCCCCTTAAAGGTTTTTGCTGTTTTCTCAACATCTGTTCAGAATTTTAATTTGAAATTTTACAGATGTATTCACTGAAACGTTTTACATCTTATTACCAAGTGCAGTGTGATTCTGTTGAAAAACGATGAAGTTATGGACTTTTCAACATGACCGCCTACTGATTTTTCAGCATTAAAAATGTTCAAGCTAAAATTGCTATTTAAATTTTAAAAACCGGTCATCACATTACTGCCAATAACGTCACAGTGATGTTTTGATAAACAATAATTTATTTTGTTTATAAATAATCTTATCGTTAAATTATCGTACTTCTAATGCAATCGCCTGCTGCCTATTGGGTTCATCTTCCAGCAGGATGGCACACCAGCATACGCAGCATGCAACACACAGAACTGGCTATGGACCAACTCTCTGGATTTCATCACAAAGGACTAATAGCCTCCAAATTTGCTGAATATAAACCCAATGGACTACCACATGTAGGGTGTAATGTTGAAGGCTAACCTCAAGCTTAATACATAGCCGAAAACAATCATCGAACTCAAGGAAGAGCTTCAGGTTATCTGGGGCAACCTGCCACAAGGACCAATCGACGAAGCTGTGAAAGACTTCTCAAATTAAGCGATTGAAGGCTTGTGTTGGAGCTTATGGCTGGCGATGGACACTTCAAACATTCACAGTGACAATGGAATTCTGGCATCTGATCGTTAGTTAACTGTGTTGTTTCAACAATGTTATTAAATTGGTGTTGTATGAAGCTTGAACATTTTTAATGCTGAAAAATCGGTAGGCAGTCATGTTAAAAAATCTATAACTTAGTCGTTTTTTTAATAAAATCACATTCCGCTTAGAAGTTAGCTATAGCATGTTTCAGGAAATAAATCTGTAAAATTTTAGATTAAAGTGCCAAACAGTTACTGAGAAAACAGCGAAAAACTTTAGGGGACTACTTTTTGCCACACCCTGTAGTGTGCCATTTCTCAGTACCAGTAGGAGCCCTAACAGGATGAAGATGGACAGATGGGTGGTCAAGACAATACTGTACCCCAGTAATGTAATGTTTTGCCTTGCCTTTGGCCATTCTGATTCTGAGTGTGGTCACAGTATGAATCGATGTTCTCCATTCAGATCTGTTGTTTACTTTCTGGTTTGCATCTTTATGTTTCAGACCTATCCATGAAGTGACATCATCCATCCACTGTTTTTGGTCTTCCTCTATTCCCATTGCTAGTCACGGTCCCCCTTGAATATTGCCCTTTTCTATCAATTTGTCTTTGTCTCACATGATGTGGCTGAAATATTTCAACTTCTTGCTTTTCACATTTGCTAGTAAGCTTTCGTTGACACTTCCTGCTCTGAGGCCCACAAATTTTTCTTTTTTATCATCCATGTCACTCACAAAATTTGTCTTGTAATGTAATATAAACCTGGTTTAAAGCATTAAGTTTTTCCGTCAAAATTTGCAAGTAAAAACAACGGATGAAACAACAGTGAGACAAACAAATTTATCTTCTTTGCTGTTTATATCACCTGCTAAATCTGTCTTGTAATGTAACGTAGACACGGTTTAAAGCCAAAAGTCTGATTTAAAATTAGCAAATAAGAAAAAGCAACAACAGATTAAACCACAATTAGCAGTTAATTATTACCTTAGCTGTAGTAAGTGTTGTGCTTGCTGGCGTGTGCAGATATGGCCACAGGTGAAAGCAGAGAATGCTCACCTGTCATCTGTGTGTGAGCTTGGGGCTATTGTTGGTGGCTTGTGGCGAGATCTGGACCCCACACAGAAGCAGGAGTTCAATGAACTCTATGCCAAGGATAAGGTATCAGCAGATTTTCACTGTCATTGTCGTAGAGGGTTTAATGTGGCTTACATCAGGGTTGGCAGGTTTCTGCCAAAGTTGGTTAGGTTGTTTTGCCAGTTTCTGCCATTTTGAACTTCAATCTTAATTTTTAAATTCATTTTTGTGCAAAACAAATGCAAATCAGTGCGGTTTTTTGTTTTCGTGTTAATTTCGTTGCCATCGTTCTGTAACAGAGTTGAAGTTCTGTTATGATTGGCCAGTTTTACTTTTGAAATATTATATTTTTGTACATATTTTGCATGTTAATCTACTTATGCTGTGTGCAATGAGCATACTTCGAGTACCTTTTACACTATGCTGGTTTAAACCAACTTTTTGCCTGTTTAAACCAGTTTGAATTTCTTGAGTTCCAGAAACAAGTTTTTGTCGCTAGAAACGCAGCCCTGGCCTTTTTTTGAAAATCTTGGGCAGTAGCTTTTTTGTGGCTTATTAGCTGATCTCTGTGCCGTGCTGCTGCACATTGGCCGTGACCTGTGTTGACAAAATCTGACATTCGGCCCACCTCTAGACACCATGTATATCATCTGCAGTGCATTTGTGCAGGTCCGCTACGATGAGGAGCTGCGCAGTTATCTGAAGCAGACCGGCCTGCTGGCATCGGACCTGGCAAAGATGCGTACCAAGCGTCCACCACCGCCACATCACCGGCCGCCGCTGATGCACGCTGGTGCCCCGTCAGCAGCGGCACACTCGGCGGCCGCTTGGTCAAATGGCAGAGCGTCACCGCAGCGTTCCAGCACACAGCAGCCTCCCGCGGCTGCACTGCCGACGCTGTTTGCTAATCACGACGGATCAGTCGTAGTCGGTGGCGGTGCGGGCCACACATATGGGTGAGTGAGATGTGTTGGAATATATTCTATGATGATTGTACAGCAATGTAGCATAAAGCAGGGTGACTTTGTCACTTTGGTCATAATTGAGAAAACACTTTCGTCACAGTAACATCTCCAACACTTTTTCAAAGTCACCCTATGGTTTAAAGTCACCCCGGTGTGCAGTACTTTATTAAATTACTTGCTAGTTTGTTTAAATGCAGTGTATTAATCAGGCTACAAGCTTCTTTGGTGACAGTGGAAAAATTTGTAGAGAGATTTTGGACAAATCGGAAAACGTTTTCATGTGTTGTGTTCACTATATGAAAATATTGATGTTTATGGGTTTGATAACTTTGTGAAGTATGAGTGTGATCTTCAACATAAAACTGATGTATCTGCATGCGAAACCATTCCTGCAAAATCAAAGACATAAGTTGAGCACTTTCCTAACCTGCAGATTGGCAAGGCTTCTTGCCAACATTCTAAAGGTAAAAGGTAAGTGATGTATAGCTCTTAATAGGAAACCCACTGGAGAGCTACGGAGCATCACCTGCCACATGGGATCACAGCATTAGCTGCTAGCCAATGCAAGGTGAACGTGCCTTGCGTTAACTCCAGGCAGACAGCCTGGTACTCAATTTACACACCACGGAGGGATGAAAGGCTGAGTTGGTGACATTGGTTAACCTGGATTGCTTACCTGTCTGCCGACAGTTGCCTGTTTGAGTAGTAACCGTTTGATTGCAACCCGCCTGCAATTCAAACCTACGACTTCTCGATTGTAAGCCCGACACCCTACCGTTACACCACCAAGATACATTTTGTGCTCTGCTTTCTTCAAGATGTTTTGTTTAAACAGTATTTCATTGTTTTTGTTTGTATCAGTGATGACAGATCCGGCTCGGCAAGATCGTGGCAGTGGCCGCAGTCCGGGGATGGTGGAATGGTGATGTATCAGATGCTGCCGGGGGGTGACAGGTCGGTGGAGTCACAGAACGGCCTGTCCCTGAGTTCATCTCCGGAATACGGTGCTGGCGGCAAGTCCGCATCGGCGCGAGTTGACCAGCTGGAAGCTGAGGTGCAGCGCCTGCAGGGTGCTCTCGCTGAAAAGACTCTCGAGGCACAGAAGTTACAACACGAGCTGCAGGCCGCAGTCCAGCTAATAGAGGGCCACCAGCAGCAGCTGCAGCAACAGCAGCTGTCACAGCAGCAGCAGCAGCAGCTGCCCCGGCAGGATAACTCAGAGGCTGCCACAGCCGAGGGCGAGACATCGGTGAAGAACGAATTACCTCGGGCACCAGTGCCCACTACTGCCGGCTCTCCGGACTAATCCTCGCTTGCCTTTATCGACGTTAATACAGGTTGGCGCATTAAAACGTGGAACATTCATGCTTTATGTAGATCGAGCAGTCGGTCAGTTTTGGTAGCAATTGGCCTCAAAGGGCTAATGTCGAGCAGCTCTCGAATACAGTTTTAATGCAACCAGCCAGCATACAGTGCAGCGATCAAGGGCTGATCGTTTCCAAAGCTGTCAGATTGCTTGATTTAACCATCTTGGAAACGATTGGCCTTTAAGGGCTATTGTTGAATGTTTGAATACATTTTCACCGTCACTGGCTCCCATTCGCTGCAGTGTTCGGTCTAATTGTTTCCTAAGCTGTTAATTGCTCAATCTATGGAGACCTGATATGTTCCACTTTTTTGCACCACTCTGTAGATATATATATGCTGGCTGTGCTCATAATTTAAGTGACTGGTAAACTGAATTTTTTGTCGTCATCTGTTACCAATGTCTATCGTTGGAGGTAGGCCGGCTGTATGTGCCGGGACGAATTTCTGCCAGCACTCGTTTTGTTGTTATTACAATATTTCAGTCTGGCAGAGCCTCCGTATTAGGGCTGTAACGGATTTCTGTTTTCTAAATCTGGCGAGATTTTGATGAGGTAACTTGGCTGGAGCCAGATTTGCCAGTTCATCTTCGTAAATTAGAAATGGCATCTACTGCTGTTGTGGTGCACAAGTGAAGAAAAAGAAATCAACTGCCAATTATTTAAAAATTACGTGTCACAGCCTACATCCGCCACAAATGCAAAATTCCAGCTAAAATATGGCTGAGTCAGATATTGGCTGGCCGCTTTGTAAAAATAGCAGGATTTCATTCAGTCCGAAATGGAGCCAAATTCCAGTACAGTCCTACTGAGTATTGTGTAGGACTTTGACTGTCGTGAAGTGAGGTTCTGTTATGTGAAGTGAGGTGATGGTTCCAGTTTAGTTTTCATTGCTGTTGGATGGATGCTTTGTTTTACTTTTAGTATTGTGCGCTCTGCTCAGTATTGACTGAAGCTTTCCTAAACATTATCGTGCTAAGAATTTATGTAATCACTTACTGTATCATACTAGTTTTCGATCAATATATTTTGACCATGGTATAATTTGTATAACTGCATTAATGTTATAGAGCTAAAAATCGGCATAGTCGCTTATTGATTTTGGACATTTTTGATCTTTTTGGATCATTTGTGGATGATCATGCAGACTAAGTAGGTTTATTGGTGGCTCAGTTATATACTGCAGTGGGAGTCAGAGATTCATCCTGTTGAATAGATAAGAAGTGTCGTTAGTGTACGTTTCTTCTCATCTGTTCAACAAGAAGTAAGTTACATACGTGTTGGTCAAATTAATGGAAATATTTCAGAAATGAGCCTTCTGTGTCGCAATTTTGCACTGTTGCACAATACTACTAGACAACATGACACACCATATATTTCTGTTTATTTGTTATGGGCAGGAAGAAGCAAGAACTGTGCAAGGAGGCTCTGCCCCTGACCTAGATAAATTCCCCAGTGGGGTGGTAATAGGGGCTCCACCTCTGATCTAGTTGGGTCTGGGTGGCTCACCTACATTTTGTTTTTTTTCTTCATGTGGCTAACTCTGTTGGTTTGGCCAACACTGTGTATTGTTATTACGATAGCCACTGTTAGTAAAAGTGAAATAACCTGTTGTCATTTGCTGCCTTTGCTAAACATCTGAATTGTTGTTTTTTCCTGATGCTTTTGTGTTGTCGGCCTTCAGTCCTTGGGAGCTGTGGGTTAAGTGGCATGCAGAAAGAAAAGTATTGCGGCAGAAATTTCCAAAAATTCACTTTGTTAAGTGAGTGAGTAAAATCCTTAAATCCTTTTAAATCCTAAGGGTAGCTGTAGGTCTGATTGAAATGGTAGGTTTAAAGAAGACCACAAAAGATGTTCGATGACGAACAAGCATGAATGCTGGAAGGGAGTGAGGGGGGCAGCAATGCTAAAACCGTGAGCGGCAGGGGCTGTAAGGATGCAAGGAACTCACATGATCGGTATTGGCCACTTTTGGGTACTGGCCTGAACCACAATTTCTCTAGGAAAGTCAGATGTTTGACAGAAATTGTCGTGTACAGTAACTGTAGCTCAGTATGAAGGAATTATGCTGAGTTTGAGTTGTATATAAAAAGCTTGTTAGCATAATAGTTGGATCGGATGCCGGTTGCAAGTGGCCTGATCGAAATAAATGCTGTATTTATGCTGAATGAAATCATGAAAAGTTGCTTTGTTATATTTGCTGATAAGAATCGGCGTCGGTTTATCTGTTGTTTTATAATGACCGTATATAATGACCGTATACAAATGACTACTAACAACCTTAATTGTAGGTGCATGGATGCAGAACCTTCCTGATCCTTGGGCCACATAAGTTGGACTTGAAGTCACCACGGCTCAGACTGGTGCAAAGTATTATTATCATTTGCATTGAAAAACATTCAACGTATATTGTGTTATATATCAGGCTAAGTTCCTGTCTGAAATTGGCGGTATGCACCAGCTAAAATTTAAAACAAGTTCAAATCCAAAAAGCGAGTAAGACAGTTAGTGTGTGATTTGCAAGGTGTATAATTTTGTGTGTCATATTTTTGTCTTTCTCTCTCGGCCATTGCAGGCTTGATAACAACCCAGCTTGGGTCAGGTGTGGCCCATGGGCAGGAGGGTCTGCACCATTGTTGTAGATGTGCTAATACTTCAGCAGTTGTATATATTCTATTTAGTTGTGAAAAGTGCATTAATGGGACACCGTGTGAAGTGTATTGTTTGTTATGTTGTACTGGTGGAAATTTTGTTTGCATTTATTCAGTTTTATTATTTTCGTTAATAAACCGACTACAGGATTTTATCGTGGCAGTTTGTGCACTAAAGTTGTGCACAAAGTGATGTAGAAATGCAGTGAACTGCCAGTTTGTTTGCTTAGTACACTCTTGTTGATGCAACTGAACTGAACCAAACTGAGACTTCATAACAGTTCTGGGCATTTCTGTCCCTTTGTACACATGCTGTCAGAGTGTGCCTGAATGAGCTGTGTTTTTATAGTCAAATCTTTTGAGTCAGTTTCAATTGTTAGTAGATTGCTATCGAGTGAGAGAGAGAATTTTGCGAGTAACTGCACAAATCTTGTTAATGACGTTACAAATCTGTAACAAAATATACCGAACGTTGCTTATTTTTGCTGTCAGGTTAACCTTAGATACAGCCGGATGATTGCTTATAAAATGCAGCGTTATTGTTAAGAATTGTAACTTCTGTTTTATATTAGTTATTTTTTCCGAAGCTGTTTGTTATTTTGTGTAGTATTCTGTATCTGTTGTTAGCTGTGGCATCATGTTATTGTCTTGTCTGTTAGAGAGAGGTGTGCCTTTATTCACTTCACAAGTGCTTCTTGTTGACCAATACTTGTATTGCAAAGCATCGTCGGTGGCAGTGACACCTCTTTGTTCTTGGGGGCAGCAAATGCGAGTGGCCATAGCGACAGAGTAGGGTCGGGGGAGTACAGTAGCCATGGCTCTACCTACTGTTAATACAGTCTGCTTAAGATATGTCGTGAAAACACGTAAATGCAAAGTCCTTCCCGAGCCAAGTTCCACGAGGCAGCCACTTTGGACAGTTCTGGCAGTTCCCTTTCATTAGCCCTCAGCAAGACATCAGTTCGCACTGCAAGACCACGGATACAGGGCTAGTGCATCGCGTGGTGTGCCTGTTTACATCCCAGTGCTAGTTTGTACTCCTTGTGCCTATCAACTGTAGGATGGCCTTTGTTCGTGCCTATCCACTGAGGCATGGCCAGGCTGAGTTGAGCTTGGTGGCTGGTTGCATATCGCAATGGTTTGTCCGACTGCAAACGGTCACCCATCCAAGTACTGCCGGGTCAGGCCAACCAGCCACCATTCAGATATGCAGGCCGACTAATAAGCCTATGATCACAGATGTAGTCTACGATGCTGGTGCTGCATGCATCATTTTTATTTCCTTTTCAGCTCAATTTCAGGGCAGCATTTTCTGCTGTCCGTTGCCCTGACCATTCAGTTTTGGTCCCCTGCTGTGCAGGTGTCGCTGCCTGTGCTCATGCGCATTATTGTTGTGAGCAGTCGTGGTGCAGTGAAAAGTGACCATTTCTTGTGGCTGGCACTTTGTGAAGCTGTGTACGTGTCGTTTGGTACTTTAATGAGGTCCAGTATATCGAACAAGACATTTGGAACCGTTTTTGCATTTGTTGTGAGGTGGAATGCGCTGTACACAAATTATTAATCCAAGACCGTTTGAAGATTTTGAATAGTAAGCTGATCGTATACAGTGGCGGACATGAAACAATTAACTACATGTATGCGATGATTGAGTAAAAATTAAAAATTAATAGCAAGTGAAATTAATCAATTTTCACAACTTTAGGTCATTCTAGAGGAGATAAGAGCCATGACTAATAAAAATGGTGCCAGTTTTCTTCTTAAACTGAATTAAAATCCGGCAACATGCGCAAAAAACTGAACAGATTGTATAACTCACGAACAGAAAAGATCGACTGATACAAATATTGTCAACTCATCAGTTAATTATTACACAAAGTTATTACCAGATGTTGCACCAACTCGTAACAGTGAACAAACCACAAACAAAATGTCATGATAAAATACCAAAGAGTCTCAACTGCTGCTAGTTTCATGCAATATAACATCTAGACATATCTCGTATGTTACCATCTGTCCAAAGATTAAATTTTTTTAATATTATGTTAATCACACAATTAAATCAATATCACACTGCAGGAAAGTGAACCATGTGATACGACCAAAATCAGCAACGTCATGCATTAAAAAAGTGAGGGTGGGAGACGGTTGAAAAATTTTCGACAGACATTGCAAATTTCTGAGGAGGGATATTATGGG
>Ga0209671_1002041_pt1 | contig 17945 bp, 12 predicted proteins | sample WorMetHERISLAND2_2_FD_187401 | JGI IMG/M metagenome (GOLD analysis project Ga0209671, IMG submission 187401) | Marine gutless worms symbiont microbial communities from Max Planck institute for Marine Microbiology, Germany - Olavius geniculatus... | ecosystem: Host-associated > Annelida >...
CAGCCAAATAGGCCGGTACTCGATTTACCTACCCCGGAGGGATGGAAGGCTGAGTTGACCTAGGCGGTTGGTTACATCCCGAGATGGTTTACCTGCCCACAGGCAGTCACCCATCGCAGTATTAACCAGGCCCGGCGTACAGTAACTTCGCTGATTGGATCAGACGCGTTACCACTACACCACGCCGACCGCCTAAACCATAAACCATCTCGCTATGAAAACCAGCCAGCTAGATAGTACCAGCTGTTGGTCTGAATAGTAATAAATGACAATGGTAAAATAATGTAATACTGCAGCTGTCATTTTAGGCGGATCTGAGGTGCAAGCCGATTGGCTTGATCTAAAAGTCGGCGGCCGCCCGGCGCTTGTGTTACACTCATCAAAAGAATGAACTTTTGCAGTGGCAGTGCCACGATGACCGAATCATAGACGTTGTCGTTCACTATCACTATTTCTGGTTTTGATGTACTTTAGAGTTATTTCAATATCGGATTACTTTCACTTTTTAGGCGGCATCGTTGCTGCTGAAAACTATTGCAGGAAACGACGTACGGCGTGGTTTGTCTGTCAGTCCGTTGTGCAACTTTTGTGTACTTCTTGCAGGTGAGAGCGGGTCGTTCCTGGAGTTCAAGCGGGGTGATCTGATCGAGCTGGGAGAGGACAGCGCCGATATGATTCAGAGCTCCGGCTGGTGCTACGGCCTGTGCGTCCGCACGGAAAAGCGCGGGGATTTTCCGGCCGAATGTGTCTACATTTTGCCGACGATGACGCGACCGCCACCTGATATTTTGGTATAGTGCTCGATACATTTGATACATTTCGGCAGTTGCATTACGCTGTTGAATTGCGACGTTTTTGATTGAGCGCTAACGTCGAGCCTTGGGTGCACAGTTCTGTCGTCGTCTGTTGTCTGTTGTCGATCTAACATTAGAAAAGAAAGAATTTTAGTTAATTATTTTAACTAACGAATTCATACAATAGATTTAAATTACAATTCTGCTTGTCGGCAATACGCACTCTCGCGAGCACCTCTTAGCTTCATTGTTGGTTTACTTTGGTTTAGTTTGACGATGATGTTGATGAGGCTACATGTGCTTGTGTATGCAGACGGTATTCGCCCTTCAGTCTGGGGAGCAAGTCGACAGGATATCAGCCAGTCTTGGAACTTATGACGTGATCGCGGAACCGTCCAGTACCAAACAGTACACGCTGGAAGCTTACTCTCACGAACACTTCAGGTTGATATTGCTTTCGTTCTGTGTCGAGCACGGCATGCTATTTTATTCGTATTATGTTTATAATGTGTGTATTGTGTAGGCATTTTTACGCGGACTGGCTACAGTAATTCTGTCCGTCTGTCCGTCTGTCCGTCACGACCCGGTACCAATCCAAGACCAGGTGAGATAGAGATATCAGGTTTTCACCCTATGATAGCTTAGAGTCTCTAGCATTTCGCGACAAAATTTCATCCCGCTGGGTGAAAGGGGTCCCCACGAAGAAAGGGCGAAAGAGGGGCACCCTCGTAAAAGGCGTTATTTTTCCGCTATTGGCTCGTCTAACGTAAAAATGGTTGCAGATAGGCACAGACATGCTGCTTATCATAACAAGCACTGGCGTCGAGCTTCTTAGAAATGTCAACATCGATGACCTTGAATGACCTTGAATCCCCAAAATAGCGGGTTTTAGTGAATTTTTCACGATTTTGTGCTGCGAGACGCATTTCAAGAGTGAATTGCGCCAAAATGGCTGGAGATAGACCAAAACAACGTGCACATGAAATTTTTAGCATTGAATGCTGATTTTAGCGGTCCAGGTTCGAACCCTCTATGTTCAAGGAGGGTTGCGCAAGCGGTTATCAAAGAGGGGTATCCTTCTAAAAAGTGGTTATTTATCCGTTGTCGGCTTGCTAGCGTGAAAATAGTTGCAGATATGCACAGATATGCTGCTTATCATAACAAGCACTAACGACGAGCTTCTTAGAAATGTCAACATCGATGATCTTAAATGACCTTGAGCCCTAAAAATGTTGGTTTTTAGTGATATTGATTTCTATAAACACGCGCACATAGCGACGTAACTGAACTGAACTGAACTGACACGGTTTAGTTTTTTGATGCACTGACTAATGGGCGAGCAAGAAGAGCCCATTGGTCATTGGTTGACGCGTAGGTGCGCGTAGTCACGTAGTTAACGACGCCGTTAGATGGCGCCTACTGTAATGCATTACTGCTTGCCTGTTGGTTGGGTTGATGGCGTGGCGTATAGTGGTAACGCGTTTCATTCGATCAACGAAGTTACTCTACGCCGGGCCGAGTTAGTACTTGGCGGGGTGACTGCGTGCGGGCAGGTAAACCATCTCGGTATTTAACCAGCCGCTTAGGTCAACTCAGCTTTTTATCTCTCTGGGTAGGTACATCGAGTACTGGCCTATCTGGCTGGGATTAAGGCGGGGCGCGTTCACCTGTGTCGGGTGGCTGTGTGATCCCATACGGCGGGTGACGCTCCGTAGCTCTGAGATGGGTTTCCTATGTAGAGCTATGGCATTTTTAACCAAAAACTAAACCATGCTAGTTCAGTTCAGTTACGTCGCTTTATGCGCGTCATAGCAATGGGCGAACTGAAGTCTACTGAACTGTCGACTGCGTGGTGGTAGGCCGGCGCCGAAGCGGACGTTGACAAAGATGACAGTTCGTCGGCGTCAGGAAGAGATGCTCTGGCGTCATTCCAGCCAGCCGCTCAGACAACCTCTGCTCAAGAAGCTACAGAACAAGGAACCGCAGACCGAACAAGCCATACACTGCTACATGGATATCCTTTCATACATATGGCTTACTAGTGTAACGGTTGGAATGTTGGACTTGCAATCGCCAGGTCTCTGGTTCGACTCCTGGTCGCGTTGCTATCGTGTGGTTAGTACTTGGATGGGTGACTGTCTGCGGACAGGTAAACCATTGGTATGTGATGAACACGAAGGTCAACTGAGCCTTCTATCCCTGCGGGGTACGTAGATCAAATACCGGTCGTCCGGTCTGTTTAGCTGGGGTTTCGGTGGGGTGCATTCATTTGTGTCGCGTGGTTGGTAACAGTATGATGATTGTTTTAGCAATTTATTAGGAAGTAAATGTTATTCAGATTCGTTCGAATTTGACATTTCTATTGTACAATGTCTTGGGATTTACTTTTTCCGGACACAGCGTACAAGTCCCTTTTACGTGAGTTATTAACGAAGTTGGTACTCAGGCTAAATTATTTAATTTCTCTGAATAAATGCTCTGTGATTAAGTGACGACTGATGCGGTCGCCCAAGCGATCTAGGCCAGATTAACTAATGCCATTGGTGTGTGTAAAAGGTGGCTATACAGTCATATATGGTACGTCGATCATGTTTTCTTGTCCTTGACGTCTGGCACCCATCATGCGGTACATGGGAGACCACCCAGGCAAGGAGAATCGTGACACCAACGAACTGACAGATCTCATCTTTGATCCGCCGCTTAAAGACGTATGCGCCGTTTTACTTTTTTTCTTGTCGTGCGTCACTTATCCGTACCTACAGTAGTGGTTTTTTGGTGCTTGCAAAAATATTAATATATTTTTAATTGATTAATTCGTTATTAATTGATTTCGTTAATAAGCGACCATTGACTGACTGATGTGTAGGAATTCCTACGAGATGAAGTCTACTGTCAGATTATCAAGCAAATGACCGGCAACAAAAGCAGGTGATTAGCCTATTTATGTGCAATATACTCGTTTACATATTTCTTAGCAGTAGTAGCAGGAGTAAAAGTAGCTAACATATAGCTTCACTAGTTAACGCTTAGTCGAACTTTAATTGTTAAATTTTTGAATAGTCATTTATCTAGAATCATTATAAACTAAAAATTTGGGACATCCTGATTATCGTTGGACGATTAACCCTGTAATTTTCATAGAGACAATATTATCGCCACTGTCTGCGTTGATTCAAAATCAATCGTTAGTTCGAGTGACGTTGCTGATTGTGTACAGTTCGAGCATGGAGCGCGGCTGGGATTTGATGTGGCTGGCGACCGGCTGCTTCGCACCGAGTACCAACTTACTCAAAGAAGTGACAATGTTTCTGCGCTCGTCGCCGCTCGAGATGGTCGCCACCGACTGTCTCGGTCGCTTGCAGAAGATTCTCAGGTAGATCTCTCTTGTTTGCTTTTGGGGTCTGATATTCAGTGGCGTGGTAGCAGCGCGCCCCCTAAATTTTGGACTGTCGAAAAAGTTTTTGGAAAATTTTTTGGTCGGATAATTTTCTTCCATTTGGGTCTGGAAAACCCCCATTGTCGGGAAACGTAGGTGGAAAATTGAAATTTCTGAGCATTTATAATTTTCTCTGTCTGTAATTCGCAGCTGTCTTTTAGAATTCTGTCGAAAAGTCGCAACTTTCTGCTACGCCTACTTTTTAATCCCCTACGCCGCTGTTGATGTTTTTTTTTGATATGCGAGACACTAAAGTACAAAGTCACATAAGAACTAACCATAGAATTGTTTTGATGTTTTTAGTCTGTTTAATCGCTCGAGCCTGTTTGCATCCATTGACTTAGCACATGCTGTTTTGTTCAGCCGGCCATTCTTTCTGCGTTGGACTTATTTATATGGCAAAAACTTTTTTCTAGCCGTCCCTTTATGACATCCATGCCTAACTGCACTGACCGTTCGTAAAGGACGTGGCCGCACCTCTAGGACAGAAAAAATATAAATGTGAGTGTTTATTTTGGTGCCAGGAACGGGACGCGGAAGTACCCTCCGCACCAGGTGGAGGTTGACGCGATCAGGAACCGAATGACGCAGATCCTGCACAAAGTCTACTTCCCTGACGACACGCACGACGCCTTCGAGGTCGAGTCGAGCACACGCGCCAAGGATTTCTGCCAGAACATCGCCGAACGACTCAAACTCAAGTCCGCCGAGGGCTTCAGCCTGTTCGTCAAGATTGCCGACAAAGGTTCGAGTTTTATGATCGGATGTGATGATGTGATCTTCAATAGTGTTTTCAACGTCGTGGTCTATAAAAGTAGGCAGCGCAGGAAGTTGCAGTTCCTTGACAGACACTGCAAATTTCCAACAGAGCAGATTATGGGTACGGAGAATGTTAGTTTTGTTCTTGAATTTTTTCGCAATGGGTTATTAAGCCCAAATTTAGCATTTTGGACGAAATTTTTTTCAACAATAAGAATATTTTCCAGCAGTTTTCCGACTACCCAAAATGTGGCTATTTGAAGAATTTGAAATATATTCTACTATTGAACGAAACTACGGATGTACATAAACACGACGACACGTTTGTTAGGCTCTTATCCGTAAGAAGCCGTTATCTGTGACAATATCGGTAAAGGGTTAGGCTTAGGATTGCACTACAGATGAGGGCTTTTACAGGTAACCTGGGCTAAGGGCCCAACATACATTGTACGTGTTTGTAGTGATCAGTGTGCCTGAGGGTGACTTTTTCTTCGACTTCGTTCGTCACCTGACGGACTGGATAATGAAAGCACGGGCGCAGGCCGAGGCCGAGATCCCGCAGCTGTCCTACCAGGTCTTCTACATGAAGAAACTCTGGACGCTTACCATTCCCGGCAAGGACGTCAACGCCGACGTCCGATTCCACTATCATCAGGTGATGATGACCCGCTTTTAGCCGACCGTACTAAAGACGCAACGTCACTGAACTGAACTAAACTGGCACGGTTTAGTTTGTGACGAACTGACCAGTGGGCAAGCAGGACGACCTATTGGTCATTGGTTGACATGTACCTAAGCATGGTCACGTAGGCCACCGACGCTGTTAGACGGTGCCTACTGTAATGCATTGTAATCGCTACCATCTGTTGTGGTGAATGAAGATGTTCATTACTGCTTGCTCATTGGTCAGTTCGTCAAAACTAAACCATGTCGGTTCAGTTCAGTTCGGTTATGGCGCTCAGTGTGCGACTTAACGGTCGCGCTTATGGCACGAGATTGTGTGTCTGTCTGTCTGTCGTTTGTCGTCTGTAACGTGTGCATTGTGGCTAAACGGTACGTCTTACCGGAAAAACTATCCGAAGAAGCAAATGTAGGTTTGCCCAACCGCTACTCTGTGATACCACGTCGGACCCCCTACGACCAGTCACTAAGGTCAAATCAACTTTCATTCCTCTGGGATAGGTACTAGGTAAATCGAGTCAGCGCCAGTTGGGTTAAAGCGGGCGCATTCACCTGTGTGCTGTGATGTGGCGGGTAACGCTCCGTAGCTTTTAGATGGATTTTCATAAACAGCTATACACACTTCAGCTTTTTTCTAACTTTCAATCCACGTGTGGGTATATGTGACCGTCTATAAGGCCGCAATACTAGTTCTGCTCGTTCGTCTGTCTGTCCGTCTGTTTGTCTCGTACGATTACGTAAGTAAGTACGAAAGCAGACCTATAGCGCATATTGTCAGCAGCAGACTAGCCAAATCTAAGGTGGATTTCTCGGCCACTCAGCTGACGTTTTGTCTCTATAGTGCACCGTGTCTCAAAAATACTGCGTCCTTGTTATTTTTACGAAAAACTCGGCGTAACATTGACAGATTTCAATAATTTTTGGCGCGCAACATTATGAAGAAACTTGACGTAAATGACCGTGCGTGCAGTTTCAGTTCGTCGACGTACAGTCTAAAAATAGGATACGACTAATGTTAAACACGTTACAGATTTTTAACGATTGTCTGGTTTTACAGTGATTTTCTGAGCCGACGCTTGCACTACTCAGTATATATTCACTGTTATAAACGGCTAAACTGCGACATTTCACAAGGTAGTGTGGCAACAGTATTAAGATGAGGTGGTCAGAATGTAGTCGTTTACGCAATGCATGCGTCTGTCTGGCGCAGTTACGGAGATATGGCGCCTTAAAGTTAATGGGGTCACGACCTTGACTTTTTGGGGTCACGTGACGTCATTGGTCACGTGACCATTCGACTCCCGGGAGTCGACTTCCTATGGGTGGTCCATAGTGACCATGCGTCTATCTAGCACCGTTATGGAGATATGGCCGTTTGAAGTTCTTCCAGGAAGGCTCTTCCAGGAACAGAGGTCGGTCGTGGGTCGGTCGGTCGGTTCTCAATATTACACTGATCTTATATACTCCTCTTCGCTACGTTAGGAACGTAGCGCGCGAGGAGTAGAAATTGGCCAATGTTTAACAGAAGTTTTTTCTGAGACGCTGTCTTCATTCTTCTTCTCTTTCAGTAATGTACAGATCCTCTTGCGAGTAATGTCGTACATGTACGACTGTTTACTTATATAAGCTAGTTTGTGTGAATGTTTGCACTTGTGTATACATGTAGGAACTGCCGAAGCTGCTGCGTGGCTATCACAAATGCACGGTTGACGAGGCGGCCAAGCTGGCTGCTTACATCTTCCGCGTCAGGTTCAAAGACGATAAGTCCAAACTGCAAAGCATCCCGTACGTTTTACATTTAGGCTATTTGTTTTTTTATTTATTTTTAGGCAGCATCACCGAAAGCATCGACGATGCCGGCTATTGCGACAGATGATACTGTATGTAGCGTGATCTGTTCCTCTGTCCGTCACACTCATGCCCTTTGGTAAAGCTGTTAGATAAAATGAGATATCAGTTGACATGGTAACGCCTGTAACTGTTTTAGGCTTAGCTTGCGCCATGCCAATGAGCCACAGGGACAAGCAACTACCACAGCAACTACCCTGTGGACCCTGGTGATGTAGGAGTCTTGTTTGTTTGTTTGCGACGAGTTAGCCAGATACTTGACCACGAGATGTTTCAATTCATGGATATTTGATGTTCGACTTCTTAACTTGTATTTTTGGTTCCTCGTATTATGATTTTTGAATATTTTGATTGTAATATTCAGTCATTTGATTGAAGATGCGAATGCTGTGGCACGTCGGCAGTGGTTTTATTTATTTACTTACTTACTTACTTGCTTACTTTGTAGGCAAATGTTGTATGAGCTTCTGCCGGCAAATCTCGTTCCTGTGTTGGAAGCGGAAGAATGGAAACAGGTAGGTTACAACTTACAGTATTATTTGTGCTCGGGACTGTTTAGTAGCGTCATAATAAAGGGGTTTACAAAGCGACGGAATTGAAACGAAATAAAATATTTTTTTATATTTTATTTCCGTCGCTTTAAACACATTTTAAGAGTCAATAAACGCATTGAAGTTGAACGAATAAAACTGGGTGCGTGTAGCGATAACTCATTCAAGTATAGGTTCGACAAATGGACGATGAGACATGGATATTGATAAGCCCCTTGTGCTGCTCAGTCCATTGACTGTAACTGTAACTGTAAAACTGTGCGCTTTGCGTTATCTTTTGAACATTGCAGTTTCAGTAATATTATGAATGCTCTGAGCTAACAATAGAGTTCGGCGGTTATGCATACACTGTAGAAAAGCTTCGCCAACTGTTTCACATTTCCAACTCCGCCAGCGAGATTATGTGATCACTTCTGTTTATTTGGTTGCTTGCAGGGTCTCTCCAATATAAATGAATTATCACTGGACTTTGATAAAATTTTTCAGGAACGTTGGGCAGGAAGAATTGGTTAGATTTTGGTGGTGATTTCGTTTTTTTTCGGATTGTGAATCACTATCCAGAATTCTTCACCATGAAATGTGAAACATGAAAGTTTGAGGAATGCGTAATTGGCAGTAGCTCTCAGTTCTGCTCCAACCGCCTCCTCCTTCCAGTTTCGTGGTCATCCATGATTGTTTTTGCAAAAAACACAAATATCTGATTTCTGTGCGTTTTCAAATTGTACAAAAGTTGGCAAATTTGAGGCTTCCATTGAACGTACAAAAACAAAAAAGTGCTTCATCTTCAGCGACCTGGCTCTCTGACCAGGACTGTTCTGCCCCTGGACCCCACTGGGGGCGTTGCCTTAGACCCCATTATAGGCTCGCTCTACCGCGCTCGCCATGGGGCCGTGCCCCCAGATATTGCGGCCTAGAATTGCCACTGGCAATGGAAAAACCGAAACTGAAAAAACAGCCAAATAACTTTGTGGGGACCATCTCAGGGCTGCAGAGCGTTACCTGGCATAATCTGTAGGTTAATGTCAAAAGTTTTTCTTTGTTTGCAGAATATCGTGAAATTGTACAATCAGGACCTGCACATGGCGGAAAAGGATGCTAAAATCAACTTTCTGCAGTTGATCTACAAATGGCAGACGTTTGGCTCTGCGTTCTTTGAAGTCAAGGTTAGCATCATCTTGTATCATGTTGTTTTATTAAACGTTCAATGAACGAAGATGTGCACCGTCTCTTAGAAAAAAAACTGTGTCATTGTTATGTTTTGAATAACTCCGTGAAAGATTGCCCGATTTCAATAAATTGTGGCACGCAACATCTTGAAAAAACTTGACTTAAGCACCTCGCCTTAATAATGTTGCTACACTACTTTGGGAAGTTTGAAGTGTCAGATTGAGCCATCAGCGCAATAATTAAGTGTGCATTTTAATGATTAACTGAATGGCGACAAACACGGCAAGCAGTAATTGTGATTTGTTTTACAAAAAAAATCGCACGTGTCACGTCACATCTTTATTACAAAATGTCTTCCTCTAGCACGAACGCAAGCAGTAGACGTTGACGCCACTCGCCAACGGCACGTTCAATAACCGCGTGACTCAGAGCGGCCCACGCACTATTGATGCGTCGTTTCAGTTCGTCAACGTTAAATACGATTAATGCTAAAAGAAGTAACAGTTTCTTAACGATTTTGTAGTTTGTAGTCTCACGATGATTTTCTGAGCCGATTGTGTATCTGCTGGCTAGACTACTTCAACAATAAACCTTGAGAAATTTGTGGCGCTAGTACCTACTCCGTGTCAGCCATTGTCTATTTGTATAATATTGCAAGTGATGTGAAAATTTATTGTCTCATGCAGCAATCGACGGAGCCGAACTATCCCGAAGTGCTGCTAATTGCTATCAACAAGTTTGGCGTCAACCTTATTGACCCTGCTACCAAGGTTCATCATATTAATAACAAATAATAGTAAATAAATAATAAATAATAGTAATAATAATGATGATGATGATAATAACTTGTTTTTGTTTTTAACCCCCACGATCTTACTGCCGGGGGTATAAAAATAGGCCTAATCGCTGGAACGACTTTATTAGGCGCTGTCACCGAAAGCATCATCAGTGATGGAGTGATAAAGATTGCCAGCTGTTGAGACAAATGTTGGCGTAGTGTGGTCTCACTTGTGCTTCATGCTTAAGCCAAAACATAAAACAGGTAGGCTCGGTGGCGTAACTTTTAGGACGTTAAACTTAGGATCAGGAGGTCATCAGTTCGATTCTTGGTTGGGTCGCTGTCAAGTGGTTAGCACTTAGACAGGCGGCAAGTAATCCACCTCGGTGTATAACTAACACTATACTGAACTTTGCCTTTGGTTGTTTTTGGGAAAAGGTAAATTGAATACTAGCCTGTCTGGCTGGGGTTAATGCAGATCGTAATCGTATTCACCTGTGTCAGGTGGCAGGTAACACTGTATAATCCCATATGGCAGATGACGCTCCGTAGTTCTGCGATGGGTTTTTCATACATAAAGAGCTATAAAGCTTCTTTTAGCTTACTGAGCTTACAGCGTAGTGCATTAATTAATCAGTGCATTGATTGGTGTACTGCACACCACCAGGAGATTCTGGAGACGCATCCGTTCACACGGATTTCAAACTGGAGCAGCGGCAACGACTATTTCCACATGACGATTGGAAACCTTGTCCGTGGCAGCAAACTGCTCTGCCAGACTTCACTGGTTAGTACGAGTAGACGCCTATCTGTGTCGTGGATATTATTTAGTCGTGCAGTTTGTATAACTGAGAAAATTAACGATTAATTAACTGCGTAATTATTTAAAAAATAATCGATTCAATTGAAAAAAACTTATTGGCAAATAGTTTGGTTAACATTTTGGACTTCTTAACAGCTTATAATGACTAATGGTGAACGTTTGTAATCTAATTTTATTTCGCATAGAACAGGTCGGCAGGATTTTTTTTACCTTAGTTTAGTGTTAAGGCGCGTACAGAGAGACGTAACTGAACTAAACTGAACTGAGACGGGTTAGTTTTTGACTGACCAATGGGGAAGCAAGACGAGTCTATTGGTCATTGGTTGATGCGTACGTGAGCGTAGTCACGTAGGCCACTGACGCTGGTAGGCGGTGCCTACTGTAATGCATTACTGCTTGTCTACTGATCATTTAGTCAAATGCTTTACCATGTCAGTTCAGTTTAGTTCAGTTCAGTTACGTCGCTCTGTACACAGTTAGTTCAACAGTCTGCACTTTGTGAGCTTTGACTACACAGTTATTTGCTGTCGCAATGAACGGGTAAGACTGTCTTCGTCACTGTCCGCCATCTCAAACTATTTGACTCACAACTTAAATCCTTCTCGGACGATGACGTATGGTGCGTGGTGTGTGGGCAGGGCTACAAGATGGATGATCTGCTGACGTCGTACATCAGTCTGATGCTGGCGACGATGAACAAGCAGCGAACTATGACTCTGCGCCGTCGCTAGAACGAACCCATCACATCTCAGTCTCGGTGACTTCTTCATCACAGCTCGACGTCTCTTTGAAACATTCTGTTATGAGATCACGGCTCAAACAGTTAACAGCAGTGCTCTTTGAAACAAGAGCCTGATTTACGAAACTTTTACGTCGTTTCCAAAAATAATACGTAGGCCTACAAAAAATTGACGTTTGGATGAATATCTTAAAAATAAAATGCGAGTTACAACAATTTTCACAAAAAACGTAGGAATAGTTCATGCAAAAACCTAGGGAAGCTCCTGAGGTGACTTGGAAAAGCGTTCGAAAATCGTGTCGTAGGAAGTACTTACAGAAGTCGTAAATTGTTGAACCTAAGAACATACGAAAAGTTTTAAGAAGTTTTTGTAAAACTGAGAGACAGGCTCAATTTCTCTACTGTTCAGCCATGCTTTTTCCTGCTCATTTTGCACGTGTTTTTCTCACAACCTGGTCAATTGATTTTTTCGCCCGATCCTCTTGTTTTCCTTCTGAAAGTCAAAACCCGTTTTACTAGATTTCTACCGTCACGATTTTTTAAATCAAAAATTCCAGAGCTGATGCAATGGCTGACGGGACGAACTGACATCATACAAAAACGATCGATCAGATAGCAATCTGTTCAGTTGATTTGCATCATTTGCGCTCAGTCACCAGTTTGTTGTGTCCTTCTTTCGGACGTCGGGCTGTTTCTGTCACCGGCTCCATGACATGGAACTCACTGCCGAGACATCTGCGCGATTCTGTTTAAGTAACCTTTTAGACAATTACCTAAAACATTTGTCTTTTCAACGTCCTAATATAATGATCGCTTTAGGCGTTTTTCTAGCGTTGATGCGCAGTTTAAAATGACCTTTTACTTACTAATTATTTTGGGCAACTCGAGTAGGCAGGCCCTATTAGTAAGTTCTTGATATAGCTATAGCTTCAGACTAATTTGGTGCGGCCCGGCGCGTGCACAAGATTGTCTAGAAGTATTAAGTCAAACTACAGACGGCAATTTTTGACGATGGGTTCAAGGTCTTTCACTACGTTTTTTTCTAGTTTTTTGTACCGTACTCGTCATTTTTACGCCTTCACCACCGTTAGGCGGCGCTTGAAGCAATATGTCTCGATAGATCACACTGAATAAGTAAGATGTCTTGATGCACGCTACATTTGGTAGACGGATATGTTTCTATTTTTATTTGTGCACGGATTAGCGGATTTTTAAGAAAAGTTTTTTGATGAATTATAGCATTTTTCATGTTGTTACTTTTTTTAATTGTTTGACGAAAAATGTGTTCGTGATACATGTTATTGGTATGAGAATGTTGCGCGTTAATAGTAGGCTTAAGCGTCTATACCCTTACATCCTTCAGTTTTCCATCCTTTTCTTCTCTCTTTTCTTTTGCCTTTTGTTTGTACATTGTCTTTCCTCAGTTATTCAGGTGGGCTTTTTTAGTTCAGCTGTGGGAAATCTGGGAAGGACTGAGAATTTTAGCCGTTGTCGATTTTAACTTAAAATAATGCATTTTGTAAAAAAACGTTGATAGGTTTTGACTTGTATCAATCTACCTGAAGTGCTGTTATTAATTTCATGGTTTTACGGTGTCGATAAAACTTTTAATTTGAAGTCTTATAGTTTAGTTTACTGCACAGCTAGCTACCCAGGCAAAATATTTGTAGTGTTTATGATTTAGCATTGTGATGTTTTGGAGAATTGTGGGTAAAGCACAATAAAGTTTCACGCCTAGATTTGACAGACTATAGGACAATGACAGAATTTATTAAAATGTCAGACATTATTAAACTTTTTGTTCATTTATCGTATTATAAAGTTGTTGATGGTTTATATGCACATGTTGTGCATTTATTATTTTAGTAGGCTACTGACAGTGGAACTGAAACGCAGTTTTTTTGTATTTAGGCCTATCTAAGAATTTGTCTAACATTTATTTGTTGTATAGTAAGTTTATTGTATCTCACGTTTGTGACTAATTATTATATTGCTTTTAACAACAATTTATATTGATACTGCATGTTGTACATGTTATAGAATTATCGAACGTTGTCTGAGTTGAGTTTGCATGCGTCGGTGGGAAGTTTACGCGGTTGAACGCGCCACTCATTTTGCTATCATGACGTTCTGTTTGAGTAATAATGAAAATATCTGCAACGATCAGTTTGACGCATCTTTGTTATTATTGTTATTTGTAAATTCTCCCGGTACCGGAAGTAGAGATTCCGGTGGTTGCAAGCAAGCGTTAGAACTTTAAGAACAAAGTCTGAAGTGACAGGTGTAGTGTTTCGTCGGAATCGGCAAAAGTTTCAGCAGAGCTTGACCTTGCACAGATACGCTACGGAAGAAAAGACGTGACTCGAGGGTCTCCTGTAATAGATCAAGAATTTAGTTTAAATTTTAGTAAAATTCATGAATTTTAAAGTTCATAAAATTTTAATCAACTTTATTCATCGAAAAATTCCGATAGCGTCATAAACAAAAAAACAAACACTTATGCACACGCATGGCACATACACATAGAAAGTTACAACAGTCTCAACTCTCAAATAAACCTACTAATTCTCTATCTATAACTTCGGTTACAGCATCCAACAACTCTGTCGCCGAGGAGTAGATGGCGCCATGAGTTCCAAATGCCAACAGCTGAAAATTTATTATTTTTTTAACGCACGACGAAGTCCCGAGTAGTTCGTAAATCAGAAATAGTAATGGATCTGGAGTGACCACCGGTCTGATCCTGAACACAAAAACTATCATGCAAGTTGCAGCAGGACACTGTTGCACGGCAGCTGAAAAACGCTAATAAAACAGAACAGAACACTGCATGGCGGCTGTCACTGGAAGACCTGGAAATACGTCTGCCAACATCTTCAGCAAATTGCGAGCCGATCTTGTTAAGTAGACTTTAATTGCAACAGCAAACCGGTGAAACACAGGCGACAGTAAAACAAAATAATTTTGTATTATTTTTAGACGTACGCTCGGTGTTTGGTCGTTTCAGTACTATGACAATATTGTTACAATAGGTTTAAGTATTAGTTGCAGCAAGAGCTCTGCAGCTAAGCATGCTGGAGTGGGTAAGCGAGTACGCAGTACAATACCACTCCAGATGGTGTTGCGTTATTTAAACGACGCTCACTGTACGACTAACCGTCGTTTGCTTTATCACAGGAGCCGAAAGTTGTGAAAGCAGTAGCCTACCAGTGCAAGCTGGGTGTGGCTTAATAATTCAGTAAAAAAGCCTGCCGTTGCCTGGCGTCACAGAGTGAGCTCGGTATCTTTACAGTAGGGGAGGGGCTGGATTATGCAGCCAGGGTCCTCAGTGGGTCGCTAACGGCACTGGCGTCAACTGCTTTTATTCTACAGTGTAGGCCTAGTAGCATACAAGCCAGTGAGCTGCAGTATTGTTAATGATTACATTCACACACGTGACAGAGTGAGCGCAGTGCGAGAGAGATTGTGCTACGTTGTATAAGCTTACAATATTGTACACACAGCCACGGCGGCGAACACGCTCTATGTAGGTCAGTATGTCGAAAGTTCGTAATACTACGTCACCGTTGCGTTGTGATAGAATAACTCATTGTCCTGTTCAGCCAGTCGTGTCTACCGTGCAGGGATGGAGTTATCGAGGACTGTCTTCGATCTCGAAGACAGCTCGTGGACAAAAAAGTCATAACCTTGAAAACCGCTGGCCTTAACCTCGACGCCTTGTCTTCTAGATACTTGTAATAGACGTGCTCTGTGCAACGAGTTTTTGGTGTTTACATATGATATGTCCACTGAAAACGTTGAAACTATGTTTGTTTGAGTATTTTTGACGCGCTACTGTCTGCCTGCCTGTCTGTCTGCCGTCTGTCCGTGTGTAACGCACGTAAGCTTACTCTGGTTAACGGGTTGGTCCTAGTAGAAATTTTTTACACGAATAATTAGCCCTGTGTCTTAGGCTAAACTCAGTCATGCAAAATCTCAGCTATTGAATGCAGGAGAACATTTTCAAATTTGGGGTTAAATGGAGGAAGTAGAAAAGACGTCCGTTTTTCAATAGAAAACTGGCAATCTCGATAGGACTAAGGTTACTATTAATCCCAGATAGGAAGTGGCATATTGGCTTTTAAATGACATGAAAATTATTGACCTTGGATGACCTTGAAGGTCAGTACTGTAACAGGAAGTGTATAAGCTGTTGCGCTTCTTCTCTAGCGACAGCTGGGGTTTCTTGATTCGGTACGGTTAGAATAAGATTAAGTTGGTTTTTGATATGCAGTATTGCCGTCTTAACTATAGTGCCCAATGCAAGACCAAGAAAATAATAGCATGCGAGCAGCAATGTCTGTTTAGTGGTGCATTTCCTACCTGTATTACTGTATGACAATGCATTTCCTTAAACCTCTTCTTATGATGAAACATACAAAGCACTAGATCTCTTTTGGGGATAAAAATACGTCACTCCATTCAGGCGCCGTACAGTGTGCGAACATAGGACTACAGCTGCTGCAGCTGCTGTTAAGAAAGAACAAAAAATATCTATCTTGCTGTAATTATGGCAGATCGATTGCAGGAGTTCACCCGGTTCATTTCACGAATGCAGTATACTGCCATTCTTACGCCGATCTTACACCATTGAGCCAATTCGCATTGTAATAATCCTACTTTCCAGAATCTTACTAAATATAGAGTAATCATATTATGGCTACAATGGCCTAAAAAGGCAGAAAATGCAATAACTACCGGGTAACGTCACCAACAGACTTTTTGATCATAAACCATCATAAATCATAATAATGCCAAACAAACATGGAGAGAGAACACCATTTTGCCGAACTCCACATGACAAACTAAATTAATCTGAGAACACAAGACCCCATTTAACGCAGGTCATGCTAACTGAAAACCAAAGTTCGAGTAACGACGAAAGGTTGACGTGAATGTTTCTCTTCATGAGCTTAGTGAACAGAGCATGATGATTCATCCTGTCAAAAGCTTTTGACAGGCCAAGAGAGCAAACATTAACAGTGCTGCCATAATTCACATAATGATCGACAACAGTTCTAAGTGTAAAAATAGCATGAGAACAACTTAGACCACGCTTAAAGCCAAACTGATTGTCGCTTGCGCTTAAAAATCATGATAACGGTCGAGAATACAGTGTTCTAACACCTTGGAAAGCACAGAGACACCTCTAACGTCATCAAAAGTGATAGTTTTGCTATGGATGTTCGTGTTATTTTTAACTACAGGGACAGTGTAGGATAGACCAAACAATGAGGCACATAGGCCAATCGTAACATAAAATTATATAGCTTAGATAAGATACATGATAGCGAATAGTGACTAAATCTTAAATGTTCTGCAGTAATACCATCAAGACCTGTGCTTTGCCACGTTTCATATTGAAAATTACACAACTCAACGTCAAAACAATAACGTGCATCATCCAGACGACCACAATAACCGGCCCTCATTTGCATGTAATTACTCTTCAGTTCTGCCGCTCTACAATTAGAGTTATTCGTGCAAACAGTAGCAAAATGTTGAGCAAACTGTTTCGCTATTTCATTACCATCCGCTATGCCATTAACGCAACGTGGGCCCATACTACTTTTACTGGTTTCAAATTTAGACTTCCAAGACTTCCAAAAAAGAAGAGCCTTGTTTTACAGATGTTGCCGGCTGTACGTGGATGTAAAACAGCACACTATTTTATCGACGTCGACAAACAACGTGGTTTTAAATATTATTTATCGTAATACCGTTTACGTGTTTAAATTTGTCCCTGTGTTCAGGGATGTGGTTCTCGAGGACTGTCCTCGATCTGAGAACAGCTCGAGGACAAAAAATCGTGGCCTGAACCTTGGTTTCAAAGAGGTTTGGCCTTGCATGGCCTTAATTGCCAATAATTGGCCTTGTCACTCGACGTCTTGGCCTTCAGTCACCTGTAATGGATGTGCTGTGCGCAATGAGTTTTTCGGTATTTTTGTGGTAAAATATTGAAACTATTTTGTCCGAGCATTTTCATGGTCCGTTACGGTTTGAATTAAATTAAGTTGGCTTTTGATGAGTAGTAAAAAGAATTGTCATACTTACTTTACTTACATACTTACTTAGCGACCTTGGCCTTGAAAATGATGGCTCTCGAACCCATCCCTGCGTGCGTTCGATTACCTGTAGGCCTAATGGCAGTATTGAGCAACAGCAGCAGCAGCAGCAGGAGTGTGCAGCGATAATTGATCAGCAGCGAGCTGCAGTGTATCTAGGCTAGACTGTCAGCTGTTGACGCGCGGCCCTCGGACAGCCAGGTGAACGGACGTACCCTCGCGAAAAATACCCCTGTGACGTACAAACACCATCTTCGTCATATCC
>Ga0209671_1002042_pt1 | contig 17941 bp, 15 predicted proteins | sample WorMetHERISLAND2_2_FD_187401 | JGI IMG/M metagenome (GOLD analysis project Ga0209671, IMG submission 187401) | Marine gutless worms symbiont microbial communities from Max Planck institute for Marine Microbiology, Germany - Olavius geniculatus... | ecosystem: Host-associated > Annelida >...
CCCCCTAACAAGGGTGATAAATGAGAATGGAAAATTTGAGATTTTTTGCCAATAAGTCGCGGTGTCTCAGAAACAGTGCGAGATAGGACGTAGGTTACATAGAGCCTAGGTTACTATTAATCATTAATAGAAAGTTGTGCACCGGCTTTCGATTGGCACCGAGAGCAATGACCTTGGATGACCTTGAACAATAAAATAGGGGTTTTATTGATTTTTTGGAGATTTTAAACTGTGACACACATTTCAAGAGCAAATTGCAGCGAAATCACTAGAGATAGACCAGGACACCTGCGTACGATATTTTCAGCATTAAACTTAGATTTCAACGCTCAAAGTCGCAACCCGTTATGTTCAAGGATCCTGCACATGATGAGCGCATCAGAGAGGGGTGTCTTTTCAAAATGTGCACTTTCAGCCTGTCAAACAGTAGCTGAGGCACGATACCAGTTATGCTCTCTAATGATTGTCGCTTGCTATGATTGGTGAGCTTAGATTGGTTTGCAGTGGGCCTTCATACATGCATCACTGTCACGCATTCCCTTTGCGTTAGCTGGACTTTCTTGTTACTACTACATATCCAGTTTATTTCCCTACTGTTAGTATGCATTGTCTGTATCTAGTGGATTACAGTTATTTAGGCAAACTACATTTTTTCTCTTTTGAAGTTTACTGACTACCAAGTTTTTTAAGATATCGTTTTAGCCAACTTGCGCATCGGGGATGTGCACTGAGCCTGGGCCTCAGCGCTGAACGAATAGCTCACCCCAAAGGTAAGTTAAGCTAAGGTAAGGACTTGTTATGCGTTTGGCTTTTAAGATCATAGATGATTGTTGTAGCACCGAAATGTCATCTCGTCGGGCAGCACAGCATTTGGATGTTGAAGTGGTCGTTGGTTCCATGGCTTACACTGCTGATGAGCCACCAGTGCCTGCTAGTAGACATACTGCAGTGGACGATGAGGCCAAAGATATGTCTTCAGCCAGTGCCTCGGCTACCAAACTCAAACACGAGTTTTTCTCCGGGAGCATGATGGATGACCCCAGATATTATGATGAAGCACGGACTTCAGTTGCATCAACGATGACTCCTTTCAGGTGCATGGATGCAAACGTGTTGCTTTGAAAGTGTGCATTGGAATTTTAGTTACAATTGGGTCAGTAAACAGTTGAGACATTATTAACAGTGGGTGCCAATTATTTGTTTTTTTTTGTGATAAGTGTGAACTTGCAGAATCGACAGAAAAACGTGCTATTTGCAAAGAAGGTTTAAGAACAATTATAATTAAGTTAAAAAAACTGATGCATAAAGGATTAGAACTTAGAAAGATCTTAAGAAAATCTTCTGAGAATTTCTAGGAATTAGGCATGCAGTATGAACAGTGGCGTTGATCCACCATCAATATTGAGGAGGAGAGGAGCAAAAGTTGAGGTACTGTAGGCTTTGAAAACAAGGTGCCACATGTATCTAGTGGGGTGAGAAATGGGGAGGGTATCTAGAGGCTGGGGGAGTGTGACTCATAAACTCCATCTGTGGCTGAAAATAAGTTTAGTGCACTTCTAGCATCGCAGCTGCACTTCTGGTGGAACAGTAGCTTAGTGAGCAAGCAGGAAAAAGTTGGACCTTTTTCAGCTTTTTGTTTTCTGATGTGATTTTTACGCGCGAAAGCAGCTACTGCTTTCAGCGCGTCTTAGCCATCGCAATTCTGTCTGTCTATCTGTCCGTCTGTTTGTCACACGGGTGGATCAGTTAAAAGCAGTGCAAGCTAGGATCACCAAGTCTTCACCGTTGGCTGCCTGAAAGACTCTAGTTTCAGGAAATGTAAAGTTTTTCCCTAAATTCGAAGGGGGTCGTCTCGAATGAGGGTGCTAAATAAGAGATTGGTGGGCAAAATTTGCAATTTTGGGCTGATAAGTCGCTGTATCTCAGTAACGGTGCGAAATAGGGCCTAGGTTACTATTAATCAGTAAGAGGAAGTCGTACACTGGCTCTCGATTGGCGCCAAATTCAGTAACATTGAATGACCTTGAATGACCTTGAACGCCAAAATAGGGGGTTTTATGATTTTTTTGGTGATTTTGGGCTGCGACACAAGTCTATATCATTCACAAGGTGGCACCACGGAACTATCGTTATGCGATCCAGATAGAGAATTTGGTATTTGTATATTAACTTAGCGTGAACACCCCAATTTTCAGCTAAACTACTGAACCAGAACTGCTGTAGGCTTTCGCATGTCTCGTGAGCATTAGCTCATATTTCTTGTATTGAAAAGAAGTGACATTTATCTTGGCTACCTTGGCTACAGGACTACATGAAATGTCCAAATATTGGGAGGCCCACGAGCCCTTTAAGATTGATACCTCTGAAAATGAATAATGGTTCTTGTCGTATGCAGTGTGTTGCGTGAGACGAGACAGAGAGCGAAGAGTGACAGGAGTGTGGTAGATGGTGCTCAAGTTGCCGGCAGACCGACACCCATGTCAACGGTCAGCACTGACTACCAGAACCCATTCAGATCACATCTGCTCAACAAAGAGACAGTTGAAATGTATCGAGATTTGCTCAGCAGACCACTCCCACGCCTGCCAAAGCTGTACACCCTCCCATCTAGGTTAATATCGGAGTTGTAGTCAGTGGTGCTATGCGGTGTTTTATAAAAAAGGGACTCTTTTTACGTGCAGAAGCAGCTACTGCTTTAGTGCATCTTAGCCATTGCATTTCTGTTTTTCCATCTGTCCGTTCATCCATCTGTTCGTCTGTCTGTCTCACGGGTGAATCAGTCAAAAACTGTGCAAACTAGGTTCACCAAATCTTCACTGTCGGCTGCCTGGAAGGTTCTAGTTTCAGGATCCGTAAAGCTTTAACATAAATTCGAAAGGGGTCACCTCGAGCTGAGGCACTTAATGAGAGGGCGGTAGTGAAAATTTGTGATTTTCAGCCAATAAGTCACCATATCTCTGAAACGGTGTGAGATTCTAGGTTTTTATTAATCATTAATAAGAAGTTGTACACTGCCTCTCAATTGGCACTGAAATCAATGACCTTGGATAACATTGAACGCCAAAATAAAGGTTTTTATAGATTTTTTGGCGAGTTTAGGTTGCGAGACACATTTCAAGAACAAATTGCGCCGAAATCAATTGAGATAGACAAGGACAAGCAGCAAATGAAATTTTTAGCATTGAACATAGATTTTGACGGTCCATGTCATGATTTTATAGGTTCAAGGAAACCTGTACACGACTGCATTAAAGAGCAGTACCTCCGCAAAAGTCGTTATTTTACCATTGTTGGCCAGTTCTTCGTGAAAACGGTTGCCGGTCACCATTGGCATGCTGCTATCACAACAAGCACTAGTGATGAGCTTTTTAGTCGTATCAACATCGATGACTATGACAGACCCTGAAATTCCAAAATGAGGGGTTTTATTGATTTTTGTGATCTTTGGCTGCAGCGCAGACTCTAATAATGAACTGCGACGAAATGGCTGGAGATAGACTGACAGTTTGCAAAGAGGAACTCCTATGTGTTTTTGTGCATCTTGTGAGCATTAGCTCAAATTTCTTGTTTTTTTTGTTGTAACTCAGTTAATTGGCGATAAATTTACACAAAATTTTAGTAGCTGTAGTGTAGCTGAAATAATATTAATTCAAAGTATTTCATCAAATGTGCCTGTTAATTAAATATCCTTTGCTAGTCATGACGTAAAGCTGACATCATGAAACATATACTGACAACAAGCTTGCTTGTGTCAACCAGTGCTGCCAGTCACTGCATATGTGCATAGCTACTCTGTTTTGATGGTGAACTTCATATGGTTTTTGCCGAATGATGTGACATGGCACTGATGTCTGCCACTCTGCCAAGTCATTGTCCACATTTCTTCAACGGCTCAGAACTCATCTGTTCACAGAATTTTTTTTCTGACTATTTGCTGGACTGGACTGCATCTGACCTGTTTCTAGTGGAGCTAGCTAGCAGTAGTGTGTGGTGATTACTTACGCCAGTGTGGTTGATTGCTGTGCGCTAGGCGTGGCTATGAGGATGCACCTATGCGGAAGGTGCTGGCGCAGAGTTCGACGGCGGCTGCTTACGACACAGTGCTGCATCCCTACAGGACAAGTACGTCTGTGACGCCGGACGTCAGTGCGTCGTCGTCAGTGGCTGAACCTGCTGCAATCGGCGGCCATCCAGTACCACCGCCGTCAACGTCAGCACTGCTGCGATACAGCAACCGACCCACATTTGGCATCTCGCTCAGTGAGCTCAAGGCTGCAATTGCACTGCGAGCTGAGCATTACCAGGGCTCGATTGATGAAACTGACAGGTACAGCTGGCTGCATAGCTTGCTCGGATTTCCCGTTTCATTAAAATCAAAAGGCGTGTAGAAAGCAACAGAAATGAACCCAACTGAAATATTTTAGTTTGAAGTTCAGCTTAGTTCTGTTGCTTTGTGGAGTGCACTCCTTAAAACAAGTTTGTATGAAGTTTATCTGCATCAGACCCGTGCTTTCTTTCAGCCTGCTTCCAAGTGCTGCAGCCTGGCTAATCCAATCTGCAGTATCTGGCAGCTTAGCTTCAAACGTCAACTCAAAACATTCAAATGTCTGATGCTTTCAGGTTTTAATCACAGGCTGAATGGTAGTTCAAGCCCTGTGTTAATGGTGACTTCTCTTTCCTATGGGGAAGCCAAAAATTCAACCCCCACAGAATCAAAACCCCTGAATTGATTGAGATAAAATTTGGCACGGTTGATTACTTCGCGAGGGGACCCGTCATGCAAAATTTTATGCAAATCCCTCCAAAGGGGGCTTCTCGGCAAATGGGTGAAATATACGCAAAAATTTTTATTTATATATGCCTTTTTTTCTTCAACGCACTAACAGGTCAGACCCCTTAAGGGACTTTTACGCTTAATACTTCAAACGACGTGGTTCTGCACAAGGAAGTGCCTTTTGGGGTTAGAAAATTAAAATTCAATATTTATCTTATTTATTCGCAAAAATAAAAAAAAAATTACAATGGCACCTATGGGAAAAATTAAACAATTATTTAAACGGTCATAACTTTGGCTGTGTATAAGATAAAGTCGTAATTTTTGGTTTTAGGATATAGTTTTCAGGGATGACCAAACTAATGGTGCCATTCAATTTCACCCCGGACCCTCACTGGTTGCCATGGCAACGAAATTTGGGACAAAATGGGCTATAACTCGGTCTGTATAAGAGATATCTGCGAGATTTTTGCGTCTATATGGGGGTTTTTGGGGATTGGCCATTGAACGCTGCCAATCGCATTTTTCACCCCTGTTGCCATGTTGCGGGCAATATCACCTTTTGTGATTTTTGCTGTTTTCGATGTGTAAGTTCTTTAATGTTGCAGTTAACAAGTGTATAAACTGATGTTTTGTACATTTATATTGTTTATGATCTATGACTGTTTTTAATTGCCTGTTACTATGTATCTTGTTGTATGAATGCTGTAATGCACCAGTGATCTTATCATGAGCACTATGAAGTTGATATATGATATGATGTGTTTCATTTGTGGCCTTATTAGCTCTGCTTAGCTAGTTTTGCTTATTACATCTTCTAGATTTACATTTTTTGTTTTCGTTTTTTTGCTTTTTTTAAAATTAGCATTTCCAGGCCCTACCAGGTTGATCAGCTGGGTCGTTTCTGTTTTCAGAGAACATACTTTGTGTCTATGAGCTTTCGTTTCTCACTGTTCCATTTATCATTTGTCTTATAACCTAAAATGTTTCTGTAGTACTTGTGGTTTCTCTAATTTGTGCAATTTAATATTTGCTTTAAATTGCTTTCTGTTTGTAAGATACATTGTGACTTGATTTGGATTTTTTTGTGTATGCATGTAGGCCTATGTTTTATATATGCATTAAACTGTTACTTACTTACTAACATACTTGTCCGGAGATTTCAGTTTACACATCAGTGAACAGCGTTGAATGGTGCAGGCCTGCTGAGATGCATCATGGTGTCGGTACATCACATAAGCAAGCTCCACCGGTGCAGCCAGCCAGTCACCACAGACCCAGCTACAGCACATCACCCACCACACTAAAACCACCGCCACCAGCCGGTGGCTTTGATTCGGCTCGACTCATCTCTCCAGGAGCACCGGGCAGCCTTCGACACACGCCGCCACTGCCCAGACCCCTGCCGCTGCCTACGGCTGGCTCTGTGGGTTCCGTGTCGACCAGCCCCGGGGCACCTGCAGCAGCAGCTGCTGCTGGAGGCATGGCTGGCTCTCTGAGCAACCCACTCGTCGGCGCCATGAGACCAAGAACCGCTGCTACCAGCGCCCAGAAGGCAACCACCTTGCCATCACGTTTGCTCGATGGCGCTGATTACATGCATCGTTTCAGGTTTTCATAGACCAGTGGCTTCTATCCCTATACATGGTGGGTGCCCACTGAAAAATAGGGAGGTTTGTTAAGGGTGTGGATCAAAATTCCCCCTCCTTCACCCTCGTTATTTTTTACTCAAAAATCAGCACCCTTAACAAAACTTCCCATCAATTATTTTTTACTGGGCAATCTACATCCTTAACGAAAAACCCAAAAGAGGGGAGGCTTGAGCCCGAAAGTGGGGCGAGGGAATTTTTTCCCGATTTCAACTACACATTTAGATGGTATAGTAGCCACTGTCATAAACGTTGTATCTTTTATTATCTTCTTTGAAGGACTAAGATTTTATGTTATTACTTGTTGATGTCTGTTTGGTCTGCATTTGTCTGTGCTTCAGTTCGTTTCGTCATGCACATATGTGCATTATTTGAGGTTTTTTATATTTACCTCCGCCAAGGATTTAATGTTTTTGCCGGTTTTTGTTTGTTTATTTGTCTGTCTGTCTAATCTGTCTAATCTGGCACAATCTACCAGTGATTCAATTTTGGGGGTGATCCAGCAGGAATCCTGGATTCTGGATCACTTTGAAATTTTCGTTACCATTGCGTTAAAAAGGGCATAAGGGAACCGCTGGCAAAGTGAATATGGTGACGCCACCTGGCGAATAACATTGCCTTGGCGGAGGTACCTGTGGGCTATGACAGCTTTTTAGTTATTAATACTTTAAGCATTTTTTTGCATTCAGTAAAACAACACGTACTCTGGGTAAACGGAATTATTTTCGATATCGTTTAATGCCTGTGAGTCCTATGGAAAACTTGAATCGCCTGAGATTGCTCAAATCATAATTCAACAAGTGTTCAACTGTTGCTGCTTGTGTCCAGAGTTGGCAGCCAAGTATGAACTGAGTGCATTGTGTACTGCATTAAGTGCTCTCTGTTAGATCAAACTGATGTTTGCCCAACATTTGTCTGCTTCTCATTTGATTTTCCATATTATACTGTCGATAAGTACACTGTGTTCAGAAAAATACTCCCACTCACGTTTCCTTGTATATCTCCATGGAAAATGTTTAGATTTTCACAAAATTTTTGGGAAATTTTTAGGAGGAAACAAGTACTCCATTGGTGAAAAGTTAGATATTTTTCTGCTACTGGTGACGTCATTGTGACGTCATATTTCCGCATTTGTAAATTATGGGTTTTACTGTTGAAGACAGACGTTTGATCATTTGATAAAAATGTTTGCGAGTCAGCAAGGGTTATGGAGCCACAAGTTTGTGCACAATTTTTTGGACAATGGACAGACAATTGAATATTGATGGAATTAAACTTTTAAATAAAAAATTTACACGACTGGCAGTATCAAGCTGTTCGACTGATGGCGGGCAAGTGGTCATCCACGCAGTGTGCATAAGGATGCCAACATCAACAAAATTGAGGATCTCTCACTCAGCCAAGAAAATAAACCACGAAAACAGTTCACAATAGAAAACTGTGTGATGGATTAGCATATTTTTTTGGTTCGGTTAACACAGTGACAAATTAGTGTGTTTCAACATTTCGTCAAATGCTTGTCTTCAACTTTGGTAAAACCCACAATTTACAAACACGAAAATATGACGTCATTATGACGTCACCAGTAGCAACGAATATCGACTGGTGGAATACGTCACTGAGATATAAAAGAAAACGTGAGTGGGTGTTTTTTCTGAAAACAGTGTAGATGAATACGGTTGAGTATAACTTAGTTCATGTAAAATTTGACAAAAGTGGCTTCGCTGCTTGTCTGTTTGGTGCAGATCTGATCCAATTCTTCAGTATGGAGAGGACGGCGTCGATGCCAGACCAGACACTCCGCCCTCAAGCCCAACAGGCGACTGGAAGACTAGGGCCGACTGGCGTTGTGGTGCCGACGGTCCCTCAAAGAAGATCGCAGCACCCTTGATGTCTAAATACCATGATGCGTCTGCAGAGGTTAGACGACCATTTCTTTTCTACATGCAGCTTTTGTTTACCACTGCTGCCACTCTTTGGGTCAAGCCAGCTGTAGTAGGCTGCTATAGTACTGCATTCACCATTACTGTTTAAGTATTTGTCACTACTTAGCCTGAAAGCTGATAGTCATTTTACTATCTCCTGGCACCTGGATGGCAGAAAGCTGAGTTGACCCAGTGGTATAAGTTGCCCATCTGTGGCAACCAAGTACTATCAGAGTACATTTTATGTGGCTGATGGAAACGCAAGCTGATGTTAATTCCGAAATTCTACGAGATTGTGTCTGATGTTGTATGGACCCATCGGATGGAGATTCAGTTTGCCGTTTCTGAGGGTGAAAGGCTGAGTGAACCATGTACCCCAGTTTCTCACCTATCCGAGTACTAGTAACAAGTCTCATTGTGTCATGCTAGCAGAAGCAGCTTCAAGCTAGTGTTGATCTATATTCCAGAAGTCCCACAAAACTGTCTGTTGTTGGTACAGACCCATTTTGCCATTTCCAGAACGGTAGGAGGCTGAGTTGACTAACAAGTACTAACAGGGTGCATTGTGTGTTGCTGACAGAAACAGAAGCCGGTGTTGATCCCGAAGTCTTACAAGAAAGTGTCCGACATCGGTACGGACCCAATGGATGGAGACTCGATGATGCGGCCTCTGCATGCTGATGATGCTATCGTTGGGTCGGTGATTGTAGCAGCCAGTTCCCGCGGAGACCACGAGGAGGTCATTGAGCATGCAGGCGGCGTCACCATTCGTCGCTTTGTGAGTTTTGCTTACAATTGTGACACCGTGGCTTCATTTTCGTACCTTCGACTACAGCAGTAAAGACGTTGTTTTTGAATTTTGGATACTCTGTAGAAAAAAATTATGATTTGATTTAAATTTTTTGCCGATCACTAATCGTTTATATCATTCCAACAGATGTCTGTCTGCTCTCTTGTGTTGCATGTCTAGTCGATGCTGTTGTTTAGTCTCAGCATAATGCAGAGTGCAGACACTTGGATAAGTTTGTTTGCCACTTACTTATCTAACTTCTGAGCAGTGGCAGTTTTAGGCCTGGGCCGAGGGAGCACAGCTTTCAGCTAGATTACTACAATTCGTTGCTTTATGGAATTGCCGACAGCCAACTAAGGCGTCTACAGTCCGTCCAGAACGCGGCAGCACGTATGATGACTGGTACGCGACGTACAGAGCACATCACGCCAGTTCTGAAGTCGCTGCACTGGCTACCGGTCCGGCAATGGATTTTGTTCAAGCTGGCGGTATTGGTTCACAAGTGCATCAATGGGCATGCACCTGCCTACCTGGCAGATGACTGCCGCCTGATCCGCTGCGCCGGTCCGGTCTTCGATCGTCGTCGTCAGCGACCAAACCAAAATACAGATCCCACCGACGAGAATGACATTTGGCAACCGATCTTTTGCTGTCGTCAGACCACGTACGTGTGTGGAACAGTCTATACCGGCGTCCATTCGCGACCCATCACTGACACTCACTGTTTTCACCAACAGACTCATCTCTTTGAACAGTGGCTGCGGCGTCTGTGATTTTGAACAGACGCCTTCAAATGTTCTAACTAACTAACTAACTAACAGGCCTTCCCCAGTTTTGCTCCAGGTCCCCATAGTTTCATGGACACCCAAATTTTTTGCAAAAATAACACAAATTTTTCGAAATTTTAGAAAATTGGGCAAATTTGCGGCTTCCATTGAACGTCCATAAACCAAAAGTGCTTCAGCTTCAGGGGGGCTTTGCCCCCTGGCTCCCTGACCAGGGGCTCTGCCCCTAGACCCCCATCATAGGCGCGTGCTACCACGCTCACCATGGGGTTGTGCCCCCCCCCAGTTATTGCAGGCTAGAACTGCCACTTCTTCTGAGTTTAGAGCATGCTTTGATATACAGTTATTCCATGCTGGCACCTGTGCTGCTTGTGTCCATTATACTATTGTGAGGGATAACACGTCGATAACCCTCGGCTGCAGTCATGAACAACAGCGTAGGCCACACAACTGGCTGTTGGCCAGCGTGGATAAGTATGTTAAGCCGCTGTCTGAGATGTATAAGTCATCAGAGTCTGGAATGTAGTATGCAAGTGTAATGAGCTCTGGACCACGTTGAAACTTGCTTATTTTATGACTGGTCGACGGTGTGTTCCGTCTGCGAGGTACATGTGAAAAACAGATGTGAGATGCATTTTAATCATCACGTTCAACTGCAGTGAGTTTATAACACTGCCACTGTGGTGGGAGATAATAATATAGCAAGTTATAATGTGCACAGTATCAACAAGCTGAATCTGATGATGATGATGATGATGAAGGACGAATAAACTTTAGCGTGGCATTCAGTCCTAAGACTACAAGGACACGTAACAATAAACTTAAACAGTGAAGTCACGTAATAGTAGTCAGCGCAATGAGACGTTCTTAGTCATGAGTGTAAGACCGGGCAAAAAGTTCAGTTTTCAGTCTGCTGCGGAAAACTTGCAACGACAGCGATGACCGGACTGACTCCGGCAAACTGTTCCAGACCAATGCAGCAGTCGCTGGAAAGGTGCGGTCGCCAATGGTAGAACGCACAGTGCGTGGAGCGACCAGCGCTGATGTAGTCGAAGAGCGCAGTCGTATTTGGAGTTGAGCAAAAAATGCACAGAGAGTATGATACGACTGCGATTTTGGAAATCGGAAATTCGACTTTATTAACCCCCATTTCACTTTCAAACGCTATAATGCACTGTCAAAAGCAGCTGTAATTGGCATACCTCTGCTTCGATTAAAATTAACTCACTACATAGGTACAACTTTTTTACAACTAGACTGTCAAGCCTTGCGCAAGGCTAAACTGCCCGTGGTAGTCGCCGTGGCATTAGTTATTATTCGGCTTGCTTCTGTTACTACATTTTAGTTGTGAGTAAAAATGTAGGCCTAGGCTATATATTACAGCAATACGTTTTTTAAACTTAACTTTAACTTAACTTAACTCAAGTTACCAGGTATCACATACGCTTTGCGGCGGAGGTGATGAAATAGCGGCACGTCGGTGGATTTAAATTTCGCCGGCGCGTACACTTCATGTTGGCGCCAGTGAAGTGAGTAGGCCTATATAGACGGGCGACTACTAGCGAAGGTCACGTGGTTGGTCAGTGCCCGTCGGCGCTCGCAATGAATAGATGGAGACGGACCATCGCGTGATAAATGTGCGATGCTTGGACGCCACGCCACGCTCATGAAATGAACAGTCCGACTGCTGGAAAAGGCACACTTCTTCTAATCCGTAGAGCATGACATTTTGGTTATAAAGAGGGAAACGAACAAAGACGTGAAAAATTACAACCCAAACAGCGATATTAAAGCAATAACATCGTTGGGCACACCTACGATATTGCTCTACATGTACATAATACCGAGAAGGGTGACTCCGTAGGTAGGCGTATTATTACCGACAATGGTTACCAGCCCACGCTTTCAATTAACAAACAACTGGGACATGCGGCGTAGGTCACAGATGTAAAAAGAGTTCTCACAATCTCATTAAAATTCAAAAAACGATAAAAAGTGAAAAAGCAAAAGTAGGCATAAAACGTCTGTACTGCTCACTCACTTTTCCATGCGTATTGCGTTCTCTAATTTTTACCACCCGTCGCCGACATAAGTTAACAAAATCAGACGTAATATACACACATTAAAAACGTCCAACAATAATAAGAAACGTTAAAACGCATTTTAAGTGAAATATTGATACAGCTGCCGTTTGAATAGCGCAACAGCTATTCATGTGATTGTCCGATAAATATTCGGTTCTACTCGGTTTAGCTATTTATCCGGACAGCGGTACATACGATCACTGAACTGGCTAAGGCAGTATCTCTGCGGCGGTACGACGTACCTCCGCAAGGCACGCCCTCACGACAGCCGGCAAACTGACGACCTCAACCGTAACAGAGTATCACTGGTTGCTCCAGTCGGCAAGTGTAGTGCTTCCCTCCAGTTGACAGAAAAGATTACGGGTGCTCAAAATTCCAATTTTGCATTTAAATTTACGCAAAATTTGTTTTTTTTAGCTGCAAATTTTGCATTTTTGGACAAAATTTTTTTTGATAAGAAAAATATTTTTTATGTCCCTACAGGCAGAAATTCAAAGTAGACATTTGCTCTCTGTTGCCTCCACTGATTACCGTAGTGTCGCACTCGTCGACCATCACCGTGCCCCACAACCGCAGGAAGAGTTTATACGGTGAGAGGTGATACAGCGAGGAAGCCACTTACAGCAACGCGGCATTCTTGTGCGAGGTTGGACAGAGGCCGGTCAGTACATGAGCCGTGACGCTAATATACTGGCCGCACACACGAGTGATGATGATGTTCAGGTTCACTAACAACAGAACTACAACCCACAACGTTACACAACAGGCAAAAACGTCTGCCTGCCAAGTGCGGACATCTTACGCGGCTGGACATAGTTACTTTGAATTTCTAACTAAAAATTCACTTTTACATTGCTCTGGCTCGTGGCGCCGCGATGCATAAGTAAGCATTCACGCGAGATATGCGTCATTAGTTAACTGCAGTCTTTGACTCTCGGAGAGTGACCTTGAGAGCGACCTTGACTTCGACTTTTCTGAGCTGAAAATTAGCACAACTGTTAATTCTGCTATAGGAAGTATTCACGCTAATTTTGATTTTTCGGCGCTTTTTCTTTTCAAGTTGGGGGCATGTAGAAGACAAAAGAACGGCAAGACCAGCAATGCGAAAACTGCAGCAGAATTAATTAATAAACGAATAATCGAGCAAAGGAAAGACTAATTAACTTACGTTGTCGTCGGGTGTGACGCAATCACTGCGTTGGACTACACTGACCGACAGCGTGTCGTCATATGTACCGGACCACCCACCCGGTCTTCAGTGACGTCACTCTGACGTCAGCGTGGCAGAAACAGCAGCCAACGACTGACAGCAAGTAAGTAAATCCAAATTCCACGTCCGCAACTAAAGCGATCAGCAAACTGAGCAACTGTCTTACACGTTGCTTGCCCTTGCTACAATCTCGAGCTGCTTTCAAATCGTTGCCGTATTGTTACTGGGCTCCACGTTGCCTGCGGCGAGCGAGAGCACAAAACTGACTGAAGAAAGTATCAGCACGCGGGTCCAGCCAGTCTATTGGCTGTGCGGGGTCTATAATGATAACGGGTCGGTTGAGTCGCCGTGCGCATTATTGCTCCGTGGCAGAGGCGAGCAATGAACTCACGGCAATGAACAGCGTTGAGCACCAAGCGAGGTCTGCGGACCGCAAAATACAGCCAGATCCGCTCAGGTCGCTGGAGACTACCATACATTTTAAAATGTTTAGTGCTTTTTCATGAATTTCTAAAAAGTGTTTCTAATGTTTTTATTGTCGTATGTTTCTATTGTAAAATATGTGCAGTACAGAATTGTTACACAGTATTCTAATTATGTATTAGTTTAATATTGCGTTTTTGATTTGTCAGTCTTAGTGTGATTACTGATAAGTTTTTATAAGTTAGTTTTTGCGCGCGAGAGCTAATAGCGCGTATTAACTACGGTAATTCTGTCTATCTGTCTGTCTGTCCGGCACGTCCCGGTACCGTTCCAAGACCAGGTGAGATAGAGACTTCGGGTTTTTACCGTATGATAGCTTAGGGTCCTTAGTATTTCAAGACAAAATTTCATGCTTTTGGGTAAAGGGGTCCCCACGAACAGAGGGGTGAAACAGGGGCACCCCCTTAAAAAGCGTTATTCTGCCGCTATTGGATCTTTCAGCGTGAAAATGGTTGCAAATAGGCACAGACATGCTGGTTAACATAACAAGCACTGGCGACGAGCTTCTTAGAAATGTCACATCAATGACCTTGAATGACCTTGAACCCCCAAAATAGGGGGTTTCAGTGAATTTTTCGCGATTTTGGGCTGCGACACACATTTCAAGGGTAAATTGCGCCGAAATGGCATGAAATGTAGATATTAGCGGTCCAAGTCCGGGCATTCTATATTCAAGGAGGCGTGAGCACGCGGGTGTCAAAGAGGTTATTCCTTTAAAAAGTGGTTATTTATCCGCTGTTGGCTTGTCTAGCGTGTAATGGTTGCAGGTAGGTTTTTGGTTGCAGATAGGCACAGGCATGCTGCTTATCATAACAAGCACTGACGACGAGCTTTTTATAAATGTCAACATCGATGACCTTGAATGACCTTGAACCTTGAAAATATTGATTTTGTGTGATTTTGGGGGAATTTTTGGCTGCAAAAAAGTGAATTGCGACGAAATAGATGAAGATAGACTAAGATTACCTGCGAACAGGAACTGCCATAAGCTCTCGCGCGTCTCATGAGCATTATCCCAGATTTCTTGTTTTTCGCGCTGTGCATGGCGGCCGATAAACGCAAAACAGACCAGCACGACGTGTTGCTGGCGGATTGAATTATTGTTGAAATCCGCCTACCTCTACTCGCACCTGCCCAGGTGCCTGCAGTGCACGGCGTGCGTGCTGGGTGGCGGATGATTCGCTCAATCCTGTCTTGTCAGTCGCAATCCGACGACGCTCAGGCATTGAGTGCATCAACCATGAATACCGGGACGCAGTCGATTTAACAATTCAGTCGGCGCTCGGAAAATGTTTTTAAGTTGTTACTTTTTATACGTTTTCGTTTTTTACGCGCTAGAACAGAATGCTTCGCGCGTCTTAGCCATCGTCCAGGCGTCTGTCCGTCTGTCGGCCACACTCGTGATCTGTATCAAAACGGTGCAAGCTAGGATAACGGGATCTTTACCGCGGGCTACCTCAACGTCTCTAGTTTTTCGTGACAAAATTTCGTACCCCTAGGTGATGGGGTTCCCTTCGAATGAGGGCGTCAAACAGGGGTACCCGCCCTCTAAAACACGTTATTTTGACCCTATTGACTCTTCTAATGTGAAAACGGTTGCAGATAGGTACACACATGTTGCCGATTATAACAAGCACTGGTGACAGGCTTTTTAGAGTTATCAACATCGATGACCTTGAACGACTTTAAACCCCTCCCCTCTAAAAAAGAAGTTTTTAGTGAATTTTTTTTTGCAATTTTTGGATGCAGCGCACATTTCAACACTGAACTGCGACGAAATGGCTGGAGATGAACCAAAACAACGTGCAAATGAAATTTTCAGCACTAAAGGTAGATTTCAGCAGTCCAAGTCCGGACCCTTTAGGTTCAAGAAGGCCGGCGCAGGCAGGCGTGAAAGACGGCTACTCCCCTCTCTAAAAAGTGGTTATTTTACCGCAATTATCTCGTGTAGCGTGAAAACGGTTGCAGATAGGTACAGACATGCCGCTTATCATAACAAGCGCTGGTAACTAGCTTTTTATTGGTGTCAACGTCAATGACATTGATGACCTTGAACCCCCAAAATGAATTTTTGTAATTTTTTTGCGATTTCCGGCTACGACACACATTTTAAGAGTGAATTGCACCGAAATGGCTAGAGACGGATCTGGATAACCTGCGTATGACATTTTTAGCATAGAACGTACATTTTTAAGAATCTAAAAGTAGTTATTTTACCGCTATTGGCTTATGTGGCGTGAAAACGGTTGCAGATAGACGAAGACATGCTGCTTATCATAACAAGCAATATAGTGACAAGCTTTTTATTGGTGTGAACATCGATGAACCTGAATGACCCTGAACTTTTAAAATAGGGGTTTTATTGTTTTTTTTGCAATTTGTGGCTGCGGTGTAGATTTAAAGAGTGAATTGCATCGAAATTGGTAGAGCTAGATAAAAAAACAATCTTCTAATAAGAACTGCTAAGGATGTCGCGCGTCTCATGAGCTTTTCTCAAATTACTTGTTTAATTCTGGTGTACAAAGATGACAGAAAACAAACTTTATGATTCAGAAAGAACTAACCGACCTTAATCTCAGCTATTCTTCTAATGAAAACTCAATCTAATACATGACAGTTCAGGCCTATAGGCTTAGGCCTAAACGCTACGATTACCAGGTTGATCTATAATTATGGGGTAGAATATATACGCCGTACAATTACATAGAGGCCGCAACAGTGCAGTGATGGCCGGGGCACGGACATCGTAAGCCTATTGTGCATCGATAAAAATAGAAACAAAAATATTGACGTTTACGATTATATACATGTAGACAGGTCGTTGATGTTAAAATGATAACATTTAAAAAGTCAGCCAAAGGTATAAGAAATGCAGGTAGCACCCAACACCTATAGCAAACTTGAGGAAAACATGCGTGCACGGCCAATGTCTGTTCATAATATTTTTCAGGTGTACAGTACTCCGGGTCACCAGCTAACAGAAATCGACAGACTTATAAGCATTATCTTTTTTGTCACTTCAACTCGGCGCTGATTTTTTTTTGGTTAGAAACTAGGCAAAAAGTATAGCAACACTTCGCGCAGTATTCACAGAATGAGACGTTATTCAGGAGTATGTCAAAACGAGCGCCGATTAAATCGCTTTCGTGTTGCGAACTTAATTGTGACATTTGCTTTCTTGTTGCGAGTTGTATAGCTCTTTACTTGAGTGCAGTACGTTTCGCCCCAGGTCGTTTTGTGTTTAGTTAGGACATGTCGCCCTTAATATTTTTCGTTTCCTCGACGTTTTGGCCCGTTATGCCCACTAAAATTGCGGACTACGGCGAACGGACGGACGGACGGCGAAAAAAAAGAGACGACAAAGACAATGTTCGGACGTCGTTGTCGCCAATATCTTCTCCGTCTGATCGTCTTCGTCGTTCATTCGGTTTTCCCGCGTTGTCTTCGTCCGTTCGTCTTCGTCAGTCATCTTCGTCGTTCTCTTCGTGCGTCCGTTTTCCCCGCGGTCCGCAATTTTTAGTGGGCGAAACGTCCAGGCTTTCGGTGAAGCATCAAAGAGCGAACGTCGCAATGTACAGTATACAGAAATCGATGCACCAACGCTTAGGCGAGATCAAGCAACGCTTAATGATAGGTTTGTTGTCCGACTTTGCGTACGGAGCGGTGATTTATGTCATGTAGCTTTGTTTCGTCACCGCTATTTCATACCGTGTTATCAAGCTGCTTATACCTAGTTTGCTATAAACTCGTCTACTGATTGCCCATTGTCGTCTTACGTAGCAAGTACTGTATTTATGTCGTCAAACAAGCAAAAACCGACAAATTGTCCGCAGTGCATTCGGCATTCAACTTCACTGCACAGATAGAGCGCTGAGAGTCAGAGTCGGCTTGGCGCTCTGTCGACCTTAGTTTTGAGCATAGATGTAAAAAACGTTCCAAGAAAAATAAAAAAAACACGTTAAAAAACGTAAAAAACGTAGCAAAAATAAAAAAAAACGTTTAAAAACGTTGAACAAAAAACGGCCATAATTCGTTTAGCTTCTTGCCTAATGCCTAATGTTTTAAGTGCAGTATACTTGGAATTATAGTTTAGATAAAGAGAACTTCATTATTTCAATGCAGCTGTGATGTCATAAGACCATAGCATTAAACTAACTAAATATACTGGTTAACAAAACTTTTTATTTAGTATATTTGGACTAACTAAGTAAACTACATCACTATGATCGATTAATTTATTT
>Ga0209671_1002043_pt1 | contig 17938 bp, 13 predicted proteins | sample WorMetHERISLAND2_2_FD_187401 | JGI IMG/M metagenome (GOLD analysis project Ga0209671, IMG submission 187401) | Marine gutless worms symbiont microbial communities from Max Planck institute for Marine Microbiology, Germany - Olavius geniculatus... | ecosystem: Host-associated > Annelida >...
CCCCATCACTTTGCTTTTGACGCTTTTTGCGACGTGCATTCACGACAATTCGCTGTCCCGAAAATAGATGTGGCCGCTACTGGTGACAAACCTGATATAAATAAAGTTGATAAATAGAGTTGAACAATTATTGTGCCAGTGAAGCTGTGTCTAAGGCTTAAATCATACAGTGACATACCTGAGCCCTGGTAATGTTGTCCAGCCAGAGCTTGGAGTCTCCGTGGAACGTATACACGGCCTGTGCCATCTGATACTCGTTGACATACAGCAGCATAAAACTCGCTGAAAACACAATCACAGTCACACCAAACAGCTCACACATTTGAACATAAAAAACCGACACTGTTAACAGAAACTCAGCAGAAAAAAACCCAGCTGTCGCCAGGGAAGGCCGACCGTTTTGTATTGCTTAAACCTCGCTACATTTAATCTGTTATTTATTTATTTAATATCAAGATCACAACGTCATTTGACCGTATCTGTAAATCGCATCATTTACGTTTACAGTAAACATGTAACTGTTTTGATGAAAATATAGTTTATTGTGGTGGTAAATTTCGTTGAAAACTGCAGCCAAACCGCTGCAGTGAACGACATGGCTAAATTACCGCAGAGTAGGATCGGGAAACCCTATTCGCTTCTATGGACAGTTTTTTCCGTAAGGCATACCGTTTAGCCACAACACATCCGCTACAGACAAACAACAGACAGACAGACAACAGCTTGTGCTACAGGCTCGACTTTACCAGTCGGTCAAAAATGATCGCTCACAACAATTTGCGTGACATTACGACATTTTAGCACGTATGTTTTCATCAAACACGTCCTGCTAATCATGACCCTTTCACGGGTTCCCGGTAAAAACCGCCGCGACTTTCCGTAATCAAACAGCTGATTAAACGCGTGGCGTGCGTATGTACCGGCATCGCGTAGTCCGTAGACGACAATCTTGTCAAGTCTCATCGGCGCTTTGATGATTTTCACCTTGTCTCCGGCGCCGCGCTTTGTTGCTGGCTTCGTCACGAGAAGCATGTCCGTAAACAGCATGCAACACACGTCCATCTGTACAACATGTGTCCATTTAGTGTAACGTATGCGCAGTGTTTCATAAATTACGCCGGCAAAAACGTATACACGCGTTACATTCTCTAGTGGTATTACACATTTTTCGTTGTTAGATAAATACAACAAAAATCGCGATTAAATACAAATGCTTTGAACTGCATACGAATATGGTGTATGATTGACCTTAGAATAAGCATCTTTAAGCTTGAGACTGCCTTCCAGTAGCAAAGTTCTCATCTCGTGTTGTCCACAGCCAGGTATTGGGCAAGTCAAGTCCAGCCGACAGTAGTCAGCTACCAACTAAACACAACCAATACAGCAAATTGTTCAGTTTTTATAACAGTTACTCATCTAAGTTTGAAATTCTACGTATTTCCAGACACATTGTTTTTTTTCACAGTTAGCTACTTTCTCTGAATTTACAATAACAATTCAGAAAATTCCATGCATGCAAACAAGTAAGCCACTAAGTCTATTATGCACATAAAATGTATTCCAGAAAATTTAGGCTATAAAACATGTTTTGATTAATAAAAATTAACACAAACAAATAAGAAATATTGATAAATATTTAAATTAATATGCAAATATGCAATATAATAAACGTTTAAAAAAATCAGTAAGAAAGTAAATTGCTTTTAATTGAAAAGTAACAATCTCAGAAGTATTGTATTACCAATTTACACGAAAAAAAGAAAAAACTATCGACAGGTATTACACACACACATGCAAAGGCATATGCAATACAATATAGAATAATCAATGATAAATTAAAAACAGCGTTTGTAGTAAAACTTCTCACAATAAACACGCACATTTGCAAATGTATATGAAATAATCTAGCTAGCATTAAACAATCAAACAAAAAGAATATTCATTAGAGCCATTAATAAAATAACAGAATACGCATAGCTACAAGCGAGACGAATAGAAAGAGACCTTAAGACACTCGTCACTGGGTAGATCAATTGCGTCATAAGAATCGATGCGGTCAATAATGATTGACAGCTGTTTGTGATCATGACGCTGTCGCATTGCAACATTCACGTGCTTGATAAACCTGTCTACTTGATCAATCTATGCCACACACACACACACACACAGAGCATAACTATATCAGCACGCAGAGTACCTACACTGTGACGCACAAAAAACACACCGAAATTTATCGGTCATAACTTGAAGGCGGATTATCGGATTTTAATAATTTTGGGTACAACTATTTTTGATACAACTTGTCATCAAATGGTTATTCAAGTTTCCACCTCACCCAACATATGCTTCTGCACTACCTGGAAAAATTAAAACACATGAAATCAGCGTTAAGATGAACAACAAACTGCTAAAAACAATCCGTGACATTATTAATAGTAATTTGGAGAAGGAAAACAAAATTTAAATAGTTTTTGGTACAAACATTTCTGACATAACTAGCCATAACATAACTAGCCATCAAATGGCTGTTCAAATTCCCAGCTCGCCTAATGTCTGTTGCTGCATTACCTGAGGAAACAAAACAAATGCAACATCGATTAAAAGAAAAAACGTCAGTAAATTTAATCATTCCAGATATGTAACCCTAACAGCCCTGATCAGAGTCCATTCGACAGTATGACAGTATTTGCAGTGTTATGCAGCAGCGAGTTTATGAAATGCTGTTTAGGAATATCAATGAACTTAAGAAATGACTGGTTGAAGTCTGAAGCAGAACATTATCAACACTGTTATCAATAGACAAAGAATGCATCTCCCTGCCTGTGCTTACACAAATGGTAGATATTTCGCATACTTACTGTCAGCAGTTGCACAACTAGACAACTGGATAAACTGTTAACCAAAGTGCTAAACAATTAGACAAAATGTGCCAAATGTGCGTTATTTGAATCAAATAATGATATTGCACTGAATAAAAAATGTAATATTTTGCTTGTTTTGTTTTCCCCAGGTAGTGCAAAAACAGAGGTTCGGTGAGGCGGGAACACAAGTGATCATTTGATGGCCAGTTGTATCTGAAATATTTGTACCAAAAATTATTAAAATCTGATAATCCGTTTTCAAGTTACGATCAAAAAATTTTGGTATGTTTTTATGCCTCACAGTGTAGTTTATAAACCTAACAAGGTAACAAACAATAGAGGAACACATTTCACGTAGACAAAACGAGTTTGAGTAAGTAAAAATAAGAATATACACAATGGCCAGAACACTACTAGATATTTCACATAAATTTGCAATGACGAATCAAGCCTACAAGTTGGTACATGTATCTATTTCGGTTACTCTCAAATAACTTCAAACATTAACTATTGTTTTTTTTTAAAAATCTGATGCATCCATATTCTTTCATGGGCCTACGATAGATCTATGTTGTTTGCAGAACCTACTTATCGGCTTAGGCCCTTACATGTCGGCAGTATGCAATGCAGGCAACAAAGCGCTTTTAAACAACGACGAAAGCAGCAGCAAAAAGTCAAAAAAGCGTAAAAAAACGTCAAGAACGTTGTAAGTTGTAATTTAATCAATCTATCGTAGCACATTAAGCACAGCTTGCATGAGTACCGCCACTGTAATTATAATGATTGATCACCATGTCGGTAATGTCTGTTCGTTGCTCTTCGACTTCGGCCGTAGATTCCATCTTGTCGAGAGGCTTACGCATGGCGTAAAGCAGCAGTTTGTACTTGGTCAGATGCTGCCAGGGTTTGACAATCAGATCAATTAGCTTCAGTCGACTGCACTGTCGCTGCGCCTCGCACCACTGAACTCGCACCGACAATACATTCTTTCATTTTATTTCATTTTATTTATTTTAAAATCAGACAACATGGTCCATAAACAGAGAATATACAATAATACACAGTCAAATAAAAGAAAAAACTGATGCAATAACAAGCTAGAAATCGTACACATAGCACGTATTTTGCTGATCTCATCGGTCATTACTCGTATGTTAATTACTTTTATGTACATAGACGCAAGAAAAAAGAAAACTGAATTTTGAAAACATGTAAATAAAGATACACTCGCAAATGTGTCAAAAAAACTCGGTCAGCATGCGGCCGAAATATCACCACCAATAGGCTTAATTCAAAGTAAAGTTCGCTGACAATTTTAACAGCAGAGTTTTTAAACAGTTAAGCAATATCAAAAATTTCTAGAGATTTGGTCACATTTTATGAACATGCCATAACGAAAATGACTGACCGCTATGAATGTTCGGAAGAGGTCGTTATCTCGCATGTTTGTCTTTATGTATTCTCGACACATTTCTTGTTCCAAGCAGTACTTTGTATACGGTTCAAATATCTTCTCAAACTGCACCCAGATACAACATCAATTCTAAGTTTATTTGTGCTAAGACTTCATTTACGCTAGTCAGCATGACAGACACGTTTTAACCAGACATCCTTATAGCCAAGTGTTATTTAATAAATTGATTTAATTAATTCATTAATTACTGTGTTTAGCATAACACAACAACGTACACGAGCACCATTCACTCCTATCCATTTTGCTTTTTTTACTTTGCAAGTCAACAACAATGTGGAATGTAAATCAACAAAAGTGACAAATGGACACTTTTGTATCTGACGCCTAAATAGAAACTAAAACTTTGTTATAGCTATTCCCAAAATACTTTAAGAGTTACAGATAGTAAGACAGGCTGTACGTGCTTTAAGAAAGGAGACTTGAGTGAAATAAGAGCAAGTTTAGTACTGCTTACGACGAGAAAGCCGGCCTTGAGAAGACAAGGATCTAGCGGCTCGCAAGTCTCGCGTGACAAGCGCAGTACTTGGTTCATGTGATTCACCCAGAAGTGACACGTTGCGTAGTACACATCACAGATGTTGCTGAACAGTTTCTCACTGTCAATCTGTGCGCATGACACGACAAACATCACAGTGAACAAATGTCGCAGCTGTGTGAGTCGCAAAGAAAATTCCGCAAAATATAGGCCTAGTAGTCGTCTCAGCCAGCAAAGCTCAAGCCTGCGTATCCTACGTATAATCTGTTTGAATGCATACCAATCAATCAACCATTTAATCAGCAAAAGATTATTGCTTACATCGCAATAAACCATCGCAACATTACGAGACCACTTCAACATGTCTACTAAATATTAGATAAAATGCACTGTACAAAAGCTAGCTATCTATTCTATTGTACGCGTGTCCGATCTCTGTTTGCCAGCAACGTAGTCGTATGTATGCTACATAGTATTCAACACGTAGAAGACTAGAAGTGAACACAGAAAATATAGATAAATAATACGAACAGACAGAAATAAATACGTAAGTAAGTAAGCAAACATTTATTGTGCGCTTAAAAGCCAGCTGACCCCTGACCGGCTTAATCTGCCGCACTTCGTAAGTTAAAAACCTACTAGCCACAGACTTCTATCATACACGAGTTGGTTGGTAATCTGCGATACTCATGACATTAACTACTAAACTGCAAAAAAACTGCTAACTGTATATTAAGTGACTGGATAACTTACAACAAAATGTAATAAATCAATTAGTAGAATAATGAATAAAAGTCGTTGCTATTTATTAAATCGCGAAAACTGTAATTCTTTTGCAGTGAAATAAGTTGCGGGGCACACAAACCTCGTTAAGTAATTGCTCATTTTGCAGATCGAGAAGGCAGCACATAAACACCTACAGACGACAAGCAGATAGATGAAGATTTAATTGAACAAAACACAACCACCATTACCTAACCACCGTCTGTACACGGCAGCTACGTTAACTGACAATGCACAACACTGCGTCGTATCGGTCAATAGTTCCTACCTCATTATGTGTTAGATCAACACTACCTAGCGACTTTCTCGTAAAAACGAATGTTAAAGCAACAGCGACAAAGTAATCAAACAACTGTAGCCCGCTACATATAGCCTTACCTTTGCCTCGTCCTTTTACAGGTTGTTTCTTTTTTGGTCTCATAAACCTTAGCAATTTTGGTCGTCTGCCGCGGTGCCAAGGCGTTCGCTAGTAAAATCATAGCAAAGACAACTTAGACAAACTTCCTTGGCATAACTATACAGAAAAGATCAGTCGTTAAACGGCAAGGCTGAACACTGTAATCCGGCTATGACTTAACAACAATTTAAATCACTGTGAATTGTGGTCAGTAGGTTTAAACGCGCAATGTTCTGAGATGATATTAAAACGGATTCGTACGTCGATGATGGTGCGTAGTTTGCGGATGTATTCGACCTCGGTGCTGAGAAGTTCCCAGATCGCTTCCTGTTGGTCGCGCTGTCGCTTGTTGAGCCGGTCGTGATTGACCACGATGTCCACCCAATGGCGCTCCAGCTGGAAGACGGACGGCGCGTAGTGGGGGCGACCTAGCGTCAGCAGGTCAGGCATCCGTGGCAAACCGGTTCTGCTGTACCCAGCCAGCAGCTCGGACAGTTGCTCTTGCTTGTCCTGCGGCTGCAACATCATCATCATCATCAGCAGCAGCAGCAGCAGCGGCAGCAGCAGCAGCAGTGTACAAATATACCATCTAATGCTTTGTAGTTGATCAAGTTTTAAATTTACGTAATAATGAATACTGCTCCAACTGAGTTTAAACGATAAAAATTTCTTTATAAAACCATTATACTAAGGACAGACACCTCACAATAGTTGATTTTTAAAATGCTTACCGGTAAGACGTATTAATGTTTTCAACGCACTTTTACGCTTCTGGTTGTAATGTAAACGACAAAGATTTTTTTACAACTTACAAGTATGTTGTTTAAAGTCCGTTATTTACTTTAAAACGCATAATAAAACTTTTCACAAATGTTTACATATTTTAACGTATTTTCATGCTTGTATTGTTATAGATTGTGCTTGTCAACTTTTTATTAAACGAATATGATGATAATGATGACGACGATGACAATATATTAAGTAGGAATAGGCCCACTGGTTTACGGCGAAAATTTATCTTCTTCACTTTTATGCGAAATATGTGCGAAATTATGCGTAATCTGCGAAAGTGCGCGGCACAATTGTTACTGGTACCTTGACCAGACTGAAGAGCGATTGAATAGTTTGAAGTTTGCTGTAACTTCTGACGTTCGAACTATTGCGGCTTTTCTGGGAGTCGCTGCCGCGGATCAGCGTTCCACCTGGACTGACATCACCGGCGATCCACGTTCCAACCAGCGATCCACCGGCAGGAACCTGCAGCGATCCGCCTGCAGGCGCAGGATCTTCAACACACAGCGCGCTCTTTCGCTGTCGCGTCGAGTTCTGCAAATCGCAGACACCGTTAACGACCTTGGCTCTGCATGAAAATCCCTGATGCTCAACCACGTTTCACGTTTTACGTCAGTCACTTTTTTAATTTTTAAGCCAATTCAGACAGCTCTTTGCGCAACAGCGGTAAATAACATGAAAAGACTTATTTTGCACTTATTTTGCCGTGTATATTTGCCTTGTTAAATTACATTTGGAATATTGAACCGCAAACGACGCTATGCAAATAAAACTCGTCGGGTTTTGTTGTACACCTTACAGGCTCAGACAGTTGCTCCTGCTTGTCCTGCGGCTGCAACATCATCATCATCATCGTCGTCGTCGTGATCCACCGCGGGACTCGGGAACAACATTCTCACAAGGCCCGTATGGGAAGAAAATGCTCAAATTTTGCCTTTAATATGGCGTATTCTGGTGTACTTTAAATTTCTAAGCGACAGCGCCACCCAAAACGTCGCGGGGTCCGGGGAAACTTACTTCCCTAGTCCCTACCCCCTCTTGACGGGCCTAACTCCGTATGTTTATAATGATTAATGATTATAATCATTGTAATGATTATACTAGATTATTATCTAGTAGAGTTTTTTGAGAAATGAACCTATAGCCATGTTGCAGCATTTAATCTTTCGCTGAATGTTTGAGTGACTACCACAAAAGAGTAGTTTTTTGCACACAGGCCTATGTCATATAACTCATTATCACATACCGACCAGTAAACAATAAGCTTATCTATAAATTCGTTACTTTTAAACAAACTGATTTCATTACTTCGCATCCCACAGCAACTTAACTGATTACATTCAAATTTAGCTTCAACTTAGATTCCTGCACTTTGCGATTAATTGCTGATTTGCCTATTCACGTTTTACAATTTTTTGTTATTTTACAGTTTTTGCTGCTAATTTACATCAATAAACTATCACTTATCACTTAATACAAGTGAACCACCTGAGTTAGAAAGTAGCTAGTCTTTCACCAGACTGAAGCGGTCTCGTAGTACAAAAGCGAGTGAGCCTCAGAAACGTGTCAGTCGCGACTGAAAACGTCGCAGTCGAGTCACAGTTATGGGCTTTGCAGGTTTGATGAAATAAGACTACAGTAAAACAATACAAATTTGCAGCATTGCAGTATATGCGAACCCCTGCAAAAAATTCAAGCTCTTGGCAACTTTGTAGCGCCACGTTCTGCTCTGTGATAAGCCTCAAATGAAGTCGTCGGCGACCGCTTCCAGTTGTTTTTTTTCTGCGCGGTACTTTATTGTAGTTTACTGCGCATGTGCGAATCCCTCGCCAGTGCTCAGCCGTGAACTGGATGGCAGTGAATCGCGTTAGGCCTAGTATCGTCATCACTATGTGGAGAATGCTATAGAAAACACATCGGCGCTGTTGTCACATTGATTAGCTATCGGTTAGATCTCTCACTGAACTAACCGCAAGCTAACCCAAGTCCCCATCTGATCTGTTCACACACTGCACTAATGCCATAAAATGAGCGTGATCTGATCTTGTGTCATGTAGCCTTGTTAACGTCACTGTTTCACTTAGGAACAATACAATTCTGCGGACAAAAAACAGCATACTATACGTGCAATGCTTCAAAGATTATGCGTGCAGTTTTGAAGAGTATGCGAGCTATTTTTCCATTATCGTTGATGGAATTAAATGCATGAACACTGTACAGTCACAAAGAGGCGGGGTACGACTTTACGAGATGTGTAACAGAAGAGTTTTCAGACGAAATCGGAAAACAGTCACGAAAAGTGCAAAGGTGATGTGTTCAGGAAGAAGTTCCCGACCCGATATTTATAGCGAGTGAACAGATCTAATGCGGTAATTTGTCCAACAGTCACTGCTATTTGCAGTCTTTTGTTTGAACGGTCGACTTGCTCAACGCTAGAATACGATAAGGCGTGCACAGAGCACATAACTGAGCTGAACTAAGACATTATGCCGTTTCAGTTGAATTCAGTTTAGTTCAGTTACGTCGCTGTGTACGCGCCTTTAGGCTGTGTTCCACAAAAGTGATCTTTTGTTTTGAATGCTTACGGAAGAAAAAGTTTTCACACCAGAAGCCCTTTCTGTCACCAAACCAGCATCATCAAAGTACTGAAAGGCAAGTTACACTGAGTAAAAAAAGTTATGCCTAAACCCAGAGATATGCACGAGACCTTTGTAACCGAGACTGATATGAGACCCGAGACGCATAGCTTCAAGAGCGAGGAGAGACGTTAGTACGTCTCGAGGCGGTCTCCAAACCGAAACGTCAAGAATGACACCACATCCCCGGTAACTTCAACCAACAGTTTCTATCAAGCAAATGTTAAAACTACTGACTTGAAGAATCTAACACAATCGTAATTAATATTATTAATACAGCAAATATCTTTAGGTAATAAGCCTCGTTGGTGAAAAATCGGCAGATGCTAACTCTGAGTACCCGAGGCGGGCAACGAACCACACGCGATCGCTGATAACTACCGGCCAATTTTCGCCGAGTGGCTGGTGGTGGCTAGGTGGCTGTTTTCTGTTAAATTACTATTTGCCGTGGTAAAAGTTCGTTTTTACCGTGGTAACATGTAAAAATTTTTTAAAGCGATGAATTTTATTTATTTCACTTCCAAACTTTAACGTGATTTGGCAATGCAAAATGACAGTGAGATTATATCGCTGCGACATCATGTTTCTGCAATGCAGTACAATTTTTTTTCAAAAAACAAACTGCCCATTTCCACATTGCCTCTGACTTGATTCCCATTCCCATTCCAGTTCAGCCTTATGGTGTACATTCTCATGAAACTTTCCCGGGTTCCATGGGTTCCACGGGAGTTCCCATCATTGCTCTATACAGTGACAAAGTCAGTCTGTCACATGGGTCGAACGACAACGCCTTCGAGCTACTAGTGGTTCGATATCATATTCCGACAATATACACCATAAAATATACAATCGCAAAAACGACGATCCGTTTACTGCACGCACACATTAAGCTCTAATTACTATTGCCTCAAGTAGCTATTAGCATTATAAAAATGACTGCATGGTTTAACCCGTGGGCATCGAGTTTTGATCATCGACAGTTCCGAATATACAGTGTCGATATGAAAACTGCAGCTGTAAACGCCACCAGAGCATGAGACTTTAGATAATATTTCGCTTTAATTTGCCAAAGATCAACAGAATGTCTACCTATCGTGCGTGGAAACGGACCAAACGCGAAACCGAAACTAAATAAGAAAACTTGACACATACTTTGTCAAGAATATGACACTTGTATACAATAATCTTGCGATTCACAGTCGACAATATGATGCAACGCCCGAGTACTGGTGATTCCACAATGCACTCGACTCGTCGTCGAACTGTAATCATGACCTCGGCTTTAAAATAGGTTTAAATCACTCAACGACGAAAACCGAACTCCGACTTCGTTTGTGGTATACAGTACGATAAGAAGCACTCCGTACTCTGTAGACGACGAACTTTCAAAAAGCGAAGCATTCTGTCATATGTAAAGACTTACGCCAACAGTGCGATACGTCTTCGTACTCGTTGCGCGTTAAACAAAAATTTTAAAAGCTCTTGCACGCAAAATGTTTTATATTACACTAGAAATCTACAGTTGCAATTTTGCTAAAAGTTTGTGAAATCTGTGTAACAGTTTTATTTAAAAAAAGTAATCTCGTAACGTCAACGAACAACAAAAAAGCCACGGTTTCAAGGTTTGCGTCGCCAAACCAAACCAAACCAAACCATCGGACTACGCTGTCGACTAGCACGATATATAATCATTAATCAGTCACGTATTTTACATGCGATAAGCGTCGAACAACTCCCAGACACTAAAGACGACATGTTAAAATAATTTGACGAAAACTTACCAACAAACGCACAAAACCGTGAGAACAGCTAGAGAAGACGATACAACGATGACACAATGCATCGTACCTCTCGATTTCAAGGCAGCGTCTTAAGAATTTTCTGTTCCGTTGTTCATATCCGGACATATGCTCATCCTACACTTCACTGTCGTGGTCCTAGGAGAACGATTAATACTCAAACGCGTCTATGATGATAATAGCCTATACTGCAGTGTGACACTTGCCTCGCTAGTAAAGCGCGTCAAGCCGTTGTCGTTGCAGTCGTCGTTGTCGCAGCTGTTGTCGTAGTTGTAGTGGTTTGTCGTGACAGCAAGGCGGGCTAGTGGATGAGGCTCGTTGCGGGTCAGTGTACCACCCCCTAGCAACCCTGTCTGAACCCCTCCACCAGTACTACCAGCAATGAGGACGGAGTGTCCCGCACGACAGCTGGCCGCACGGATCTGCTGTACGACCGGTGCCTGCAAGACCACCGGGTTAGACGAGCCGTGCACCACCGGCAACGCACTGGACACTAGACCTCCGCCATTGGACGACGACGACGACAGTGACAAGAGAGACTGTATACTGTGATGATTGTGACTGTGAGGATGCTGGGAGCGTTTCACGTACATCTGGAATCACACTAAGTAGTAGCAGCAGCAGTATCTTTAGTGCTGACGACGTCACACTGTAGAGTATTGCTAGCACACAGTAACACTGTGCTACCGAGGAGATATGCGCGTCACCCGCCGCTGAAATACATATAATAACAGTGAATGAATGAGGGATAAGTGAAGTTTTAACTACCGCTGGACATAATTATTAAGCGGAGTTTCCATCCAATGCAACGCAACGCACGCAGTTCACGCAACGAGGGCAAGAAAGTGCGTAACGAACGCAATGAAAGCAAGAAAAGTATGGAACAGAGCGGTTAACGTAACGGCCAAAACGCAAAGATAAAAGCGGTCGTTACGTCAGCTTAACGTCATCTGCGTTACGTTGGGTTCGCCAGCTATACGTTCATTGCGTTGCATCCATTACATCCGTTGCGCCGCGTAGCTTTGCGTATGTTGCGTACGTTGCGTTAAAAGAAAACCACGCTTTGGCTCATTTCAGACACGAACCTTTAATTGCAGGCAATCACTTGCACTGCGACCGACAACGAAAATCAACAGCAAAAAAATAAAATAAAAATCTAAGCTAATGCTCACGAGACGCGCGAAAGCCTGTAGCGATTCCTGTTCGCAGGTAATCTTGGTCTATCTCCATCCATTTCGTCGCAATTCACTCTTATGCAGCCGAAAATCGCAAAAAGTCACTAAAACCCCTACATTTTGTAGATAATAAGTGAAAAATTCACCTTACAACGCACTATGTTTGAACGTTCTTACTACTGTGCAGAAATCAATGCTCGTTATGGCATTCACACACATTCACGCGCACACATTGCACGTTGCAGTTATCAACGACGTTAACGTGGCTCAATTACCGTAACACATCATCGAGAAAACGAACGCATGTTTTGCTTAACTTAAACAGAACAGAAATACAACAGAAAACTCGCGATTCATTTCGCATTTATTACACATAGCATATCAGCAACTCTACCTGCAAGTCACATAATTTTGTAATAAAATTCACGCCATAACACCACATATTACACAAAAATATTAAACTTCGGCCTACATACCAGCACGACGAAGTAAAAAAATTGTGTTTGTTTTCCGAATACACACGATAAACAAATTAATAACCGACAACGCGTCGACAGCGATAGGCCTACAAGCGACAGCTGAGAGTCGGCGCGACAATTACGGTAGACGCAAGATGGCGACGACGAGAACGAGGCTCGCGCGTGCGCAGACGTCATGACAGAGTGAGAGAGCAACCAGTAGTATGTGTCAGATGGCGAGCGACATCTGTGTCATCATCACTGTCATGTGATTATTGACCGCCATTCAATGCCACCAGATGTCGCTCTAGTTGCTCGTTATCAACATACCTGAGCCGTGGGAAGCTCACTATAGCACATCTAGCCTAAATGATACACTGGATTCTGATGTGGTACGAAAAAAACAACTAAATAAATAAACAAACAATCCAAAGTAATTTGGTAAGCAAAATTTCCAATTTTTGCCTTGGGGCAGAGACTCCAATCAGACACAACGTGTCCTCAGACCACACAAATGTACGTGCAAATGGCATTAAATCCGCAGACGACAAACAGACAGACGCATTATGCAACCGTCAGAAAAATGTGTAGCAACCGGCGAAATCGTTGCGCTGCATGAAGCGATTCCGCCTAACAGTAGATGACGACCGACGCACTGTCTCGTGCAGCCTGCCTCTACCGTTATATGGTATAAAATTACTGATTAATACCTCCACAGGCGCATGTAATTATGCAAGACCAAACGTACAACAATGCACGTAAACATGCACGTAACGTAAACCAAACACCAACAAACTACAGGGTGCGGCAAAAAAGTAGTTCCTAAAGTTTGTTGCTGTTTTCTCAGCAACCTTTTGGAATTTTAATCTAAAATTTTACAGATTTATTTACTAAAACCATACATTCTAGTGCAAAGCAAAATGTTATTATGTTGACAAAAGACAAAGTTACAGACTTTTAAACATGCCCGCTTACCGATTTTTCAGCATTAAAAACGTTCAAGCTAAAAATGCTATTTAATTTTTAAAAACCGGTTACCACATTACTGTCGATTACATCACAGTAACGTTTTGATAAACAGTAATTTATTTTGTTTATAAATTATTACTAAATGATCGTTCCTTTAAAGCAATCGACGGCTGAACAACGGGTTCATCTTCCAGCAGGGCGGCGCGTCAGCACACACAGCGCGCAACGCCGCGCAGTGCACAAAACTGGCTGCGGGCCAACTGTCCAGATTTCATCACAAAAAACCAATGGTTTCCAAATTCACCGAATATAAACCCAATAGACTATCACGTGTTGGGTGCAATGTTGGAGACTTACTGCAAGCTCAAAACAAAGCCGAAAACAATCGCCGAAGTCAAGGAAGCGCTTCAGGTTATCTGAGGCAACCTGCCACAAAGACCGATCTACAAGGCTGTGAAAGACTTATCAAACTAAACGACTGAAAGCTTATTCTGGAGCTTGGAGCTGGCGGTGAACATTTTAAACATTCACTGTGACAATAAAATTCTAACATATGATTATCACTTAACTGCGTTGTTTCAACGTTGTTACTGAATTGTTGTTGTAGCTTGAACATTTTTAATGCTCAAAAATCGGTATGTGGTTAGTGGTTACGTTAAAAAGTCTATTACTTAGTCGTTTTTTTCAACAGAATCACATTTTACTTGGCAGTTAAGTGTCGAAGGTTTTATTGAATAACGCTATAAAATTTCGAGTGAAAATTTTTAACGGTTGCTGAAAAAACCGCGAAAAACTTTAGGGGGCTACTTTTTGCCTCACCCTGTACAAGCATAGAAACACAAGTAGCCTAACTACTGCAGCAAAACAAACAATAACGTGTAAAAAAAACAGACGTTTCAGGCGCCGGGGTATTATGAGGAGGACATTGTAAACAGAGATATACGCGCATCACCGATTGTTACTATACAATAATAGTTAATCTACTGCATCGGTTTTGAGCGCATTCATCCGTCGTTATTGTTAGTTAAACTGCATATCTCATCGGTCGCCAGCCGCTGCGTATAGAAGATTTTCAGAACTGTTTAAAGACTTTTCAAAGCTCAAAGCGCCATATTAAAGATTAAAACTTGCGACAACAACGGAAAATGTCTCGAGTCGTTTACTGAATGACGGCGGGCTGAAATTATCGGCAGTGTTTTCTGTCAGCTGATTGTTAGCGCTGTTTTAGCACGGCTTTCTCACTGCATTGACATGCCTGTCGCATTAGCTACCGGCGTATGTAGTTACATACTTACTACGTGGTGGGTCGTGGTTGTTTTACTGCGGACAGACGGATGCGAAAATATTCACGGTCACGACACAATGTATTGACTGCAGACATTGTAGGCCTATAGACACTTGTCCACTTAATTGTTGCAGCTTATAACACGCACTCTACTTTAAACTTGTGGGCCTATACATTTGTTCTCTGTCTGTCTACTCTATTCAATGTTATTTTACAACAACTTTTGTAGCTAAAAATTTACAACAAATTTACAATAGTTTTCAATGTATTGTATTATAATAAGTCTAGTGTACTTTGCACGTAGGACTACTACAGGTTTTTTCGAAAACAAGCGCAAAGCATGCGAAAATTCAAGCATTATACTGTCTTACGCCACCATTAAGTTCCGGTCGTCCACTCCATTTTTACGATGTGTATTGGTCATTTGGTCATCACAGAAGATCCATCTCAGCGTTACGAAGCGCCACGACCTGCCACACGGGATCACACGGTGCTACCTGCCACCCGACATATGTAAACGGGTGACGCTTTAACCCCAGGCAGCAGGCAGGCTGTACTCAATTTACCTATCCCGGAGGGATGGAAGGCTGAGTTGACCTTGAACCCAACACTAAAAACAAACAAACAAACAAACGTAATTGACAGACCGTGGTGCCATGCTGTCGTCTGTCTTTGCCAACTGATGCGGACGGCGCTGCGACCGCAGCTAAACTCAGCATTGAACTCGACGACGAAGCCGCTGATGATAACGACGACGACGCATCTTTCTTGTCTGACTCATCTGCCGCCTTGGCTTTAACACAACACACGCAGCCCCCAGACAGCGTCAACGGCCTTCATCACACATGAGCGATGAAATGGAATGAAATAAAGTTGAAACTTTTTTGTCATAGGCGTTAAAAATCCTGTGTTTTCAGTTGCCGTCCGTCTCTGCTAAACTCGTCCTTAAATTTTTTATTGAATCCCTTAAAATGGTACAGTTTTTGTATTTTTTCAACGTTTTACTGAAACAGAACTGTTTGCATCTAGATACTTCTTAGTTTTCATGGTTACCAGATGTCTTATTTTATTTCATGCTATCGCACGTCTTTTCATTGTCACTCAAGGTACTATCTATGACAGACGGCTTTATTCTTTCATTCCGGGCTCAAATTTAACTTGCTCCACAAATCTTTTTGATCGCAAACTGTTTATGGAATTCTGAGCTTGTGCCGGTTAACTTTATTTTTTAGCTTTTCCGTTATTTTCTGTTCTGGCTTTGCGTGGTAGACTAAGCTGGTTAGCCGTACCGTCATTTTTACGTTATCGTGTATTGTATAACTATTATCTATGTTGCGTGCTGCCAACTGTTTCTTGAAGCAGCATGCCTACAACCATGGCCTTTGTAGGTACCAGCGATGTCGGCAATAAATAATCTATGAACGTCTTACAGTTGTTGCCAGCGACATAAGCTTGTACTTCTGCCATCTATAGAACGTACGTAACTCATATTCAATTCATCGTCGTTGACTTACTAAACCTTCGTTAAAAAACTATTCAACAGAACCTAATTGCCGCTATAGCAACTGTTTTATTAGGCTGTTCTGATTTTTGATCGTAAACTACTCAGATTCTTTGAAGAATATTTTATAATGTTACACGTAAACTATAATGTTTTATGTAATTTTTTTCTGATGATTCAGTTTAAAATATTGTATTTTAGTGCGAGTTCAGATGATAACAATTGTCAAATCCTGTCTATTTCTCTCTCTCAGATCCCCACATAACGGTAAACATAATTTTACGCTAGCATCTTGTCGCCCGACCACCTGTCGGGACACCCATGTTTCCGTATATCGGTCCCACTCTCTTTACAGTCATGGAAAGTGACCTCCACCCGAAATCTAGCAAAAATATTATTGTAAAGTTTGCCGATGATACTACTGTTGTTGTTCCAGAAAAAAACTGATGTATTTCTCCCGGAGGAATTTGATCACATAAATGTATGGGCCACTGTTAATAGAATGATTCTTAATCTTATTAAAACTAAGAAGATTGTTTTTCATCGTCCTGGCCCCAAGAAACTCCATATGTTTCCATCTGTGGAAAGTATAGAACTTGTTGAACAAGCCAAGCTCTTGGGTGTTATATTACAGAATAATTCTAGTGTAAATTTTCATGTTAATTATGTGTTGACATTGTGTAGTCAGAGAATATTTTTGCTAAAGAGACTCCGTGACCAGGGCCTAAACTATCGTCAATTACTGTAGATACAGTTTTTCAGGCTATTGTAGTAAGTAGAATATTGTATGCTCTTCCAGGTTGGGGCCCTTTTCTTAATAGAAAAAACTTACAGGAAGAATTAATGCCTTTTTCAAAAGAGCATATCGATACGGCTTTACTACTGAAATTATGGAGGTAACTTGTATACTTGATAATGCTTTTCTGCAATATGCAAAAAGCTTACCATTGTCTATTTGGTATACCACCTGCTGAGAACGAACATGAACATGAAATACAGAAACGCGGTCATAATTTTGTTTCACCTCAATGAAATTCCAACTTTTCAAGGCCTCACTTATAAACAGATGTGTAAACTATTTTAGTTCGGTTTATTTCCGGAGTGTTACATGTTATTTTACCACAATGTAAATTTCATAGTTTCAAGACTTTATTTATCAACAGAAACATGTTAAATTGAGTGTAGTGTAGTGTAGTTGAGTTTATGTTCAGTGTTTGTTTTTATTGGTGTATTTCCTGCAGTGTTATAATTTCGTATTTGCTCACAGCACTGTTTGATGCACGTTTAATGCGTCTCAATAAATCATTCATTCATTCATTCATTCATTCACACC
>Ga0209671_1002044_pt1 | contig 17937 bp, 9 predicted proteins | sample WorMetHERISLAND2_2_FD_187401 | JGI IMG/M metagenome (GOLD analysis project Ga0209671, IMG submission 187401) | Marine gutless worms symbiont microbial communities from Max Planck institute for Marine Microbiology, Germany - Olavius geniculatus... | ecosystem: Host-associated > Annelida >...
GGTGTAGCCGTGGGAGAAGGTGAGTGTGGAGAAACAGGAGTAGAGTTGTTGAGCAGGGAAAGACGAAGTTTGGAGATTTTATCAGTAAAGAAAGAGGCAGTACGGTTGGCTTTTCCTAGCGATAGCTGGGCTTCTTGTTTTGTAACCACATGGTAAAACAAATACTTAGAAGGCGTAAGGGCCTACAATGCCTACAAGTTACAACTAACAGTGTTTTCGGTGTTATGTGGGTTATAGGCAAAAACGTACGTAGGCCTATTAATTGATTGATTGATTGATTAAGTAGTTTCTCAACGGCACACTACACTAACGGGAGTTTGCACTATAAACAGCAATTGTATCAAACATTGATACAGACTAGAGCTGGGTCGGTGTCGGTATTTTAAGTTGGTATCGGTATTTGAAAATATCGCGAGGGACGGTTCAGTATCGGTCCTATTGACCCAGGCCTAATACAGACCCTGAGTTGGCTGAGGTCGTCGAACAGTGACGGCGGCAGGAGGACGAGCTCGTTGTGGCTGATGTCGAGTAGATCGAGCTGTTCCAGACCACGGAACGTGGTCGGGTCGAGCGCCGTGAGGTGGTTGTGATCGAGAGTCAGCTGACGCAGTGATCGAAGGCGATCGAACGACCGTGCTCGGACGTGCGTCAGTCCGCTGTGGCTCAGTATCAGAGTATTGAGACAGGACACCTCCTGGTCGTCGGCCACCGTGACGTGGACGCCCGACCACTCGGTGATGTCGTTAAAGGAGAGGTTGAGAGAGACCGGCATGACGGACCAGACAGACGACGGCACTGACGTGAGACCGCCCACGTCGCAGCGTACTGCTCGGTAGTCAGGCGCGCGGCAGTAACACGGCAGAGGACAGGCGATCGTCTGCCCGTCACACGCCGCCGGCCAAGCACGTCCACGTCCAGCCAGCTCATCCGTGATGACCTGCGTCAACTCTACGGACAGTAGCGTCAGCAGCACCGCAAAGTACTCCACATACCTCCCCAGGTTCAATGCACGTCGAGTCATCGTCTTCACTGTCAAGTTGAACGACGCCAGGCAGTTAACATCCTGCTGCAGGCATTCAGCTGCACGCGCGTCTCTTCAAGTCTGCAGCGTTTCACACACGCAAAATAACTACAGTCGGTTAACTTTATGCAAAGATTTTCTTCTTCGTCGTTATTTCGTCATCATTTATTCGCCACGAAGTACAAAGCGGCATATAGACAGTAAACAATAGTGGCAAAACAACAACACAGTACACTGCACTAATAGTTGTCCTTTTAAAAGGTAAAAAACACACTAAAATAGCCATAATAACTAGACTTGCTCTTAAACTTGGTCTCAAAAAATAACGAGTATCAGATATAACCAATTTAGTGTACCACATTGGATAAAAAGAGCAGAAAATTATGAAAACAAAAAAATAAGCTCAAAAAACTGCCAACACGGCAACAACTATGGCCACGACTAAGTTGATATAAAATTTCGTTCTGATAAATATGTACTCTGTGCAGATTTCAGTTTAAAACCGAAGCCATTGTTTAGCCATGGCATCGAATTCTCCAGCAGTCATTTGCACGAACTTACTGTCTTTCACTATGCCTAATAGCATCTGCTTTATCCCTTTGATGTCTACCTGCTTGCATCAATCGCGTGTGGGCTAATCCGCGTTGGAGTAAAATTTAATAGATCATCAAGAACATACGGCGAAACCTGGGCTATTTAGGCTAATCTCGTTCACAATATTCTGTGATTGATGTCAGATGGATGATATTGATCTTCATGGCGCGAATGAGGTTTTCCTGCAGCATTAATAATTTGATTCCCGCTCGACAGTTCAGCGGAACTGTTTTACGATTTCCTCAATATTGATATCATATGGGGCGCAAGACGCAACAGTGTGTCGCCGATCTGTGCGCTGAACGTTGTCACTGGGGAGTCGTCGAATGACAATTTAAGCGTCGTTTCCATTCAACGCAACGCAACGAACGCAACGACGGCTTTTATCCTTGCACTTTGACCGTTGCGTCAGCTGCGTACGTTGCGCTTGCTGCGTACTTTCCTGCGTATGCTGCGTATGATGCGTGCGTTGCGATGAAAGGAAACCGGGTTGTAGGTGACGTAAAATCGTAAGAAAGCAAAGCCACATTCCAATTTGTTGAAAAAAATGACAATCAAGCAGTGGGCCTAAAGAACGCCTGGAAAGCTAGAACTTAAGTGTTATGTATGGCGCGATTTCATGCGACGCAAAAGCGCTGACAGCGATGTCGACGACCGCACCTTTTCCGACGGACTGTTTTACAGTGTGTCTGACAAAACATTCAGGCATTATCGATTGTAACTTGAATCAGGATTTTCCCAGGTAGTGCAAAAACAGACGCTGAGTAAGGTTATAACTTGAATGGTTACTTGATGCCCAGTTTTGTCAAGAATATTCGTAGCAGTACCAAAAGTTATTAAAATCTGACAATCCTCTTCCGAGGTACAATCGATGACGTCAGGGATGTTTTTCGATATGCATCGACTGTAGATAGACAGTCGGCGCAGCAGCGACGGGCGTGCGGTAGTCGTGATGATGGCACGCTGCGTTGACTGCGAGTACGAGTACGTACTGTGAGTACGACCAATAAGCGCCGAGGTCGTATGAACGTAAATGGGCATGAGACGGGCTGCCGTGCAGTTCGGTGCTGTGCCATTAACGCGCCTAAAAGCAAGCTCTCACTCACTCAAGCACCGCGCTGGCTCGAACACAAACACTCAGCTCTTGACACGCGTGACCAGAGACTGAAGACTGCAACGAGACATGGACATGTCGACTCTGTGCCGACTGAGACTGTCGGCGGAACAGACTGCGTCTACGTCTATAATGCCGTCCCATTCAGCTGACTTGGAAGACCGGCGAGTGAGCACTTCCGTAGTCGAGTCGCGACTTACCACAAGCGACGCCTAGTACGGGCCGCTTCGCTGCAGACCGTCCGGTGCTGCGGATCTGACGAACAGTGGCGAAACTTCTTCCTGCCGTTCGGTTCTCCTTCAGTACGGCGTCGACGTAAAATGGCAAGATCGCGCAATGAGCCGACCGAACGAACAGCGATTTATTGGTTGCGTGACATACTCACAGAAACTCGGGGTCGGACGTGGCTTACAGAATAATGTATTAGATTTTTGTAGCGACCGAATGTCCGTATCACGAACCGGATTTGGATCCGGAATAGGATTCTAATCCGGATATTAACAGCAAGCTGCAAGAAGTGCGCTGTACACCGCAAAAAAGCGATCGGCCTGAAGAGCAGTCGTACGGCATCAATCAAGTGTCAAAAGAATTTGTTAAACTCAACACTACTTTATTTGCACTCTCATCCCGCGTCTTTGTCCATCATTTTCGTGACCTACAATTTTAGTCGACCGCTTGAGATCACAGACGACAATATCGTTATTGCTGTCACTGATTTTAATAACGCGGCGGGGTTGTCGGCGGTTGGTATTGTCGGTGGCCAGCGACAACTGCAGAGGCTGCACGGCACAGCTGTGATACTCATCACGACGCAGAAGAAAGGATGAGCGCCGGCGAGTGTTGGGCGTTTGCTGACGACGACGCAGACGCCGCTCGGTCAGTCGGTCAGCAGCGCCTTGCCGTGCCTTGCCTTGGTCGTCAAATGCCACACATGAAGCGCGCTTGCTCGCTGGCTCGTTACAGCCGGCGGGTGGCCGATTATGGAACGATTCGTGCAGTCCCTTGGATGGCGGAAATAGGACGATTTGTGAATCCACTGGCCGCAGCCACGCAGGGTGGACAGGAGAGTGAATGACACGAGTGCTGCGTTACTAGTCAATTCCTGCAGCCAACAGATGACCAGAAGAAATGCAAAGTAAACTAGCTAAGCCAGCAGACAGCGATAGAACTCACTGATCAGCCACGTAGACCTATATGATTGACAAATACAAGTCATACCCAATATATTCTGCTTTTGCTTATTTCGCACAAAGCGGCATTCGATCGAAACAGTGCACGGATCGTCTGACTATCGTGTGGGTGGGTGAGCCCTCGGCTGACGACCGAGCAACGCCACTGCATGTGCTTGATCGATAACGGTGATTATCGTCGTTGGACGGACGGATAGGCGCGGTAAACCGGGTACCGGGAATCGGCCTGTCTGGCTGCAGCTCAGAAGTCCCTTCGTGCGTCCGTGCGTTCGTCCGCACGGTTGCTTCATGGCCGATAAATCCTGACTCGGCGCAGCAAATATGTTACGACGACGACGACGACGACGACTGCCGGTGTACCATTATAGGATCGCTCCCCCCAGAAAAGTCTCCCCCGGCCCACAATTTACCGGCAAAAATCCGCCCCCCAGCGAGGGCGGGACGGATTTTACCGGTGAATTGTCCGCCGGGAGAAACTTTTCTGAGGGTGGCGATCCTATAATGGGGAAACTTTTTATGCGGCCGGCGATATTTTAATAAGGGGGAGACATATCATACTATCCGTGATTATCTCTTCCCGGGCGGATTTTTCATGGGAGAGACATTTTAATGTGACACCGGCGGAGCGCCGTGTTTTCTGCGTCAGCCGATCAGCATGGGACCGCTTCGTGCGCTCGTGACCGCTAGGATTTGTACGTCCACTGACCGACCGACCGACCGACCGCTGTCGTACCTCTCATACGACCAGCCTGCATTGCTTAAGGCTCTGGGATGATCCATCGTCGCACCTGCTCACCGCATGCACTGCATTGCGCAGCCTCCATGCGTCATCTACTATTTATGCAAGAAGCACCGCTGCAATATAGGCTTACGCAGTGAGCCGAAATATACGTCAAACTCTTGTCCATCGATATATTCTTCATTCAGTCGATTTATTTTCAGTGTTTTCATTGATACAAAGTAGTACTAAAACGATCATTACAGATCTCGTCATATCAGAGGTGTTTGCTGGCTAGATTTGCGTAATATGTGTTTTCAAGAAATATGCCGACACAAAACACGCGCACTGGAAATACCAAAGTATACGAGCTGGTAATGATGTATTTTTACCACAGTCTTGGTTTAACGTCAAAATAGACTCTTATTGAAGCCGCATAGCGAGACTCAGCTGCTCACAACTGTTGCCGAATAACGCTAGGGTTCTTTCGCTATAAAAAGAACTACCCGAATGTCTCATTCTACGCATCTGCATCAACGAAGAATAAACCGTCAAAGCAAAAAGTCTTCTTTGCCCCAAAACTAGGGCTGCAACAGTGATTCGAAAACCACGGATTTTAGGTTTCAAAAAACCATTATAAAGTCAAAAGTCTAAATTTCAAGTTTTTAGATTTTTATTCGTTGTGCGATTGAATTTATCTGACGTCGCGCCAACAACAGAAATGATGTGACGTGAAGATTGCAAATTGGTGTGTGGGAGGTTCTACATGTGTGTTAAAATTTGTTTCGTATTCTTTGCACACTAATTTCTTAAAACTGTTTAGAAGCTTTGTAAAACCTTTTGAACTCATTCAAAACTCTTAAAACACAAAAACGTAAAAATTCAAAAAAATTTTTCCAGCCCTAGCAAGAGCGACGTTGAGTTCATTGCTGCTATGGCGTGCATGTCGCAAGGTGCTGCACTGGTCTGATAAAATTTGTTGATCCGGGAATCACAGTGGATGGAAGCTAATGCCGTGACCTGCTTCTGTCGTAAAAGCTGCTGTAGTGGTGTAGTGTAGTGTAGTGCTGTCGTACATCAGGTCTCTGGGAATTCGTACCTCTGCACGACGTTGCCACAGCGTACATACTAGTTTTCAAAAATGAGTACTTCACAATATAGCGGTAGCGAGTCATATTAAGTGTGATAAGATTTCTAGTTACTGATGTTTTTTGCATTTCCTACTAAGTTTATGGGTAGAAGAACTTTGAAAATCGGTAACCTTTTGGTGGATATGTGAATAAATACACAGATTGAGAATTCGTACATGACTTGCCGTTGAAATTCGTAATAATTCACGAATTTGACCAATTTTGTTCAAATCGGTAAAATCCCGTGTAACCAAAACTTTTAAAATTTATAGAAATTCGTGATTTTAAAAACAAAATCTCCGAAATTCGAATTTTTAATTTATGAACAAAAGTAAAAGTGTCTTGCTTTTGTAACTCACGGAATATTTTGCAATAAATTGTTAACACGAGGATACAGTCTGCGCACGATTTATGTAATAGTTTTTTCACGGCTTTATTGATTTCAACTCATATTTGCGTCTGCCGTTGGGTCGTTTATTGCAGGATACCGTTTTAGAAAATCCCCCGTTTTGTTCGGCAATGTCTTTGTCACATTTTATCTAAATAGTAATAATTTTTGCAGAAATGATTGCAAGTATTATTGTTGTTATTAATTTTTGACGCGCTACAGCTATGCTGTTTGGCGTCTATGGCATGATGTGTCGTCTGTCTGTCTGTCCGTCTGTTTGTCTGTAACAAATGTATCGTGGCTAAAAGATAGGTAGTAAGAAAAAAATTTACACAAGTAATTAGCCCTGTTTAAACTTAGGTATGTAAAATTTTAGCGATCTAGTGCAAGGGAAACATTTTAAAATTCAAGGTTGAATAAAAAGGGAGGTAAAAATGTGCGTTTTTAACGGAAAACTAGCCAGATCTCGGAAACGGTAAAAGATACGGCCAAGGTTACTATTAATCACCAATAAGAAGTAATATACGCCTTTTCAGATAAAATGAAAATCATCGACCTTTGACGACCTTGAGTACTTACACTTAGCACTTAGATCCTCCGGTCCTTGACAGGACAATGGGCAGCAAGAGTTCGCCATCTGCTTCTGTTTGTAGCCACAGCCCGGACGCTGTTCCAATTGACTCCTCGGTCCACCAGGTCTTATTTAAATGTAGACCGCCAAGTCTTCGTTGGACGACCTAGTCGTCTGCCACTACCACGAGGGGTCCAAAACATGGCGTGATTGGCTGGTCGTCCAGGTGGCATCCTGATGATATGGCCTGCCATCCGAAGTCGTTTTTCTGCTACAGTGTCCTGTAATCTTCGCTGCCCAGTCCGGCTTAGCACCTCCATGTTAGTCACGTGGTTCTTCCATGTAATACCCAGAATCTCCCGTAAATTGCGCTGGTGAAAGACGTCCAGCTGCTGACATATTCTAGCTGTACTCTTCCAAGTCTCGCTGGCGTATATGGCTGTAGAGACAATGAAGGAGGTGTAGAGGCCCAGTTTAATCTTGAGGCTAAGCGTGCTGGATCGCCACACGTTGTCAAGTCGTCGGAAGACTGCTGCTGCTTTTACCAGTAGAGTGTTGATATCTGCTTCAACATCTCCATCGCTAGATATTACACTTCCCAGATAGATGAATCTATCTACATATTCTATGTTCCCTTGTGCAACGGCTATTGGCTGTGGTGATGAGCGCTGGGTGATTCCCATCGTTTTTTCCCGGCTTATATTCAGCCCAACTTGTGCACTTTGTTCCTCAAGCTTGGTAGTCATCTCTTGGCATACGTTCTCTTCCTCCGCCACTATCGCTATGTCATCAGCAAAGTTCAAATCCGTTAAGCGGTTCCGCTTTTGCTAGACGATGCCGTATGCCGACATGTCCATAGTTCTGCGCATGACGAAGTCGATGACTATGATGAAGAGGAATGGTGAAAGGATGCAGCCTTGTCGAACCCCTGAGACAATCTCAAAGAACTCTGTGGACTCACTTGCTGTCTGCAGCAGCTGGAGTTGTCATACAGTGCCTTGAAGATGTTAATGAACCGGTCAGAAATGCCTTAGTATGTCAGAATTTTTCCACAAGGATGGCTTGTGTACACTGTCAAATGCCTTTTTGAAATCGATGAAGTTAATGATGAGGTCTTGTTGATGCTCTAGACTCTGTTCTATGATGTTGCGCAGAGTGAATATTTGTTCAGTGCATGAACGCCTTTTTCTGAATCCTGCCTGCTCATCCCGTAGGGTGCAATCTACTACATCTTGCAGTTTGTTTAGCAGCACTCTGCTGAAGACTTTGCAGGGTGTAGAAAGTAGGGTGATTATTGCAGTCCTTGAGACTTCCTTTCTTTGGCAGCTTGATAATCACACCTTTCTTCCAATCTTCTGGGACCTTCAAATCCTGCCATATCATGTTGAATAGTTCAGCCAATTGTTCTGCTACTGTCTCCTTGTCATGTTTGAGCATCTCAGCAGATATCTCATCCACGCCTGGTGCCTTGTTGTTCATTAGGCTACTGACTGCAGGTTGGACTTCTTCAAGGTTGATGTTTTCCTCGTAGACTTCGAGGGAGTCCACCTTGAGTACTGCAACAGGAACTGTATAGGCTGTAGCGCGTCTTTCCTTGCGACAGCTGAGCTTTCTTGTCACGTAACGCAACTGTAATCAAGGTTGAGGTCGTGCAGCAGATGACGCTTTGACACGTTACACAGTCATGAGTTTTCACTTTCAAGTAATGCGTGATAGCTATTAGGCCTAGGCTACGTGTACAGTACAGCAATTGCATGTTGTACACATAATACGACTGCATGATAAGAAACGAACGCCTAAAATCGAACGCCTACAGGCCTAGTATTATAGAAAATTTAATAGTTTAATTTTATTCTAATGCTGTGGCATACGCAAACTCAGAAACAGCTACTACGGCAGTTTGTACACTATAAAATACGGATTCTCAGAGAGACACAGCTGGCATGTGGCAATATTTTACTGCTGCGACGTATCATCGCTAATGTTACTAGGTACTCTCGAAAATTAAAAAAAAATTTAGCAATAGACCGATCGGCAAGCAGTGCCGACAAAAACATTTCTGCGAGTCACCTCAGCAACGTACTGCTAGTATATCGTATAGGCCTAATACTGCAGCATCGCGGTAGGTCGGTTGCTGCAGCAACATCTGTTATGATGGATGAGGATATTCTCGCAGTTGACGAGGCAGGCAACTGAAATTAATACAAGTGAGTAGACGGACTCACCTGCCGCGTCGTAGCACAATTGATCGAAGACTCGATCTCACTACGAGCTCGATAATTACATCATTCTTCACTGGACGTGCGGTACTTCGAGACAAAGCTATCACAGTAACTCGGACACACCCTTCGTCGTCGTCAAGTAGAAGATTTGACTACTCTACAGTATAACGCATTAGCGAAATAATACGTCATGCTGTCATGCAGGTTTGTTCTGTTTCCGCGTCATCGCGTGACTCGTAACATCATTCATAACACGCAAACACTGCACTTCAAAATGTCTCAAGACGGAAAACTATAATCTCAAGATAAACAGATAATATATTTTAGTTGTTTCGATAGATGAACACACGACCGAACAAACATAATTCGTTCAAACGACTTCACGCAATACATCGTGCGGTAGAATCGTATTTTATATGTATATTTCACTGTGTGCAACGAACTGAACGGAGAATTAACGAACTGTTTCTTGCACTGAAAGGCGGGAAAATGAAAACGAATCGGTTTGAACGCCGAGTCAATGGTGATGATGACGAGTGACGACAAAGGTAACGTAACGTAACGTGGTCGCTATGACGTCAGGCGACGTCATCGGTCGGTAATTCCGGTTGGTGGTAGGCGGCCGGACGAAGAATACCACCTGCCTATCGTGACCATCAATAGCCATTAGCGGCGTCGTCAGGCCATCTAGCAGTCAGCGCACGTAGACCGACCGACGACCAACAGAAGCAATGGACGTCAGTCTGGCAGTCAATAATAGCTTCTACATGCTGCAGCTCCACTGACTTGCGTCCCATCTCCCATACACCAACGACCATGCCGGACCATCCCATTCTGCGACGACGTACGAACTATACCCATAAAAATAAACTTTATTTCTATGACTACACCGTCGGTAACTAGCCATTGACCACCCACCACTTCTGAGCGGTAAATGTAAAGCTCCGATGCTTGCTATAGTGTTGCTTATATGAATCAGCGACCAGAAGCGCTTTACAATATCGGAAGTGACAGTTGAATGGCATGAGCTTACACTGTATGCGGTATGCGGCCATCCATTGCCCGCTTCAGCGAACAATTGGACCCGCAGTTTGCAGCTACGTAGCAATCAGCCATAATCAGCCACATTAGGCCTTTACCCCGTAGCCTGTAAGCTGCTCTTCATTTTCAATCCCGCCCAGGGTAGGAGGTTGAGTTGACCTCAAGTTGCTCAAGATTGTGAAAATCGGACCGTAATATGAAAGTTACAAGTCCGACACTTGCATCTACACAAACACGTAAATGTGAACAGCTTGCCCAGAGTTGTTACTCGGTAGCGGACCAGCCGGGAGTTGAACTCGCGACTTTTCGATCACCATTCTAATTTACCTTTCGCATTTATAAATGTTTGTTTACTCTCTCACGCCAGGTCGGCCACTTATCGTCACCACACCTCATATAGGCTACCTCTCGCGACGATCTCTCGGCGGACTGCCATCGAGTAAAGCGATGTGACACCTCCGCCAATTCCGCATGCATGAGGCGCGCAAGCACCTCGTAAATATGCGTCGGAACTGGCTGCAGGCGGCAACTGCTACGGCATCTAGTTATATCGCTAGCCCGTTGATGCGTTCGTGCGTTAGTTGCGCAGCTTCTGTTGCTGCAGTCACAGATCCGCTGCATTAACGCCACACCGATAGCTCACTCGCTCACTCGCTCACTGTATATCGGTGTCGATCACGCGCCTGCATTAAATTTTCACCCATTCAGCTGCATGGCGAGCGCAGCTTGACTCCTGCATTAGTTGATTCGACTAGATGGGGAAGGTCGCAACAAAAGCCTCCACTGGCGTGAACAACCATGGAACAATACACTCAGAAAGCTACAACGATTCCATCTACATCGCTACTAAACTGCTCGTGCACTTTTTGGGCACTGAATTTGCAATAAAAGGGTTTATTAATGACACCAACACATCTTAAACTTTTACCAACCTTCCATCTGAAATACAGAATGTGGACCTATACTCGGTCACCAAAGAAGTATTGACGATATTATGACATTTTGTCATTGGTTTTCCCTACTGCGCACTACAAAAAGAAACGACTTGGTGGCAGTTTCCTGATGAAATTCTGATCATGTCGTTGGATTCAGCGAGCCGTCGGAGTGTCCCAGCGCACAAGACAGGCTACAGGCTAGTTGTCTAACATTAATATTTCAAAGCTATAGTGAGGCAATGGGGTTGATGTGTGGCGAAGTCTTTGCTATCGCTCAATTGCAAATTTATCGTTGCGTTTGCCAGAACAAGAATGCTCAAACTGGGTTAATTTTTGATGACATTACAACATGAACTACTGGTTTACATGTATTTTGGACTACCTTGCAGGATTAAAAGACGACAAAATGACAAGCGCTGTAAGATCACCAATATTACAACGACTTTAAATACTTGAAACGTCAAACCGTAAAAACCCCAATTATAAAATATTGTAAAAACGTTGTAAAAAAACTTTGTTTACTTGCTAAATCCAACAACAATTTTAGACAATGTTTATAAAAATTTTTATTACACATTAAAATGGCTTCGGGTTTTATGCATAAATAGGCCTGTGTAATTTATTTTCCGTCAACAATGCTAACGCCATTTTTTTCTATACCTAAAACTTTTTTTGGCTTTTACAAATTGGTATAATTTACTTGTATGTGCGCAAAAATGGCAATTAATATAAAGAACCAGTCACCTACGGACTTCACGTAAGAATAAACTAAAGAGCTGGTAACAAATCGATCGATAAAAATTGAAAATTAAAATCGGAAAATTAATGGTCCATAAAAAATAACCCCCTAAATGTCATACTAACCGATTATCACGATTCGTTCTCTAACCACGTAGTCCGTGAGCCAGGACCCCAAATTTGAGCGATCGGTATACCATCTGTGGTGAATAATTCTCATAGTGATCTTTGGCAAAATAAACATCCGTAGTTTTAAAAAATATGTGATGGCAGTGCAGCAGTGTTATCGCCTGATTAACCCCACGCCATAATGCACTTTTGAAAGCTATTAGTGTACAGGGTGCGGCAAAAAGTAGCCTCCTAAAGTTATTGAATTGGTGTTGTAGCTTGAACATTTTTAATGCTGAAAAATCGGTTAGCGGTCGTGTTAAAAAGTCTATAACTTCGTCGTTTTTAAACAAAATCATATTTTACTTGGCAGTTAAATGTAGAAGATTTTGCTAAATAAAGCTGTAAACCTTCAAATTAAAAAACCCAAACGGTTGCTAAGAAAACAGCGAAAAACTTTGGGGGCTACTTTTTTGCCGCACTCTGTAGGTCCGCATGTATTTCTGTAGGAATTGATTGTTATAATTGATTTTTTGGTTTTTTTAGTCAGATGGAATGAAATCATTTTGATAAAAAGATCAGGTGCAGATTTTCCCGGGCCTCGGCGACTTTCTGTTGTTCTGGCAACCAAAAGCCCTTAGCAACAGGCTGAATGTGCCTATAACACAGATAATAAGTGTTTAATTGTGTTAAATATCAGAGCCATGATAATCCATTTCTACGCAATTAAGTACAAGCAATCCAACGATGCATAACGCCACATGGTGAACTTAACATACACTACTTTTCGCATGGGCTTCACTTAACGCGTAGTGAAAGAGTAATAAAACTTAATTTTATTGCATGTTACCTTGTAACACAGTTATTTTAAAGCAATAGATTTCCCAAGGTAACGTAGCGACGCACTTGAATTGTGGTGAGATTATTAACGATTACTGCATTGCAAATGTTTCGGTGAATGTTTTGGTACAGATAGGACAAAAAAGTAGATGCGCACTTTTTATTGGGTTGCTTTGTCATAGACAGAGAAATTTACAAATCAGTGCTACTGATGTACGTACCGAGATGAGAAAGCGGCTGCGGAAGCTGACTGATGACGGTGCGACGACGGCGTCAATGATCTGAGTGCAGTGAGCAAGAAGCACTTGTCAACGTCGTCCAATCGATGACGTTCCGGCCCACGTCCGACTGACAGACTCTGTGAAGCTCCCAGCTGCTGCGTCTAGCTGTCGGCACGACACGGCATCACATTGAAGCCAGCACGCTCAGTTCACGGAGCATTCGCTGCTGTGTGCCACGCACAATCGATAGCAACTTACCGAGATTGCGCTCCGCCGCTCACCGACACCCGAGAGACTGACTGGCCGGTGAAACGGAGGCATCGAGAAACGTATAGGTGCTGTCTATACATTTAAAATAATGACTCGTATTTGCCAGATGACGCCACTGTTGTACGTAATTAATTATTAGTAAATTACGTTTTTCATGTTAAGAAGGAAACAACTTTGATTTCTGCAAAAAATCGTGCAGATCCGAGCACTATTTCTGAACTTGAAAGCCATATAACAGAATAAAAAATTTGGGGTCAAATCCCTACCGAAAACATGCAATTGCAAATTGCTGCTGCCATCTAGCGAACGGAAATAAGGAAATGCGTAAACTGGTGACAGCGATTCCGCTTTTTTCCAAATTACTTTTGAGTCTTGTTATTGTCATTGTTTATCCCAAAAGCCAATATTCATTGTCCCACGGAAGTAAGCCAAGTCAACTTATAAGTATTCCACCTGACGCCTGCAGTCTGTACGGGCTAACCTTTATGTTCAATATATTATATCGCGAAGACTTTCACGATAAAACAATATATTCGAGACTTATTAGACAACTTTTAGCTTTTATAGCCTGCGTGCTTTACTCATTTCTCTACAAATAACTTGCAGGCTATTTTTTTGCGATAGCTCAGCATTTTGTTTTGGCTATAGACCTACTGATACTTCGCAAGTCTTTCATACCAATGAGCCTACATAACAAAGTCATAATTAAGGCCCAAGTCATTCTTCTCCACGCTATCGTTTCCGAAAACCATTTCGTTTTCGCAATACAACGAAGAAAGGCGTCGCAAAGCAACCCGCGGACTATGGACGATGAAGACTCGCGCTCACTGCACGAATGTCAATTGCTGGTCCAGGCAGCAGCAGCAGCAGCTGCAGCAGCTCTGTCGTGAGCGACGTCTGATGTTGTGATGCCGCGGAGTGACGTCAGTCACAGAGAATCGCGGAATAAGGTCGTTAGATGCGATCGCGCCGGCAACTCGTCGACGGTGACACCTACGCCGTGGCATGTAGAGGCCCCACGACAGTGTGCAGTGACTGACAAGCACGCGTCAGAAGACAGACGGACGATGTCTGATCTAATTTCACTTAGTTTGTCTTTGATTGGTCCTGACTTTTAAGCGACTGTCTAGTCATGACGGGCAGCCTGGAGGCTCCATCGCTGATTAGACGTTGCGGCAGGAGATGATTGCGCTGGATAACTTACACCCGCCTAGAAACCGCCGATAATTCAGTATGTCAAAAAGCCTATACACATTGCTAAACTGATGACAAGCTGGTGGCATAAGTATCATTAAAGTATAACCAAAACTCCTCTTCACTTACTTCAATTTGTTGTAGATGTGTGGTACAACATGCCGTAGAAAATCTTGGACAAAAAGGCCACTAAGCTGGTTTTTCACTATGCGTAAGTTAACTCGCCAAACTCGCCAAACTATTGAATCCAATTTCTAGGCCTTTTATGCAAAAACATTGTCTCGTGCTGCATTTGAGCCTTTCACTTGCAACGTCAAGCCTGCGACGATAGAGAAGCATCTTTTGATGGCTCGCTTGACGGAGTACACAAAAATAAAATAAAAAAGTTTAATAAACTACAAGAACAATAAATGTTAATTTATCTTATAGTACACAGTGTGGCGGCTTAAGTTATATTTCCAAAAGAATGTGCGCTTTATTTGGAAGAAGAATTCTACTGAGAAAAAAAACAGCTTGCTGGTTTTTGTCCGGTGGCCTTTTTGTCCGTATACCCTGTATGACACGCTATGGAACAAATATTCAAGTTGTAGCTTACGACGAATCCACAATAATAATTTAGTTGGCGCAAATCATAATTTTTATTCACACAAACCAATGTGTAGAAGCAGGCAAGCACACAGGCAGAACAATACAATCAATACTGAATTCTAAGATATAAGAACGTGAAAAGCATACAAAACAGAAGTCTTAAAATGTTCACGTAAGTGTCTGTAAACAAAATAAACTGAGCACAATCTAATAAACTCATTAAAAACCAAGCGCATCATAAAACAAATTATGTACAGATATAATATGAGTGACTATACACATAAGAAAGTAAATATAAGTACTGTAAGTATACTCAGACGGCACGATTAAGCAGCTATAGAACTTTACAGTATGGAGCGGTTTGCATAATTTTTTTGCTAAGACCACGATGAAGCAGATCGGTCGCATCGATCGGCTGTCGTCCTCGATTTGTTGACCACAGTTTGCGAAGATCGGACACTGAGTGGCCAGGCCGCTGTCAACTCTCCAGGGATGTCTCCTTCCTCTGTACCTTCCTCCGTGTCGCCTGTCCATCACAGTCTGTATCCATGACGTCAGCCTGCACTCACAATCCATCACGTAGACTCACAGCGGACACGGTAAGCCGACGCGCGGGCGACAATATTTCATCGTCTTGGCGACCGCAATCTTGACAGACAGCTGCTGTATTTACTGCAATATATCTCAACCTCTGTGACTGCCAGACAGGCCCACCGCGACGGAGCACCTAACTTGTCTCACCACAATGCAATACACTGATTGTAAGCTATGGACAGCAATAAAAATAGGCCTACTGCGAATGTCTTACAAATGCACTGCATTGTGTCCTGCACAGAGTTCTGTATTTCCAACGCATTATGACTTATATATGAGGTCCAGGATTAGATCTGAAAGCCAAGTAGGTCGTAAGGCGTTGCTGCATGCGTATTCTGGGTGGTCGAATTCCCATCTCGTCGATTTATGGCAGTAGCCTACGTCCTTGGGAGGGTTACGCGCTGTCTAACCGTGAACAACAGGCATTGAACGAAATCAGTGAAGCAGAAATATTCACCCAGTCGTCGACCCTTACCGCAACATACGCGACTAGCAGCAGCAGCAGCAGCCATAACGCTGTCGCCCAATCTGTATTCACTCCAGTCAGAGCCGGTCTGAAGTTTGTACCACCTAAATTATGTTAATTATATTCAGTTAGTGCGCCGTTTACCAATATGCGATATATGACATTGTGCAACTGATGATAATTATGCACGTTTTGTAAACAGCTGAATGGCGCTTTGACTTTGTCATTATTGTTTATATCCGACTTGTAAACCACTCATGATCTTCTCATGAACTTTTACTGCATCGACTTAATTCAACATGTATAATGATTCCAAAATCGGACATTAACGGTTTGGGGCGTCATTTCGTTATACTTTTCCCTGTTAATTATAGTGACACAGTATAAGTGCAATTCAACTGTTCTGTAATAAACATCAACACAAGAGAAAAATGTGTAACGTGTTTGAAAGTGGGGCCTACATCAGAGATTCCGACATTAGCTCGAAGTGTCGCGAAGCAGTCAACACACTACAGAACTGATGCAGACTATGTGATCCGCTTGCGACATATGAGGCTGTGTCGGTGTGCTTTTATTGATTTTTTCACTTCTGTTTGCTCAAATAAATTGTGTCCGACGCTGTTCTTCGATATGCAGTTATTGTCGCATGGGTCAATCGATGTTATTGATGACGTCATGTTACGAGTACAGTAGCAGACAGCAACGTCCATAAATTGGTGGTTCACTCCCTCTCCGGGCCCCAGCCATAGTAATCTACGAGTTCAATCATAATCACAATTAATCAGGTTAGCAGGCAGGAACATTATTAACGGTACCGTCTGAAGCTTACAGTTTTGGCGTTTGGGTAAGTTAATGATAAGAATTGGTATGCGCAACAAACGTGCACAAATAAAAGCAACATAAATCAAAAATTTGAAACTAAACAAAAAGAATAATGACTACAACAGAGAAACTAACACTAGATGAATCATATATCGCTAAAGAGAATATTTGGTGTTTTGAAAAAGTTTCCACATAAGAATTTTTATAGTCCATGCGTTCTGACGGTAGTTTATCACGAGCCTCGTACGGCTCCGATGGTAACACTTAATGGCATCATAATTCCAGGCACAGACACGAAATCACCGGAAAAGCCAGGAGAGGGTTTGCGCCGACAGAACGGAGCATGCAGGCGGAGTCGGGAGTTCTCTCAAGTGGAGATAAATGATGCAACAGACGCAGTTAACGAGCGCGGATCAAAGCAAACACGGAATTAGTTGCAATAATTGGACGGACGACTCGGCGGCCTCCGCCATCCAGAAGCGACGACTATGCCGCGCAAACATACGACCAATAAGCACGATGTTGAGCTGGCTGAAAATTTCCAAGACGGAGAACGACTTAAATTTTTAAAATCAAGTTATTACAAAGTAAACTACCGACAACGGCAGGATTTGGCCGAAAAACAAACATCCGAATTATCTGCGTCTTGATACTTAGATACAGCTTCTGCATAGTGGACACAAAAGAGCAACAGTACAAAAATACCGAGTGGTCCATAACAAAGTAAGCCCATAACTTTTATACATTCTAAACTTTTCCAAATACTAACCGATTTTTCGAATTATTTGATTAGCCAAATTGGTGATAAATCTGCATGACACTAATAAGTTGTTGAAGATCTTGTCGCATTTTAAACGAGAGAGCTACAAAATACTGAAAGTTTTTGTAACTTACTGACTTTGAAGTAGACCATATTTTACAAGGTAATGCAGCGAAATTTGTAAGTTGTGAAAGTATCCGTAATGATCATTCGATTGCAGGTTACTTCGGACTATGTTGCTAAAAGAATTCGGACAAAACTCCATGTTATATGCAGTCATGACCTAAACTTAAAGACTTGCTTTTTGCAATTACTGCATCAGTTCCTAACTTGACTCTTTGTTGGATGCAGAAGACTAGTTAACGCAATATGACGTCAACAAAACCAAGTCGTTTAAAATAAATAATAGGCC
>Ga0209671_1002045_pt1 | contig 17935 bp, 16 predicted proteins | sample WorMetHERISLAND2_2_FD_187401 | JGI IMG/M metagenome (GOLD analysis project Ga0209671, IMG submission 187401) | Marine gutless worms symbiont microbial communities from Max Planck institute for Marine Microbiology, Germany - Olavius geniculatus... | ecosystem: Host-associated > Annelida >...
ATAGGGGAAGGAAAAGGAAAAAGGGGAAGAGGAAAGGGAAAGGGAAAAGGGATGGAGAAGGGGAAGGAAAGGGGGAAGGAAAATGGGGAAGGGGAAAGGAGAAGAGGAAGGGGAGGAGAAGGGAAAGGAAAGGTGAAAGGAAGATAGCTTAAAAAATGTAGCCCCTTTACTCCAGCTAGAAGGTCTGGGAGAACGCTGCATTTTAGAGCATTTCTGCACCCTGGAAACCACATCTGGTGACAATTTGCAGTGCAGAACAAAGTTCATTTAACATCACCATCACCACTGCTATTATTACAGCGCCAGGGCTCCCGTATTTGCTTCTGAAATCGAAATTCACAGACTTTTCCACGATTTTCAAGTACCAGTGCTCAGCGTCACACCTACTATGGCGTCCGCACCTTACCATAAGTGCTCAGTGTAACGTCATTATGACATCAAAGTTAATTTGTTAGGGTTACGTTCAATACGTTGTTATCGATAGGGCAATCAATTTGTGGCATATCTGCCTAAGAGCTTGAATCGAGGCTAAAGGTGGCCACTCTGAACACAAAATTTGAAGACTAGTTCAGAATGACAGTTTCCATGAAAGTTTTAAATTCTGTAAAACAATGAAAATTTTAGGACACGGTGTAGATATGTGTCGCTGCGAAAGCAACTTTTGGGTGACCTTGGATGTCCTTGGTTTTGGCCTTGAGTTTTTTTGGCCTCGGTCTTGGTCCCAAGTCCTTGGCCTTGAACACAAAGTCCTTGATAACATGACTCAGTGGCGTAGCCAAGATGTGGGTGTGAGTGGGAAGCACTTGGGCGTAGAGTGTGGAGAGGTTGTCCCCCTTGACCAGGAAAAATTTTCCCAGTGAAAAGCAGAAAATTTTCGGACTTTTTAAAATGTAAAAATGAAGTGTTTTGGTGCATTTTGACGCTATTTTGAGTAACCGATCGAGTAGGCTTCTAGGAGGGGGGGCACGAGCCCCTGGCTTCGCCAGTGACACGACTGGTACCAGTACATACGTGAGTCACCGCTGGCTGCACTGACGGAAGCGGCAGATCTCTTGGCCAGTATGTGAGAGTGCTTGTGGAAAGAGTCAGAATGCGCCAGCACATAAGGACCACCCACAGTGCCTGCTGTCGTAATGTTAGCCGTCGACCTGCCCGCCTTGGCTGCCACAGCACAAATGTTAATAATAATAACTATTAGTATTATTATTATACATGGTGGTCTAGAAAAAAATGGCACAAAGTTTGGATTGTGTGTCTAGCAGTCTGAAGGTGTATACTGCAACATGCATTTTCACAAACTTTAGCCCTCACCCTAACCCAAACGCTCACTCTAGCCCTAAGTTTGACCCTAATTCTAACCCTGCTCTAAGTTGAGAGGAAATGTGGAAATTGAGTCAACGTCTGCAGAAGTATATAGAAAGAACCCTGAAACCTTCAAACTACTGAACCTTCGGCTTATCAAGCTGCACCCAGCTAGTACCGGTACATGGTCAGGACCACCAACCGATTAATTAAACCGTTAAAAATTAATCGATTACAATTTTTTATGTGACTAAAATTTGATTAAGGACTTCTTAACAGCCTGGAATTCTAAAGCCCACAGAGTGATAAAGGTTAAAAATTGTGAATAGCTCTTTACGAAAAATGCATCTCAAAGCTACAGAGCATCACATGCCATGAGGGATCACACAGTCTTACCTGCCAGCCAACACAGGTGAACATGTCCCACCTTAATCCCAGCCGTACAGACCGGTACTCAATTTGTCTACCCCGAAGGGATGAAAGGCTGAGTTGACCTTGGTGTTGGTTATATACTGAGATTTATGCAAAAAATGTTCAGTTTATATAGGCTACAGTGTAAGGGTGACATCCTGGTTGTAGATATAAAACAGCACAAATCACAATTTAATAATTCAAACTTTACCATTACACAGTCAGCAAAGTTCTTCTGACATTGTATATCTTGAGTTGAGGACTAAAAAATTTTGTAGCTGCAGCTGAAAAAATAGGCATTTTTAAAATTTGTATTTTTATGAATTTATGTCCAAATAATTCACGTGATATTACACAAGAAATCATCAAAAAACAAATTGGCAGCACGCTAAATAGTACCAACGGGAACTAAAGTGAAGATACTGCAGCATTACAGACTAGACGCAAACAGTTTTTTTCCAGTAAAACTTTGAAAGCAAACTAATAACTGCACCAATATTTTTAAGGGTCCATTAACAATTTAGGGAGAACACAGGTTTTTCTAGGAGCGGATAAAAACCGGAGACACAGAAATCTTTTAAAGCCCAATTTTGCTGATGACAATGGTCGTAGTAGTAATATATAGGCTACCTCTACAAGGGTCATTGCGTTCGAAGAAGTCCGCTATTGGTTCCCAGTTGCAGCCGATTCGAACCATGACGTAGCTGTTGACAGCGCGCACAAAGTACGGCTCCTTGCGCTGCAGCTTGTCTCCAAACTACACACCGCAACAACTACTACAACCACACTATATCATGTGCAGTAGTAGTAGCAGCAGCAGCAGCAGTAGCAGTAGCAGTAGCAGTAGTAGTAGTAGTAGATAGGTAAAACTCCCGTAGTCAACAGGGCTCTCTCATAGCTCTGTGTATGCGGGGTGGTGCTCATCTCTGTTTCAAGGCCCTGAGCTGACAGGGAGCCGCAGCTCAGCTACATGGGTGGTAGGCCAGATCTCTTCCATATACTGCCATTACCTTCCCAGCGATGAGGCCAATACCGAATTATACTGCTTGGTGACAGAGACACATGTGTATGAACAACTTGCCCAAAGTTACTACCTGGCAGTGCCCTGGCACAGTCAAACCTGCAACATCAGGGTTACAAGTTCAACACGCTACGGTTAGACCACCAAGCCACACAGTAGTAGTGCTATAACGCAAAGTAACATGTCACATCATTATTCATTGCATGAGTGATTATCAGCAAAACTATAACACAGCAGAAGTAAATGCAACAAAAGCGAGTCATAAGCTAGTTTATATTATGGCTCACTGGTATACAAAGGCTTGCTCTCAAATAAATATAAATATACATAAATGGTTGACAATGAACAACAATAATATTGCTAGCTTAAGTAGTCTACCACTTATCATAATTGGATTATGGTTTCATAAATGCATGCTAATTGAGACACGATATTGCCAGCAAGACAGAAAACATATAACCAATGTCATCTGAGAACTGCCATTTCAAAGGTCTGCCATTTCAAAAGGCTGACACAATTAGGGATAATGTCAGGGATAAGGTTAGAAATAGAGATAAAAATAGGGTTAGGGCTAATCTAGGTTAAGGGTAAAGTCAGTGTTCAAGTTAGTTTAGCATTTAATAACTAGGATTTGCCGAAATCTAAAACAGGTTTTCGGCGGCCCCTCAAAATGACAGACTCGAATCAGTAATTCTGCAGTTGTTATGTTTTGCTGTTGCATCGAACAGCATTGATAACATTATCTAACACCAAGAATAAAAGCATAAAACCTAATTTCCTTCAAGACCTACTGGGCGGCGCTGATCTTCATTTCCACGGCCCTCAGCCAGCCTCCAGTTTACACTGCGAGGTGACCACGGATACGGGGCTAGTGCATCGCACGATGTGCCTGTCCCAGCTTTCGCTTGCACTCATTGCACCTACCCATAGAGGGATGGCCAGGCTGAGATGACCTGGGTGGCTGGTTACATACCAAGATGATCACCCATCCAACTACTAACCGGGCCTGGTGTCAATTAACTTCGTCGATGCAACCAACGACGTTATCAACTAAGCCAAACCACCAATCAAAAAGAAATAAGTGCAGGAAAACCACTAAGAACACTGGCACAACTACTATAACACCTAATTCTACTAGGACTACTACTACTACACTGTGTTCAGAAAAAAACACCCACTCACGTTTCCTTTTATATCTCCATGGAAAATGTTCAGATTTCCGTAAAATTTTCAGCAAATGTCTAGGAGGAAACCAGTATTCCAACGGTGGAAAAGTCAAATATTTTTGGCTACTGGTGACGTCATGCTGACGTCATATTTGTAAATTATGGGTTGTACCATTGAAGACATACATCTGATAAAAATGCTTGCAAGTCAGCAAGGGTTATGTAGCCGCAAGTTTGTGCTACATGTTTCTGGACAATAGACAGACAACGAAATGTTGATGGAATAAAACTTTTGAATAAAAATAATTGACATGACCGGCAGTTTCAAGCCATTTATCTGATAGCGGGCAAGTGGTCATCCACGCAGTGACGCAGTGTGCATACACCTGTCAGCATCACTAAAGTTGAGGATCTCGCACTCAGCAAAAAGGATAAACCATGGAAACAGTTCACAACGAGAAATTTCGTGACGAATTAGCATATTTTTGGGGGCAGTTAACACACTAACCAACTGATGTTTTTTAACATTTCATCAAATGTCTGTCTTCAACGGTATAAGCCATAACTTACAAACATGGAAATATGACGTCAGCATGATGTCACCGCTAGCAAAGAATATCTAACTTTTCCATTTCTTCAATACTTGTTTCCTCGCAAACATTCCCTGAAAATTTTGTGCAAATCTAAGCATTTTCCGCAGAAATATAACAGAAAACGTGAGTGGGTGTTATTTCTGAACACAGTGTAGAACTACTGTAACGGCTACTACTACATACCCTGTAGACTCCTTCCTCAATCTTCTGCACGGGGTACCACTGAGGACACTGGCACAGTGCAAGCTGCTGTTCCACAGCATCTTGGATCAGATCATCACTCTTCATTCGTGGCTTGGGCTACAACAACAACAACAACTATTACTACTACTACTACTACAACTATTATTACTATCACACAAAACCAGCTGCTGTTCAACAGCATATGGTATCAAAACACTATGCTATATGCTAGGTCCAGTAGAACAGTAAACAGTTTTCCCTTATAAGGTATTTCCAGGACAGTTGCCTGAACTTCTCGTCAGCTGCCAAATTTCCCAACATTTCAAAGCTTCAAGTACGTCCAGACTACAAATCACCTCAGGAGCGGCCATAGGTTTTCTGCATGAGTTATTCATATGTTTTTCTATGTACTTTTGTACATCACATTTTCTTTCTACGCTATTTCTATGCCAAACGTTTGTAAGTTTTGTAAATCAGGCCCAAAAAATCAGCAAATAAAATTGCTATAATATGACAAAGTTATACATAATAAGCAGCAGTGTCGTGGGTGAAAAAAAACGTGGGTAGGGGAACAGGGAGTTGCAAATTTCTGACAAAACTTAAACCTTACAAGTAATTGTCCTCAGAATGGGGGAATTTCAGCCCCAAATTTTGTACTTTTGACGGAAAAATTTTCTAGTTTTTCTGACGGTAAAATCACAGAGAAAACTGAAACCTTATATCGCTGCCACAAAGTCACTACAAAAGTCAAATACTACTACTACAAGTACTACTCGCACCTTTGTTGGTCGGTCAAAGTGCAGCACTCCGATGAACTGTTTGTAGGTCACCTCTCCACACTGTGCATTGTCAATTATGTCAAAAACATAGTTCAGCTCCGACTTGGTTGTGGGAAACTCTGCAACAATAACAGCAGCTCAAAATACTACTACAACAGCTACTACAACTACAACTACTATAGGCAGTCGGTTTCAAGGCTCTGCTACTAATCAAGTTGTAAAACACGTCACTGGGTACAGCAATGACATCAGCCTAGTACAACTACAACAACTACTACTGCTACAACTACGACTACAACAAAACAACTTTCAGTGGTTACTCGTGGGTAAAATGCCATCAATAAATTCCTTGCAGGTGAGTTTGCCAGCATGGGTGCCAATCACGTAGTGGTGGCATAACTACTACAAATTCTACTACACCTACTGCTGCTGCTAGTACTATAACGTGTAGTAGTTACATGTCGATAGAATGCCATCAATAAACTCCTTGTGACTCAGTTCGTTGGCCCAGGTACTAATCATGTAGTGGCTGTAACTACTACAAATACTACTACAACTACTACTGCTAATACTACGACTACTGCTGCTACTACTACTACTAAAACGTGTAGTAGTTACTTGTCGATAAAATGCCGTCAATAAACTCCTTGCGGGTCAGTTTGTCGGCCCGGGTACTAATCATGTTGCGGAAGACATCCGTAGGGCGCAGGTAGTGGCAGTGATTCCAGTCCGTATAGCGCTTCTTCCATGCATTGAAGTTAAAATCAATCACTGTCTTTGACTACATATAACAACAACAACACTTATTACTACTACTACTACTACTAAAGTGGCTACGTGCTGTAACGGTTTGGGTGTCCAACATACGATCGAGAGGCTGCTGATTTAACTCCCGGTCGGGTCGCTATTAAGTGGTTACTACTTCGATAAGTGACACGTAAACCATCGCGGTATATAACCAACACCGAGGTGAACTCGGCCTTCCATCCCTCTGGGACAAGTAAATCGAGTACTGGCTTGTCTAGTTGGAGTTAAAGCAGGGCACATTCACCTGTGGTGGGTGGCAGGTAATCCTCGATGATCCCATATGGCAGGTGATGTTCCGTAGCTCAGAGATGGGTTTCACATCAAAAGTTATGCACCATCTTTAGTCTTTTAAAGTTGTTACTATAACAACTACTACTACAAGAAAGGGTTGTTACTACAACGAATGCTAGCTGGCTTTTGAAATGCTGCAGTGGTTGACTCAGCTCAAAAATAGCTACAGCTATAAACCAGAGAAGCCACAGTTTTAGGTAAAAAAATTCAAACACTTTTCAAGGACTTCTCAAAAACATTCAAGTATTTTTTCCCGACCTATTCCCGCAATATTTTACCATGTCATAATAGAAGTTTTCTGGCGTCACTCAAATATTTTTTTCGCACATCATGGTCACAATGATTTTACAAAACTGAAATTTGAGGACTTTCAACACCCTCTTCAATCAAATTTCAAAAGTTTCAAGACCATGTGTGATTTTTTGAAGACTTTCCGAGTCACAGAAAAATAAAAAAAATCGTTTCAAGGACTTTCAAGGACCTGTGGCCCAGCAGATAAATATTTGTGCCTTTAAAGTCAATGTGAATGTTTTCCTAAAAGCAGGAATAACTGGTGCAATAAAAGTTTTAAAAAAAGTTTAAAGGGTCAAAGGTCAGGTTAGTGTTAGGGTTAAACTTAGGGTTAGAGTTGCATAGCCCTGAACAGACGTAATATGAAACCTTTCTAGTAGTATTAGTAGTAGCAGTAGTAGTTGTAGTTATTGTATCTGTAGATGTGTGGGAAATGATAGTAACAGTTGTGGTAGTTGTTGTAGTAATAGTAGTAGTAGTTACTCCTGTTGTAGTTACTGTATCTGTAAAAATGCGCCAAAGTAGTAGTAGTTGTGGTAGTTCTAATTGTAATAGAAGTGGTCATTGTAGTAGTAGTAAAACATTGTGTCTCAGAAAAAAAAACAGTCAAAATTGTTTTTCCCATAACTTTATCAAATGTTAACAAAATTTGATAATTTTTGGCACGAAGATGGCCAAGACAATGAAATCACGCAACGTGCACTTATTTTCCACCTCGCCTAATTTATGTCAACGCACTACCGTGTGAAACATAAAGTTCCAAATTCTTGCATAACCCTGAGTTATTTTCTAAGTAAACGCTGTAACGACTTAATTAAGCTCAAAATAAATCTCAATGTAAATTATTTAGCAGAATTCTAAGTTTGTGTAACAAATCGCTTGCAAATCATCAGAATTTATGTCCAAAATGGGCCCCGCATAAAAAGACAATGGCTTAGATGCAACGCTGCTGGCTGATAGCAGAATCAACAAACGACTGACCAAACGGCATTCACTTATCAATTAGGCGTGTTTTAAGCTCATCGGTTAGCTAATTTGTTGTCTGCTGTTTTTACCATAAAAATTTTTAATACCACAAAATTATTAAACCACATGGCACCCTCTGTTGAATTGATGACGCAAAGGTAAGCAATCTGATACAAATAACCACCGCATAATGTAACAATTTGGAGCATCTGTGTTTCAAACAGTAGTCCGCAGACATAAATTAGGTGAGGTGGCAAATGAGTGAACCTTACATAATTCTATCATCTTGGCCATCTTTGTGCCAAAAATTATTAAAGTTGGTGGAAATTTGACAAAGTTATGACAAACACAATTATGACTGTCTTTTTTGAGACATGGTGTAGTAGTACCTGGAGAAGAGCAGCATAGTTGTCCTGAAGTTTCTTCTTCGTGTCCAGTGACAGGCGCCAAAGCAGGTTCCACTTCTGCTGCAGGGTCGACATTTTCTGCCTCGTCTCTGATAATAACTCATCGTCCGTGTCTGGGGTGGTATTTCTCATCTCCGGGCCTTCCCCACCCGCCACCGACGCCGCCGATGACGTCACTGTTATGCTACGTAACAGCTTCTCTACAGCCTTTCTCTTTTCAATCAGTTCCTTGTAAAAGTCCTGTGACACACAGTGTAGTAGTAGTTGTAGTAGTAATTGTAGTACTACATGGTGTCACATAAAACTGCCAGTGACATTTTGTGATTGGCTCCATGAAAAAAACTGGCCAATTTTAATAATTTCTGGCAGGCAACACCATGAACAAACTTGACGTAAATCACTACACTTTTGTCCACCTCACTTTAATACTGTTGCTTGTGAAATGCACAAACCATAGTTTGGCTGTTTACAACAATGAATTCATCATGAATGACATCCGTGGTTAGTTGGGGGTTGAAGCTAGTGGTCAGTGCGGACAGTGTTTAGTAGTATGTGTAGTAGTAACCTGTATACTAGTAACAGCGTGTAGTGGTATACTGAGAGTGTGCTGCTTGATCGCACTGTCTGCTAGCTTGACTTCAGTGCTCAGCAGAGCACTGAAGCTAATAGACAAAGAGTGTAACAGTAGTACATGTAGCAGTATCGAGTGTAGTAGTAACGCAGTGTAGTAGTAATGTGTGTAGTAGTAACAGAGTGCAGTAGTATACTGACAATGTGCTGTTTGATTGCATTAGCTAGCTTGACATCGATGGTCAGCAGAGGACTGTAGACAGTAGACAGTGCAGTAGTAGTGACACGTGCAGTAGTATTGTGTGTAGTAGTAACATGCATAGTAGTAACGTGGCGTTGTAGTAACGATGTACAGCATGTGGCCAAAAGTGTGTCATAATGGCGGCGGCGCAAACGCTCGATTCATTTTTTGCCAGTTAAATTCAAACATCGTAAACAACATTATTTCAACAAAAGCGCTTATCTGACATTTCTGAATTTTGTTACAAATCCTTTCTGCGCAATAACAGAACATATTCATCGCAGAATGAATGCATAGAGCTGACAAATAGAGGTTTAATGAACTTTGCTTCAGGTTGTTAGAGCAGACTTGATAGGGTCCTGTCGAGAGTTAATAGCTGCCAATTTCTTCTGCACATGAGATTTTATGACTTTCCACATATTTTCAATAATATTTTTGTCCAGTGATTGTGCTGACCACGTAAAACCCAAAATGTGGTTTTCTATTTTCCACAGATGAGTAAATACAGGGGCTATCATCCTGCTAAAAGAAGTGCTTCCCAGCAAAATGTTTGCACACACCTGGCCACAAATTTGCATCGAGTGCATTCACATAGTTACAGCAGTCAATATTTTTGCCAATTGGTACAAAAGTAACCGCTCTTTCATAGCAAATACAACTCCAGAACATGGTGATATATTTCAACTGTTCACAAGACATTCGAGATTCCAGACTTCATTGACCCTTTTCCATAAGTAGCTTTGACTTTTTTATCCTGTCATATTACTATCTGAGTTTCGTCTATAAATTCAACTGATTTCCAGTTATCTGCCTTCCAGCTCAGCTTCTGTCTACCCCAAAACACATGGCGAGGTTAATTCACCCTGCTTGTTACAGTTTGTTTCCAAATATTCCATCTGGTTAAACCACGGGAACGCAAACGATGTCGTACCATTCGTGGTGATAATCGTTTACGTAGTTTATAATTTCAGCCAATGTCTTTTTTCTGTGCGCTTCAACATTACGAATTATTCTCCAATAGCTCCTTCATTCAGATTTGGTGGTCTGCCAGTTTGAAGCCACTTTTCTACGCTTTGTCAACATTTCCATCACTTCATAAACTTTCGTAGGAAAGCCTGTCTTACGTTTAATGTATTCAAAATGAATCCTTTGTTAGAATTACTATTACTGAATTTTATAATAATTTTCTTTTGCTCCCTTGTCAATTCTTTGCCTGCCATATCCACCACATTTCAATCGCTTCATTTGTCAATATTTTCGATTAAAATGACATCACGAATGACGCAACGCATTTTACATAGATAAAACTATATGACCATAGATATAAATCGGCTAGAGATGCGCTGAAGTTCGAAATTTTACTTATTTTATTTGCGGTGCGCTACACGACTTTCTGGCATTGTCATCGCATTATGACACACTTTCGGCCACCCGCTGTAGTAGTATACTGACAGCATGCTGTTTGATCGCGGTGTCTGCCTGTTTGACTTCGGTGGTCAGCGGAGCATTGAAGGCTGTGGTCAGTGTAGAAAGAGTGTCTGAAGTCCATCCCAGCAATTCATCGGTCAGTTTGGCCTGACCATTCACACAGCTTGATGCCGTCTCCAGCATCTGACTGCAGCAGCGGCTCTGCTTCACCGACTGAAAACAAAAAAAACACAGAAAATGCCAGCAGGATGCACCGGGAATATCCACTTGTCAAAAAATCCCCAGAAAATGAAAAAAAATCCTCAAAACCTCCAACCAAAAATGTAGATGATGTTAAAGCCATATTCCACAGAAAAACCTGGATTCTAAAAATCAACAGAAAAACTCAAAAATCCCCTTATAGTTTGAGCAAAATCCTAGATGATGCCTCCTAAACAAGATAAGGCAGATTCCACCAGAAAATGCCCAATTACTAAAAATTGGTGAAAACCCAGAAGAATTAGATGTCCCAGCAAAAATATAGATGATGCCAAGACAAAAATCGCCAAATAATAAAGTCACAGAAATGCACTTAAATCGCTACTTCATAACAAGAAGCCCAGCTGTTGCTAGGGGCAGCTAAAAGTATTGTTTGTGTCCAAAGGCCAGCAGATCTAAACGTAGCTGAATTGTTAAATTCCATAGACAAAACTACCACTTTTTAAAGCGACATTCTATCAAACATGAGTATATTTCAAGTTTTCTACGGAAAGCAAACATAAATCCTAATCGTTAAGAAATATGACCTAGAATCCAAAATCTCAAACAAAAAATAAACAAGAAAACCCTTCCTATTCGTGGCACATTGTATCTGGGTGCAAATAGTACCCCTGTTTGAAAAAATGGGGCATTGTACAAGGGGAGGGGTTCCAACAAGTAGTAGTTCCAACAAGATAGCCGTGGTGCAAACCTATTTAACTGTACACACAGTTTTCCTGTAAGATCTACTGTTCAACCACAATACATCATTGCATTACAATGCATTACAAACAAACAGACGACTGATATATGACACATCATACCCTAGGCTTGAACATAGTGGTCTGCCAAGAATTCACCTGGCAAAGCTATGCAGTCTCACAAGAGCCTATTAATTGGTACTACTACTAACAATAGTAGTGCGTGTAGTAGTAGTATGTGCAGTAGTACCCTGTGTGAAGTAGCCTGGAGTACAGCAAAGCTCTGTCCGATGACTGGAAGTAAGTAAGTAAGTAAGTTAAGTAAGATTATTAAGAAAGCACAATTTAACAATAGCCACAACGTGTTGTGTGTGTGTGTTGGGATGACTTAAGTGCAAGATGGTGTCTAACTAATAGCAGTAGTAGTAGTATACTATGTAGTAGTATTAGTATTATATGTAGTAGTACCCTGTGTCAGGCGGCCTGAAGTATAGCAAAACTTTGTTCGATGACTAAAAGTGCATTAGGGAAGCATGAGCTCAGAATGGTGTCTAGTTAGTCGTAGTATTAGTAGTAGTAGTGTGTAGTAGTATGTGTAGTAAGCAAGTAAGTAAGTAAGTAAGTAATTTATATAGTGTGTTAACATTAACAACCTCGAACGCACTCAATGTGCTAGTAAAACGAAACGTAGAAATATTTTAGATGACGTCTGAAAGTAGGTAAACAGTGTGAACTGCATTTGAGAGTATTTGGCAGAGTGTTCCAAGTAGATGGACCGGCATGTCCAAAAGCCCGGCTTCTGTAGGTTGCCATCCTGATCCGTAGAACCTGCAGCTGATCACGGCTTGCAGGTCGCAGATGTCCGCGGCCGTCAATGCTGGCGACTGGCTGGCAGAGATCGATCAGGTATCCAGGAGCCATGCTGTGATGACACTTGTATACCTGAACGCACAGCCGGAACATAATCCAGTCAGAGACATCTAGCCAATGTAAAACATGGCGCCGGAAATGGGTCAGTTTTCGATCATATTTGCCGCAGTTTGACACGACTCAGGCAGCTGCGTTGAAAACACGTTGCAACTTGGCTGTCATCTTCTTTGGCGAGTCGGCCAGTAGACCGACACAGTAGTCGACGCGGTTGGCGACGAACGCATGAACCAGTGTGGCGACAGAGTCATCATCTAGCGAACGTCGGATATGGCGTAGTTGTCGCAGCTGGAAAAAGCACTTGGCACTGAGCAAAGTAACGCCTTGTCCATTGACAAGTTTGGAGTGAGCAGCACTCCCAGCAAACGAACGACGTCAGATAACTTGATGTGAGCTCTACCGAGCGTCAGAGAAGGACCACCGCCAGGAATCTTGAGTAGATTGTGCTTGGCACCAGTAACATCAGGTTGGTCTAGTCGGCGTTGACTCGGAGACTCTCTGCGGCCATCAACTTCTCAATGGCTTCGACACATTGTTCAACGTTGGTTGCAACTGACTGCATATCTTCAACTAAACAATGTATTAGTAATAGTAGTACGTGTAGTAGTACCCTGTGCCAGGCGGCCTGGAGTATAGCAAAGCTCTGTTTGATGACTGGAAGTGCGTTGGGATGACATGAGGTCAGAATGGTGTCCTTGACACTAGTCAACTGCTGCAGTTCGTGTTCTCGCTGGACCATTTGAGCCTCAATGTCCTACACAGCAAAAACAACTACTAATACAACTACAATCACTATTACAGACCCTCTATGTCCCATACGCACAGACAGCTATTACTACAACAACTACAACAACTACTACTGCTACAACTACACTGTGTCTCAAAAAAGCATCCACGACATTTTTGACTGTAACTTGAAAACCAATTAGCAGATTTTGATAATTTTTGGTATGAATATTCCTGACACAACTTGCCATCAAATGACCATTCAGTTTCCCACCTTACCCAACGTTCATTTCTGCACTACCTGGGGAAAACGCAACCAGCGAAATATCACTTTTTTATCCAATTCGATATGATTGCTTAATTAACATAACAAAACACGTAAAAACACATTTTGTTCACATTCCTGACACTTTAGTTGACATTTCATCCATTTGTCTATTTTTCAACTGCCTGTAATAAAATTGCTTGAAGTGTTGGCCCACTATGTGAACACAGGCAAGGAGATGCTTTCTCCATTCATTGACAACAGTATCAATAAAGTTCTGCTCAGTCGCTTCTTGACTTCACAAATATTCCTAAACTTCATCTGGTAAACACACCACTGCATGACAGTCAAACCATGTAATAGACCAGCTGTTGGGGCCCACAGATTAGGATAGATGGAATTTATCGATGTTTTTCATTCATTTTAACACATGTTGTGCTTAGTCTGATTTCCCCAGGTAGTGCAAAAGCAGATGTTGGGTGAGATGGAAACTAAAACACTTGTTTAATAGCCAGTTGTGTCAGAAATATTTCTGCCAAAAATTATTAAAATCAGCTGATCTTTCTTCAAGTTATGATTGATAATGTCGAGGATTTTTTTTCCAGATTTTCTGTTTCTTCAAGGATCTGCTTACCCTAAGTAGAGCAGAAGCATACATTGGGTAAGATTTAAGCTTATGCATTAACTGGGTTAAGTTTGGGGTAGGTTGTTAGAAAGTTTAGGCTGGGTTTACCCTGCAAAAATACCACCGAGTTTTTCCAGTACCTGTCCGGCTGTTTCAACCCTGATGGAAACTGGGCCTAACAGAACAAACAAACAAAGAGATGGAGAGGGGTGCTTACCGAGTGGCTGTGAATCAGGTTTTTCAGGTGTTTTTCATCGCGCGGGTATTTTGACAGCTTGTCAAGTTCCTGGTCGGTGGTTGCGAGCCAGTCAGTCAGTGACTGAGACAATGCACGAAACTCTTCCGCCTACAAGCACAACAACAACATTACTACTACTACTACTACTACAATCTAGCTCCTGGTTGGTGGTTGCCAACCAGTCAGTGAGCGACTCAGACAATGCACAAAACTCTAGCCTCACCGTGTACATTCTCCACCACCACCATTTACTACCACTTAGTCCAATAGCTGATGCACATTTTACCATCCCAAGGAAGATAGAAGGCTGAGTCAACCTAGCTGGCTGGCTTTGTACCTAGACGGTTTACTTGCCCACGGACATTCACCCATCCAAATACTAACTGGGCCCGGCATAGAGCAACTTTGTTGATCTGACACAATGTATTACTGCTACGCCACACAACCAACCTACTACTACTACTGCTGCTACAACTAATTATGACAAAAGCTGCAGAGACCAGCTGCAGGGACTGTTGCAGCTTGTGTTCACGGGCGGCGCACTGTTTCATCACATTGGAAAGCATCGCCTCGACATCACGCACCGTGTCGCGATCAATTCCCGCCGAATTCCTCAACACCGCCACAGCTGATAGTTTCTCCTCCACCTGCTGCTTTACCACCTACAACAAGAACCCAGACAATGCCAGCTCAAAATAAGCCAGATTCCACCAGAAAAACCCCACATTATGGCTCTCATCCGTCCCTTCATGCGACAGCTGGGCTTCTTTTTAGTTTATGTGGTAGATTAGACTGGCAGCTTGTCCGTCAGTTTTCAACTGCAAATTGTAGCATATCGTATAAGTGCTCACATATGCACCAAGATGCAATTATTGACTGTTTTCAACCCAGTCTTGTAAATAGACTAAAATGTTTTGAAAAGAAAACAGATGATTTCAGTTGCATGTAACAATGTCATTGTGTCAACTTTTTAACATTTTCTTATTCGTATGACTTTCATTAAAATCTTAGCAATTAAAATCTTATTAACTGATGAACAAGAAATCTGAGCTAATGCTCATGAGATGTGCGATAGCCTATAGCAGTTCCTGTTCGCAGGTAATCTTGGTCTATCTCCATTTATTTCATCGCAATTCACTCTTTTGCAGCCAAAAATCACCAAAAATCACTAAAAACCCATACTTTTAAGGTTCAAGGTCAATCAAGGTCATCAATGTTCACAATCCTAAGAAGCTCGTCACCAGTGATTGTTATGTTTAGCAGCATTTCTGTGCCTATCTGCAACCATTTTCACGATAGACAAGCCAACATCAGATAAATAACCACTTTTTAGAAAGGTATCCCTCATTGACACCCACGTGCGCAGACCTCCTCGAACCTACAGGGTCCAGACTTAAATTGCTAAAATCTACATTCAATGCTGAAAATTTCATATGCAGATTGTCTTGGTCTATCTCTATCTCCAGCCATTTTGGTGCAATTCACTCTTGAAATGCGGGTTGCAGCTTAAAATTGCGAAAAATTCACTAAAACCCCCTATTTTGGGGGTTCAAGGTTATTCAAGGTCCAGACTTAAATTGCTAAGTGGCCGGATTAGGTGCTAGCTCATAGGCTGCCAGTCCAGGCTATTAACAGAACGTCATTAATCGTCACTTGTACGGTCTGTTCGTCTCCATAGAGTGGTTCTTCCTTAGTGGGTGACAGACAAACAACAGACAAATGGACATACACGATGTTCATTGGTCAGCACTTGTACGGTCTGCACATCACCATAGAGTGGTTCTTCCTCAGACAGTGAGCGTTGAAGTCTCAGCAGACATTCACAGACGGACTCAGTAGCATCTGTCAGACGCTGTAGTGAAGCCATCGACTTATGCAGCTCATTCTCCCTGTATACAACAATTACTACACAATACACATGATACTACTACTACAGTAGATACACTGAGTAGCATCTGATTACTACTACACAAATCAAGCCAATGTTTACTGTGCTACTTCTTCTTCTTCTTCTTGGCGAACTCCTGTTAGAGCGTTGCCGTACTGATGACTTGTCGCCAGATGTCCCTATCCTTGGCCTTCCTGCAGGCAGTGTAAACTACAAAGTTCTGGGGCTGGACGTCTTCATCAACTGTTCTCAGCCAAGTTGTTCTTGGACGTCCGGCCGATCTCCTCCAGTCAGCGGGTGGACGGAGTGCGGCGGCTATGATGCGGTGGTGATCTTCTGTTGGGGCTGTACGAGCTAGGTGGCCGAAGAATCTAAGACAGTGGAACCTGACCACTTCAGAGACTGGTGTACAAGCAGTAACATCTCAAACTGTCTTGTTTATAGTGTGCCTGGTATATGGTATCCGTAGAATTTTCCGTAGGCACCAGGTATCAAATGTGCTACTGCAACCAGAAAACTAGATACTACTGAACAAATTTCCAACAAAGACCAAAATAATTGCTCCTCACCTGTATTCACCAGACAGCAACACGGGACATACGGTTTGGCTGCAATTTGCAACTGCATGTTTTGGCTGGAAATGAAAAGTTCAATCCCCAAATCCATACTTCCACGTGGGGGTTCATAGATCCCAATCTAACACAATGTGTCCTTAGATCCCACAAGTGTACCCGACATGACATATACATCTGTCAAACGGTTTGAGCAGGGTGCACGAATATGACAGACAACAGACCGACCGACCACGCTATGGCGAGATGTGTAGCAAAAGGTAGAATCACTTACACTGCAAAAGCAATTTTGCTTTAAAAAGCTAAGATCGGCGTATAGCTCTTCACAGGGATACAGACCATCACCTGCTATATGAGATCAGTGTTACCTGCCAGGCGAGCTAGCATCTACCACCATCTACCACGGAGGCTGAGTTTACATTGGTGTTGGTTTTATACCGAGATGGTTTTCCAATCCAAGTAGCAGCTGGGCCCATCATAGACTAAGCAATACGTTAGCCATTATTTTCACATATTTCTCTGGGTCTGTCTGCCGGTCTATTGACTAGCGACACATAGCCATTACTAGAAAGCAGTCATAGCCAGCAGGTACCTCCGCCAAGGCAAAGCTATTTGCCAGGTGGCGTCACCATCTTCGCTTTGCCAGTGGTTCCCTTATGCCTCCTTTAACGCAATGGTAACAAAAATTTCAAAGTGATCCAGAATCCAGGATTCCTGCCGGATCACGCCCAAAATTGAATCACTGGTAGTTTATGCCATGCCCAACATACCCTCAAAATTTCAGAAAGATCCGTCCATAACTTTTCGAGTTATCTTGCTGACTCTCAGACAGACAAACAAACAAACAAACAAAAAATGGCAAAAACATTACCTCCTTGGCGGAGGTAATAATTGCTCATTGTGGATGTGGCCCATGGTCCATATGCATGGGGATACAGTGTCCAGAGATTCAGATGAATATATCTCAGCAACTGAGCATTGGATCCACTTCCAATCTGGTTCTAGGATAGGGTATTTGGGGTAGGCAGATCCATCGGTGACGTGACTAACGGCGTCACGTGACCCCAAAAAGTCAAACTTGTGACCCCATTATCTTTGAAACCGCATATCTCTATAACCGTGCAAGATAGATGCATGGTTTCATTGATACGCACAGGAAACCACATGCCGAGTGCATTGGTCATGTGATCTTGGACCAGAGTTTTACCAAAACTTGACCTCACCCAATGTCACTTGTCTTGACCCTTGTTGCCAGACAGCATGTCTGTGAGCGTCTGCATCTCGGTGTCCGCTGTTTGTC
>Ga0209671_1002047_pt1 | contig 17933 bp, 15 predicted proteins | sample WorMetHERISLAND2_2_FD_187401 | JGI IMG/M metagenome (GOLD analysis project Ga0209671, IMG submission 187401) | Marine gutless worms symbiont microbial communities from Max Planck institute for Marine Microbiology, Germany - Olavius geniculatus... | ecosystem: Host-associated > Annelida >...
ACTCTATCTTATACACAGCCAAAGTTATGACCGTTTAAAGAATTGCTTAATTTTCCCCATAGGCGCCATTGTAATTTTTTGGAATTTTTTGAATAAATACGTTAAATATTAATTTCAGATTTTTTAACCCCAAAAAGACACATCCTTGCGCAAGACCGCATCGTTTGAGCCATCGCGTGCAAAAATCGGCCGAAGGGTCTAACCTGTAGGTGAGTTGACTAAAAAAAAGGTATATAGCTAGAAAAATTTTTGTGTATATTTCACCCATTTGCCAGGAAGCCCCCCTTAGAGGGATTTGCATAAAATTTTGCATGACGGGTCCCCTCGCTGACATAATCAACCCTGCCAAATTTTATCTCAATCGGGTCAGGGGTTTTGATTTTGTGGGGGGTCGAATTTTTGGCTTTCCCATAAGAAAGAGAAGTCGCCGTTAACACAGGGCTTGAACTACCGTTCAGCCTGTGATAAAGTTGATTAATAAACATGCCTGTTACGGTCATCGCTGTGCTTCTTTGTTGGTTGCTGATTAATCTGACAAACGTTTGCTCCAGACAATGGCTCATTCTTCACTGCTGCCACAGATCTGCTGTCTTGCCGAGTTCCTAACACTCAATTTAAACTAAGTTATGCATATATGCAACAATATTTTTTGTAACTGCTAAACTACAATGCCACAGTTCTGATGCTAAAGCTTTCTAAACTAAACTTTAATAAACTATCAACATAAAATTATCAAAGTATCAAAGAAATGTCCAGCATATGGAATAACTTGCCAGCTGACAATACTGACTTTTCTAATTTAAATAGTTTTAAACGATCTATTACTTCCACATTCTTGGCTAGTTATTGCAAAGTTTATTTTTTCTAGTAGTTTTATTGTGTTATCAGTGACATTCATTGATGTATACTGTTATTTTATTGTGGCACGTTAGTGGCTGCGGCCCTTTGTCATTAAATAAACGCCGTGTCTAGAGAGCCGACAGTCGGCTCTCTAGTCGGCCCTCTTGCTGCGTACTAGAGGGCCGACAGTCGGCCCTCGTACTAGAGGGCCGAAAGTCGACCGTACACTGTCGTAAGAGACTGCCAAGGTATCATGCCTTCGTACCAGTCGGCCAGAAAAACCAGGCTTCACTACATTCAAACTCATAACCAATTTGGCAACCTTAATTTGGGTGTACATCTGTGGCTACATAATTGAATGAAATATCCTTAAATTTACATGCTAAAATTTAATAGCGAACAAAACTGAATAAGCTCCAATAACTAACCATAACCATAACTCTAACACTAATCCTAACCCCAACCCTAGTATTAAACCTAATCTATCATAAGGTAAACACTAACCATAAACACTTGCGCCACCTATCTAATCTATGCCTAATGCTGGTAACTGCTGCTGTCGGCTCTCTTACTAGAGAGCCGACTGTCGGCTCTCTAGTCACTTCGTTAAATAAAATAATAAATAAGTATTCCAGAAACACAGGGGGCGTGGCACACACATACAATATAACATCGCAAGTTACCATCTTCTTGCTGCGCTTTCTGTTTACGTTCCCTTTTGGTCTTTAACTGTTCTTTCTTCTGCTTGTTGCTAAATGGCACCTTCCTATGAGGGGGCATTGTCTACCACAAACATTTTGCAAAAACGTGCACAACAATTATTGTTTACATTGCTTACAAAGACTATTTATTCACTAATTATAATTACCATAAAATAACTATTTTGTGATGACGAGTGTGTTTACATCGAGAAACCGGTACTGTTTAGCGTTATTTAGGTGGTTTTTGATGTATTATTTGTATTTGCCACATATAACAGAAGTTACAGATGTTTAGCTGTTTATTTTCCGCCAGTCATCTAAAGCAGACGTTTGCTTAGTGTTGTTGGTGACATACCGTATGCTATTGACACTCAGGTGGGCGTGGTTGCAGGATATGAGTGCAGTGTGAATGGAAGCGACTGCTGCTGATGATGAAGGCTCACCGTCGAAAGCCGGCCACTAGCTGTAACGATGACATGGTCCAAGCTGAGGAACGTAACGGTTGCGATGATTCACATCTCTTGCTGCCAGAACGAGCCGGTGATGCTGATTTCCCTAAGTCCGCAGTGATAGCTGCAGTTTCTTCTTCTGAAGTTTCTGATGAAATGGCAGAACATGGGAAGGAAAGACACTGTGGTCTGAAAGGTGATAGACTGAACGTAGCTCTGCTGATGTTGCTGTATGTTTTACAGGGCATTCCACTTGGCATATCGGCCAGCATACCATATCTGTTACAGAGCCGACATATCAGCTATAAGGAACAGGCTGTGTTCAGCTTTGTCAGTTGGCCGTTTAGTCTGAAGCTGCTCTGGGCGCCTCTTCTTGACTCCATCTATCTGCCTGCTTTCGGTCGTCGCAAGTCGTGGCTGGTGCCAACACAGTACTTGATCGGCATTTTCATGTTCATTCTTTCGTGCAGCTCGTCTGTGGATGAAATTGTGAAGCCAGCCAATAACACGGATTCTGATGTTGGCATTAATATCACACTTCTAACGGGAATGTTTTTTATGCTCACCTTCCTGGCTGCTACGCAAGACATCGCAGTTGATGGATGGGCGCTGACCATGTTGTCTAAGTATGTGTTTTATGAAGTTTTGCTTAGATTAGAGCAAAAAACTTTGTAAGCTATATAGAGGTGATATGAGTCAACACTCGAAAATGACAAAAATGGTTTTGGGGTGATATTATCACATGTTAAATTCCAGACTGGCCTTTACAAGACTAGCCATTCTAAATACTTGAAAAATACCATAGTATCCTAAACAAAATTTTGTTGTAGATACTTTTGCTTAATTGACATTGAATAGGTGCCAAGCTAAGCTAATCTAAGCTGCTTGTAAGAATGTATAGGCCTATATTCGTTATGTAAGTTTTTACTCAATGTAATTTAATGCACGGTAAATTTGAAAGTTAAGATAATAATATTTCTATTTTTTCTTTCATAACATTAACAGCCTATATATTGTATAGCTGTAATTTGCTGTTACTGGCACGCTGCCAGCATTGCAGCTGGTGACGTCACAGGCAATGCATAATCTGCTGCTGGCCTACTGACGTCATTCTCACTATGACGTCAAGCCACTGCATGCACACGCAGACACACAGAAAATCAGACATGCCAGGACGTGTCTTCTTGCCGTGGGCATTGGCATTCACTGCAATATACGTATAGAGTATAGACCTATATACTCTCAGTTTTACCGCGTATACACTATTATTACTGGCCGTGTCAGCACGGACTGGTGTTCTACACTGTTTTGGCTTGCAACTTCTGACTTTGTATTTTATTTCAAGTATTTAGTAATGGCTAGTCTTGTGAGGACCAGTCTGGAATTCAGCAGGCGATAATATCGCCCCAAAACCATTTTTGCCGTTTTCGAGTGTTGACTCGTATCACCCTTACATAGCTTTGTAAACTGTGAAAGTTTTTTGCTCCAATTTTTGCTGTTTTTCAGTTGATTTTTGTCAAAATTTTTGGTATATGACAATAAATTTATTCACTGTTTTCAGAATACCTCCGGATGGGTAATGAAAATTGCTGCAAGGAAAAATTTATGTGTGATGTAACGATGTCTGAGACATTTTAATACAAGCTGTGCTGCAGTCAATTTTGTCTTTGAATAATAACGGTTGGTTGCCATGGCAACAGGGGATGTTAGGGGGAAATTTAAATGACGCCATCAGATAGACCAAGCCCAAAAATATGGGGATAGGTAAAACTAGTGTGCAATTATCTTTTTGGGGGGCGAGTTTCAGTCAATTTTGTTCCAAATCTCGTTACCATGGCAACAGGGTCATTAGCGGTAAATTTGAATGACACCGTCAGATAGCTCGGGCCCGATAATAGGGAGTAGGTGAAAGCAGCATGCAATTATTTTTTACGGGGATCAAGTTTTAGTCAATTTTGTGCCAAAAAAATTTATTGCCATAGCAGCAGGGGTCGTTAGGCAGTAAATTTGAATGACACCATCGGATAGTCCTGGTTTGACAATAGTTGGGTAGGTGAAAACAGCGCGCATGTATCTTTTATGGAGATCGAGTTATACCGCTTTGAAATCTCTATTGGCTGTAATGCAAAATTTTCATGGTCACTATGGCAACAGGGGTCATTTGGGGATAAATTTAAACGACACCATTAGAATGCCCGACCCTGAAAATAGAGGGTAGGTGAAAACAGTGCCCAATTATCTTTTACATTGAACGAGTACTGTTATACTGCTTTGAAGTCCCTATAGGCCGTAATGCAAATTTTTCAAATTTTGGGTGCATGGTTGCTGTGGCAACAAGAGATGGTAGGGGGTAAATTCAAATGACACCATTAGATTGCCTGACCCCAAAAATAGGGGATGTAAAAACCGCACGCGATTATCTTTTACTGGGACTGAGCTTGTAGTCTCGATAGGCCGTAATGCAAATTTTTAAAAATTGTGGTGTAAAAAAGAGTAGATTTTAAAAATTTTAATTGAAAACATATAAGGAATGCAATAGCCATAAGGATGCTTCGTTTGAGCCATTAGCGGCGTTAGCGCAACGGGCAGACCTGTGGCCGTGCACAAGGAAAAAAAGGAAGAATGAAAAAAATAGATGCCTAACGGCGAATTTTGCATATGTGCACAACGTCCCCTTTCAACTAATTGTAACCAAATTTTGCTTGTGGGGTCAGGTAGTCGATGTGATCACTGATGCCTTGTTTTTTTGAGAATTGGTTAAGGGGTTTTTAGTTACAGGACCCCCCAAAACACCATTTCTTATGCTTAATGCTCATCGCTTTTACAACAGTGTCAGCACTACCATGCTGCAATGTGATAATGCAGCCAGTTGTTGTTATTGCTGGTACTTTTTTGACTGGCGGCACCCTAGCGCTATGGCAGTCCTTAAAACCAAGCAGTAAGCAGGTTTCTAGTTGCATGTATGTCTGTCTGTCTGTCTGTTTGTGTGTCCACGGACACCGCAATGCATTGGATGGATTGGAAAAACTGGTTCACTAAATGGCTAAAATTGTTATTTGTATCATTTAACACGCAAAAGTATAATTTCTATGACAGACCTATGGACTACTGTTTAGTAAAAATTAGAGCTGTCAAACTAGCGCATTAACTTAACATGTTAATGCATTAATAAATTAACGCACATTTTAAAAAATTCACTCACATATGTAAATTTACTAAATTTTGTGAAGCAGGAATTCCAATATTCCATTATTTGATGATCGAATGAATTCAAGTAAATTAAACTGTTGTCGTCCTTCCATCTTTACTGTAAATAATAATAATATTCAGATGACAGGTGTGATTTGGTTTTTTATTTTCCATGTATTGCAATTTCCAGTCATTGTTTTTTGTGTTTTGTCATCTGTCATTTTCAGGTCCTGCAAAATCAGCACCCCCAGCAATATTCATGATACATTAATATTGCAATTGCGCATGCGTTAAAAAAATTAATGCAATGTGTCAACGCCTCAAAAAATAATGCTTCGATAGCTCTAGTAAAAACTGTATTATGCAGTATAGTGATGTAAAAAGATATTGGTAGGCACTACCTAATGTTGAAAGAAACAAGGGGCAACTTTGTTGATGTTATATGATTGATTTAGTTGAATTCTGTTCAGCCTGTTTACATGTTTATGCTGCAATTGTTGACAGGAGAAATTTGGGCTGGGTTGCTACATGTAACACAGTTGGACAGACTGCTGGGTATTTTGTTGGCAATGTGGTTTTTTTGACTCTGGAATCGGTCGATTTCTGCAACAAATACATCAACTCACAACACGAAGATCAGGGACTAATCACTTTGGCTGGTCTGCTTTTTTGCTTATTTGTGACATTTATGTTACATACGTTTGTCATGTAACAACAATTTTAAATAAAGAACTTTTAGTACTACATATTGTTTGCTTTTTCATTGCTTTGTGACTTTTCAGAAGATAAAAGATAGAAAAATTTTGTAGTGCTGTCAAGGCATTAATTTTTCTAGTGGCATTAATATATGTGTTAATTTTGGCATTAACACATGTGTTAATTTTGGCATTAACACATGTGTTAATTTTTTAGTGCATGTGTTAATGCGCTAATTAATGCATTATTATGTTGCTAATGTAGTTGGACTACATTGAAAGGGTGACTGGAATGATGACCGAAATCGCTCAAAAAATCCATAAAACCCCCTATTTTGGCGTTCAAGGTCATTGAATTCGGCGCCAATCGAGAGCCAGTGTACGACTTCCTATTAGTGATGAATAGTAACCTAGGCCTTATCTCGCACTCTTACTGAGATACAGCGACTTATTGGCCAAAAATCGCAAATTTTCCCACCCCCCTCTCATTTAGCACACTCGTTCGGAGTGACTCCCTTCGAATTTATGGAAAAGTTTTACGGTTCCTGAAACTAGAGTCTTCCAGGCAGTCGATGGTGAAGATTTGGTGATCCTGTCTTGCACCGTTTTTGACTGATCCACCCGTGTGACAGACAGACAGACAGACAGACGGACAGAATTGCAATGGCTAAGACGTGCTGAAAGCAGAAGCTGCTTTCACGCGTAAAAACGATTGTCAGATGTCTAACAAGGTGAGAATCACTGTGAGTATGTCGATATAGGTGTGTTATCTGCCGTAAGTTACTTTAAAATGTTGCTTGCTATTTCGTGCTGGAAATGCATCTGTCAGGTTTCCTGAAGTTCTGGAGCGTGGTGTTTATCGTGGTAACGACGTTGGTGATGCTGCTTAAACATGAAACTGATGTCGTGTCGACTCCAGATGCTGAGGATGCTTCACAAGATGCTTCAATGACTCAATCTGTTGCTGAAGCTTACATGCAGCTGTGGAAGATCGTCCACTTGCCTGCTGTGTTGTCACTTATTGCTGCTTTGATGACGATGAAGGCCAGTTTTTAGCATTTGCTGGAACAACTTTCTTGGACAGCATCTGTTCTCCAACTAATCATGGAAATCACGAATTTTTATGAAAACTTAGAAAATAATTTTCATACAGCTTGGAGTTACATATTTCTATATTACCCTTCCGAGATTTATTGCCATTTTTTTTACCTTAACTCTAACACAAATGCCGACCCTTGCCTTAATTTTAACCGTGACTGTACCCACTCTAGATTTTGGCATTTTGGATTTTGACACTTTACCGTGATGTACGTGATATGTGTTGCAAACATGCAGTATTATGATAATGTTTTCATTTTCTGTGTGTGTGTGTCTGTGTGTTTGTTGAGGGCAGATTGGATTTGCTGCCTGTGATAGTGTGACAGGTCTGAAACTAATCGAAGGTGGTGTGCCTAAAGAGAACCTGGCCCTGATGGCGGTTCCACTCATACCCGTTGATATGATTCTACCAGTTATTGTTACTCGTTACACATCTCGACACAGACCGCTCGATGTTGTTCTGAAAGCAATGCCTTACAGGTGAGGCATCAAACAGCTTGCTTTTGTAGAGTACAGGGTACCTTATCTTACCTTATCTCTGGGTCAGGTTGGCTATTACCCCTGTCCAGTGGCCTAGTGCACATCCCCAGATGTAACCAAAAATTGCAGTAAACAGCTTTGAAGCCATGGATGGCTGCGAAGCCAAAATCGGAGTTACAGCCGAAGCTTAACCAGTACCTTAGAACTGTTAATGTGTAACATATCTGCTTGAAGATAGCCCGGTCTCCACTTTGTTGTCTCTTCTCCTGAAGATTTTAGAAATCTTTTAGGTCTTTGGAGCACTGAACCCCACTACTATGTCAAGGTGGTTAACCATGATGGGGTGAATACATGGTAATTGGTAAGTCATTCAATTTTGTAACTGCATTTCTTCATTAAAAGTTTTTTTATGGATGCAGTTAGAAGTTAAGTGCAGACAATTTTTAACAGCCTACAACACGTTTTACTAGCACATGTTTGCCTTCTCCCTTTCATCTCAGAATTGTAATTTGATAGACAAGAAACATTAATGGCAGCTTCTGGACTGCATGTCTCATGTTACTCGCTGTAAGTTTTTTCATGTATTTGTTCCACTGTAGTTATTTACTGTTTTGTATTATTGATTTTCTACATTGTACAGTTGTTGTCTGTCAATTGCTTTGCGAAGAAACATCAGATTTGATTAATTTTTTCATTTGACTTGCAATATCATTCTAACGTTACCAATTTTGCCATGTTGCGAATGAGAACATATCCCGGTGTGCTTGTGGTTGAGCTGTACCATACTGTGGTTTGTCTGTTTGATGTCTCATAGGCTGGTACTCAGTATTCCATTGATCACTGTGAGTGGCAGTGTGGTATGTCTGTCTGTAGATTAGTGCTTGGTCTTTTGTATATTTTATTCGTCTGGTACCTACCAGCTATGAGACTGGCTGATGGCAACTTTCCAGCATATTTCTACATCCTTCTGACAGTCACTGCAGCCGTCCACCAGGTTTCAGTCATATTTTACACATTGTCAGCAAAATGTGTTACCAATTACAGAAGTGAAATTAGTCATCGTAAAAATTTTAATGCCGATATTGTTAAATGATAAACTACTTTTAGTATCCACTACTTAGCACTGTTTTGAACTCAGTTTGTAACCCTCGAGATTTTTACTGCTATTGGTATGAAGTGATAGTAGCAGCAAGGATAATAGATAGGAACCACAGTTTTCCCAAAAGTTTGCATCTGTGGATCAGTCTAAACAAAAACAACGGGTTATGAGTAGACATTCAAACTGCTTCATTTTGGTTAATAAGTTTGCTTTACCAAGCACTTTGTTATATTGATGGATACATTATGATATGGTTAGTATTTGCTATACTGGTAACTTTGTTATAATGCAAAAATGAGGGATAATTACTGCTGGCAAATTATATACACTGTGTCCATTAAAAAACTAATCTCCTAGACATCATGCAATAAAAATGTCAAATCTGAATGAATCTGAATAAACTTTTGTGCACTTAATCCCCAATAAATTCCTACAGCAACTGCCAAATTTCATTCAAAACTATTGTTTCTTAGCGGAGTTATTAATTGTTGCATATCGATAACAAAATATCTCTGTTACCAATATGGCATTACACAAGTAAACCCCTCTGTTATTGTACATTTCCGTAACTCCAAAAAGCAACAACTGATTCTAACAAAATTCTACATCAACAGTGCATTATCTGTTGGCAATAAAACTGCCAAGTTTCAGTTAAATCTGCCTAAGCAAACAATAGCTACAGCAGCTTTTGTGATGTCATCCCAAAACACTTCATTTTCAAGTCTTTGTGTCTGACGTTATCCACAATGCCGCATTGTTGTTGTAAAACTTATTTAGAATCAGCTGTTGTTTGTTGGAGTTACGTAAATGTAAAGTGACAGAGTTATCAATATTCAACATTTAATAACTTTGGTAAGAAATAATATTTTCAATGAAATTTGATAATCGTTTCAGGAATTTATTGGAGATTAATGTGTGAAAGATTATTTAGATTTATTCAGATTTGACATTTTTATTGCACGACGTCTTGGAGATTAGTTCTTTACCAGACACGCTGTAGATGTTTGTTTGCCCAGGTTGCCATTTACTACATGTTCGTGCCGTTGATGGCATTCTATGCCAAAGTGAGTGATCCAGTTATTGGTGGCACCTACATGACTCTGCTTAATACTGTTTCTAACCTCGGTACGTCAGTTGCTTAGTTTGTCTTGTATAGTAGTGGATATTGTGGTACTAGTGGTAGTAGTCATCGTAGTGATAGTTTTGGTCATATAAGTGGCTTTAGTTGCGGTTATACTTGTATAGTTTTGAGATTTTGCCCAGTTTTACTGAATGAACGTATAGCGGTGTCGGATGTCTGCTGATCTTTGAAGCAAGCCAATTTACTATCATGTGAAGGATAGAAGGCTGAGTTGACCTGGTGGCTGGTTACAGTTGCCTAACAAGTTGATGATCAAGACAAACACGTTCTCACTAAGACCCATCGGCAGCATATTGGTTGGGGGCAGCCTCTCATAGCTAAGGCCCACTATATAGCTAAATTCTACTAGCTATGGCTGGCAAGGAAGAAAATAATTCATTTAAAGCTTAGTAAAATTATCGATCAAACACCTGTGTAGTGTGTACAATAGTGTGCTTGTTATGTTTATTGTTCAATGCATGTAGGGTTAGGGATAGGGTTAGCTATAGTGGGGCCTATAGCGGACCCTCTTATTGATGGTAGTTAGGATTAATTGATGCCATGATAACATGTGGATAGCTGTAATGTTTCGTTGGTTGCAGGTGGCAACTGGCCTAGCACGGTGGCCTTGTGGCTGATTGACAGTCTAACATGGACAGGATGCACTAGCACTGACGGAGATTGCATTTCATTGGCTCAGGTTCATTGATGATATACTAAGCATCAGTATTCTATTGACTGCTGGCTGTTAGATACTGTATACACTGTACTTGTGGCATTTTTCTGCTTCTGCCAGCAGTAGATGCTGTCGTTAGCATCCTGTTTATAACTTTTCCATTGATTCGTGCATGCATCTGTGTGTCTGTTTTTCCGTCCGTCTGTTCATGCTGTTATTTCCACGATCTCGATTTTCACCGAACTTTCGTCAGTAATGCACGTTAGGACAACTTGCTGAAATGATCAGGTATCGGGTCAAATGCTGTATAATTCAACTGACAACAGTTGAATGCCACCATGGCCATGCAATCTGACAGGAATGGAGAATGGGGTTAAAATGGGGAAGGTAGACGTGGGTATGGTGTTATAGCATTCATCTTTGTTATTCTCTAGCTCATACGTGCATGACTATATGTGCAAATATATTTGTTTCTCGCTTTCCATGTTATCAGCAGCTCGGCTGTCTCTTGACAGACATAGCAGTCATAATTTGTCCACAGTTTTGTATCGTTGCATTACCCTTGTTCCAACTTACCATGTCATTCTGATGCACAGTTTGTTCCAATGAATGTTGAACGTTTTATAGCGGGTTTTCTGGATATGTCTGTCTGTGTATGTGTGATCAGGGCATCAGCAGTTGTGTATCACCATCACAGTCGTGTACAATTCATGATGGTTACTACACGGAGTCTCTGGTCTGCTTCGCTATCGGCTTCATCTGGCTTTTTCTCAGAGCATCCAAAGTCCGCCGTCTACAGGACTTGCCTCACAGCAGCTGGACCGTCAGCTCCAGACAGACGTAGCAGTCGTAGCAATGGTTTAGGCATTCCAGTGTAGTTATGTTTTAATGGCTGCCTGCTAACGGCAGGTTAAGACAGCTAGGTGGTTTTCACAGCATGTTGTTGTTGATCATTTTGCATGTCATCAGTTTGCCACAGTTATTGTGTTATTAAATTATTTTTTGGTAAATTTGTGGATCTGTTGATTTCTGCTGAGAATATGTTGAATCAGTTGACAGGGATGTGCACGAGACCTTCTGAGCCGAGACCGAGATGAGACCGAGACGTTCAAAATTTTGTCCAAGACGAGACAGAAATGAGACGTTTAAAATCTGAGACGAGACCGAGACGAGACGTTGCAGCTTTTGAGATGCTGGCCGAGACCTTGAAACTCCCGAGACGTTTTTCACGACGTATGTTGAAACACATTGACAATGAAAAAACTTATATGGATTAATTAACTCGCATCATGGTAAGCGCTTTCTATTTGTGATATTGTAGCTTTTTTGCACTTTATTTTGACAATTATCACTGAATAATTAACGGCTTGCACCATCAGTCCGAGACCGAGACGTTGAGGATTTTATCCGAGACGAGACCAAAACGAGACGTTAGTACATCTTGAGACCGTCTCAAGACCGAGATGTCTCGACCAAGACCACATCCGTGTCAGTTGAAATGATCCTTGAACTCTGATCACAAAACAAATGTCACAATTAGGTTCATATATTTGTATATTGTACAAAATAGTGTACTCCTGAGTTTTCTTCTTTCAATTATTAATGGCATCCATGGCATGAATATGATATGTTCTTTTGTTTACTGTTGTTAGCTGATGTTTTACTATTGACAACGACAGTGTGTAATGCTGTTTTTATGAGACTGGAGCATGTGCAGATATTTCCAACTTTGTGTATTTTAATTCTTTCCACTAAGTTGAAACATTCATGTTTTGCTGTCATAAAACACACGTCAACGAACTATAGCTCAGTGTTTGTCATTTTTCAACACATGTTAGCTGTACACGTATCATGTCATGTCATGTGTTTAAATATCTGTGGCACATTCGGTAGACCATATTTTATTCTATAGACTATGCGTTGAGTGATGTGTCAGGTTGCGTTTTTTGTGAAACAGCGGGATTTTGTGGCATTTTTGGCATAGTTTAAACCATTGTCATGAAATTTGTCGGCATTTTTACAAACTAGCAGTAGCAGAGAAGCAACAACAAAAATTCAGCTGGTTTAAAAGGAATAACTGGTGAAAAGGATTAAAGTCATTTGCACTGGGCACCACTGGTGTGAGTTTATGTTGGTTTGGCCAACACCTTTGATGCAAGTTTTGACTGATGATGTCGACTATCAGATCTCCTTTTTCCTTGGTGGATCCGGGCAGCGCTTGTCTATCACAATGTGACTTGGAGTCACACGAGTCTGCTTGCCAAATAGCATCTTATTTTATCCAATGGCTTCAGCTGTCTGCGTGAGTGTGATGAACAGACAGACAGACCATACTACGGTGACATCTGTTGCAATAGCCGGCATCACTGATGCAGTTTTCAGAGATTTTGCTTTAGAAAGTTACTGACTTAGATGTTTCTGCTGGAATTTGATTTCGCCCATTTTAAGTACATATTAATGAATGTGGCATCTCATATACCGGTAGTCATGCAGGTCCATGATTTACGACTTTTTGTGTAAGACACATTCAGGGACCATCCACGAACACAGCCTCTCCATTTTCTTAAAATATTACTATATTTCAGTTTCATGAATCCATCATTCTTTGGACTTGCACAAGTAAAACTGTTTGGCTGTATTTTTGATTATAAACAGTACCATAGTAGAAGCATAGGATGGATTATAAAATTACACGTATAGCATCTTTTTTGTCTTTTTAAGGTCGTATTTTTGATTCAACAGCGTTAAAATGTGACGTTTTTGTGGCAGAAGTTACAAGCTAATGATTACAGAGCACGTCGGTAACAAAGTAGCTTTTTTCTGTATTTTCTGCCATGTTTGGTAGTTCAAGTGCTAAAACGTGGTGCATGTTTTCCCGATGGCTGCTTATCTTACATTGCATGTGCTGGTGCTTTTCACCTCTGTCAAAATAGATTATCTGTTTACTTCTGTGTGTCGGTTTTTTTCACTAGATTATTGAAAAGTCGTTCCAAATTTCCATGAAATTTTGAGGATGTGATCCAGACTCATGAATTTTTTTCAAAGATGTATAATGTGAGCTTATTGTGTCTTGTACTGTTTTCAGATTGTTCTATGTGCACGCGCGCATCTATCCGTTTCCATGTCTATGGCAGCGTTGATCGATTTTTGCCAAATTTCTGCCACTGGTGCGTGGTGCATTGATGAACTGGGGTCATAGGTCAAAGCTTCAGCGGGCGTAATCATACGGAGTGTTAGTTGTCTAGTTAATTAATTGTTAGGTGGCAGCATTAGTATCAACGGAGGTTTGCGCTCTCCAAGCCCTTCTAGTTGTGCCCGATTCTACTTTTTGCTCCAGATTATGTACAGCATTGATATTTTTGTTGGCTATTATACCGGTTGTGGAATCATGTTGGTTTTTTTGTGACATTTCTGTTATGCATTTTATGGGTCACAGAACAGTCAGAACAGTTAACATTAGGCCTATGTTGTTGTCATTTTTCTGACATTCCAAGATGCGTCCCTTCTGCCAGAAAAGATCTCGGTGACTAGTCCAGTTGCTGAGTGTTTACGGCGTTTATAGTAAATTAACTCACCACAAAAGCCATCATTACGTGAGACGTGCGACTGTGCGTCGTTTTCCTTGGGTTTTTGACGTCTGATGACCTTGGTCATTTTCATTACCTTTGAACACAAAATTAGCACAAAATAATGTGACGGCTGCGAACGTTAACGCCACTTGCAGTATGTTTCCAAACATTCGAGCGTGTATGGCAAAAGATGACATGAGTATACTAACAACAAATCGAAGTAAGTGGAGTTTAGGCTCATAGTATATGTGGCTGTGGCAACAGCTGGACTTAGAGAATACAGCTGCGAGTCGGGTCAGGACGACAACCAATCAGGAAGTCTATAGTCTAACCGTACTGTTTAGACTAGATCATTGTCATACAAATACAATACGACTTTCATGCACCATGATTGTCTTGATTGATGCGTATCGCATTAAGCGCGATGACTAAGATACAAGAAGAATTAACTTATGTTTGGTAGGCCTAGAATGCAGCCGCAAGTGGTTGAAATGTGAAAATAGGAATCCGTCGGTCACTGACAGTAGGCGAGCACTAACCAGTGTTTGAATTGTGAAAAATTAGCTGGGGGTTGAACTTTTCTACGGTCGGAGCCCGACCAGAATTGTGATGTGAACTGTAGGCCTACCAGAGCAGAAAAAGGCGCCTGAAACTGGCAGTGTGCCATCACTATAACTCTAGTAGTAACCCTAATTCTATTCTTAACTCAGGGTCTCTGTTCCTAACCGTGGCGGACCGAGCCATAAGTTGTTGACTGAAATGCTGTTGCAGATCTAGGCCTATAGTTTCTGTCAGTGATGGAAGCGCGGCGTAGACAGCAAGCTGCTGCTGCGGACGCAGATCGAAGACGCGGTTCACGTTGAGGAACGTAACAGTTGTGATGGTGATCAACGTCTCTTACTGGCAGAGCGTGCTGACGATACCGTTCACCTCAAGCCTGCAGTGAGAGCTGCAGTTTCAGTTCCCGAAATCTCCGACGAGATGGCAAGCCACAGTGGTCTGAAAGGTGTTGGACTGAACGTAGCGCTGCTAATGCTGCTGTGCATTCTGCAAGGCATTATAATGGGTTTAGCAATGAGCATACCTTATCTGTTACAGAGCCGAGATGTCAGCTATAAGGAACAGGCTGTGTTCAGCTTTGTCAGTTGGCCGTTTAGTCTGAAGCTGCTCTGGGCGCCTCTTGTTGACTCCATCTATCTGCCTGCTTTCGGTCGTCGCAAGTCGTGGCTGGTGCCAACACAGTACTTGATCGGCATTTTCATGTTCATTCTTTCGTGCAGCTCACCAGTGCGTCAACTGACAATACCTACTGCGGATGTTGGTGTTAGCGTCGATATGACGCTTCTAACGGGGATGTTCTTTGTGCTCACCTTTCTAGCTGCTACACAAGACATCGCAGTTGGTGGATGGGCACTGACCCTGTTGTCCAAGTATGTCGTGTTTTATCGCTTTTTGCTTAGTGATCGGTGTTTTGTGAACGTTATTAAACTGCACTTTCATTTATCTGCAGCCAGTAAGTAACCATATGAAGCGCGTAGGTTCATAGATAGGTGAACTGATTTAGCCAACTTCTATACTTACCTTTCCCACACATTGTGTTTATATTCGCCTGTTTATGGTACATTATTTTGTTGTCAGGAAAAATGTCGGTTGGGTGGCGACTTGGAATACCGTCGGAGGGATTGCCGGGATTTTTGTCGGCAACGTCATTTTCTTGTGGCTGGAATCTGCCGATTTCTGCAACAAATACATTTATTCGCAGCCCAAGGATTATGGATTAATCACACTGGATGGTCTGCTCTTTTGCTTGTTTATGATTTTTTTGTTCTAGAAAATAAATCTTTTGCATGATGTCTGCTTGGTGCTCTGCGCAGTTCTTTCTGTGGGCAATCAGAATGAATCTGTTTTCACTTATCCGAGTTGACTTCTGCTATTTGTTCCGGTTCCGAACTCTAAATTACAATAAGTTGAGAAAAAATGTTTCGATTATTCGCATCAGTTGATAGTTGGAGGTAATTTGATTTTGCAGCGATTTTGCGAGGTTGTATCTGAAACCGTTTGCGTGACCGATGACGTCACGTGGTGATGTGGCCCATGTGACCGCCCAAAATTATGTCTCTAGCTGTAAAAGTGTTAGGCCTAACTACAGATGGCGTTTAGCAATTGAGACGTAAGCACATCTTGGGAACCTGTGGGACAGAAAACGTAGCTCGTACAGTGTACACAGAAAATACTTGGTTCGCATAGGCCTCTAGGTTATTGCTGTTATTAATAATGCGCGTGACGTTGGAAATGTATCTGTCAGGTTTCCTGAAGTTCTGGAGCGCGGTGTTTATCATCGTAGCGACGTTGCTGATGCTGATTAAACATGAAACTGACGTCGTATCGACTCCAGATGCTGAGGATGCTTCACAAGATGCTTCAATGACTCAATCTGTTGCTGAAGCTTACATGCAGCTGTGGAAGATCGTCCACTTGCCTGCTGTGTTGTCACTCATTGTTACGCTACTCACGATCGGGGTAAAGTGTGAATATTATGTCAGAGTTTGCTTCAAATATTGCTACTTTTTCTGATATTTTAGTACATCAACGAGGTTTACACTTTTCGGTATAAGTGTTGTCCGCAACAAGTAGATAGCAATATTTATGATGGAACAATTTTACTCAGAACTGTGCACATGTTTTATTTTTTTTTTTAATTTTACGTGTGTGCACCGTGATATGTTTATAACATACACTGTGGGCCATAAAAACGTGCCACTTTACTTTTGTCCATATCTTTCGCCAATTATTGACCGATTTTCAAAATTCTTTTACTGGCACACTCTGCAGACAATTTGCAATAATGTGATTATTATATATCTCACCGCACAGTAAATGCGTTTTTACATTATCTTGTGAAATATAAATGTAAGCAAAAACTAACGATAATAACAAAAATGTAGGTAAATGAAAAAACTCTTTAAACCAACATTGGGATGAATGATTCGTATGACACTAAACTGTGTTATACCCACGCAGTCTAGCGCCATACAGACTATTCACAGCACGGTTGGTCTGAAGCGTTTTTTTTCAATTTTGCCAAAATGTTTGTTATTATTGTTATGTATGCATATTTCATTGATATTTCACAAGGTAGTGTAGAGACACATTTACGGTTTGGTTGGATCTATAACGATCACATTATCGCAAATTGTCTGCAGAGTGTGCCAGTAAAAGAATTGTTAAAATCGGCCAATAATTGGCGAAGATGTGGACAAAAGTAAAGTGGCACGTTTTTGGCCCACCCTGTATACTGAAAACATGTAGGCCTACGATAAATATTGTCGGTGTGTCTGTTGAGTCAGATTGGGTTTGCTGCCGAACGCAATGTAACCGGTTTGAAACAGAGCGAATCCGGTGTGCCGCGCGAGAACCTGGCCCTGATGGCTGTTCCACTCATACCGATTACTATTACTGTACTGCTGATCGTTACACGCTACACGTCTCACCAGCGTCCGCTTGACGTTCTTCTACAAACAATGCCTTTCAGGTGCTCTGCAAAACAGTTTGCTGTTAAAAATTAACCGGTAGGCTCTATATATTTTCACATTCTCACGTCTCACCATCGGTCCATGCTGTATTTCAATGCTTTTGTTGCACGCCTGTCAAGAGAAGTCGTTTTCCTTTTGTGTTTTAGGCGGAAGTGCTTTTGCAGCGCTAACGGTTCCGTCTATTGCTACACATTTTCCGTATCGTGGTCTGTCTGTCTATCTGTTACAATCGTGCATTCTGCTTAAACCGCTTAACGGATCTGTTACAGTTGTTTATTTTTTCAACTGCCTGCAGTTAAATTGCTTGAAGTGTTGGTCCACTATGCGAACACAGGCAAGGAGACGCTTTCTCCATTCATTGGTAGCAGTATCGATAATGTTCTGCTCCAGACCAATCCAGGATGTACTAGTCGCTTCTTGACTTAAGTACTAGGTACATTAGGTACTAGGGTTTACCCTTGTGAACTCCAATGACATATTGTGT
>Ga0209671_1002049_pt1 | contig 17932 bp, 6 predicted proteins | sample WorMetHERISLAND2_2_FD_187401 | JGI IMG/M metagenome (GOLD analysis project Ga0209671, IMG submission 187401) | Marine gutless worms symbiont microbial communities from Max Planck institute for Marine Microbiology, Germany - Olavius geniculatus... | ecosystem: Host-associated > Annelida >...
GTATTAAAAAGCTTTATAAATAAGCGGTTGACAGCAAAATCAAGTGACGAGATCTGAGATTTCACAGGTGGACAAACTTATAGTCTTCAGTAAAGTTTTTTTCAGCTAAAAATTTACAATGCTATTGCTGACAAAGCCACATTTGCGCAAAAATGATAATATGCTCGTATGCGTGACGACTAAAGCAACCAAAAACGGCTGACGGACGAATAGCCTAAAGGTGAGTTCTCACTGCGCGCGTCACGCCGCGGCGCGCTAACCGCGGGAACCATCTCAATTGACTGTTCAATTAAGCCCTACTTCACCCTAAATTTTAAAGAGCGGATACATAACCAATTCAACTGAGATGGTCCCCGCGTTTAACGCGCGTTATGGGGTGTTTACACGATCCAGCAAACGTCCAGCACGTGTATTTTGAATACATTTGCTGGAAGTTCGCTTGACGTTTGCTGGATCGTGTAAACACCCTATTACGCGGCGTGACGCGCGTCACGCCGCGCGTGACGCGCGTTAATCGCGCGCAGTGAGAACGCACCTTAAGCTTAGCGGCTAGCAGCGGCTATTCATCTGGCAGCCGGATGAATAGCCGCCAAGCTATTCACCCGGCTGCTGGATAAATATCCTGTACCTTTTACCATAGGTCTATGTAGTTAGTTTAGAGATTGTTCGCATGGTGAACACATTTTCAAATGTTAAATCCGTATGCTTATTGCTAGAAATAACACGCGGAAAAGGTTTGACGCATGCGCGGTTGCAGCCAACTTGCACGTGGTCGCGGTGAGCGATATTAGCGGACGTTGAGAGTTGACACTAATTGACCGATGACTGCCGGGCCGTCCTGGCCCCACTCTCGGCGTATAGCACACACGGCAGCTTAGATCGCTTTCATCTTGTGTGACGTCACTTAGCTTATTTCCGCTTCCGCTGACGCATGTCACATATCTACGCCATTAGCCGTGACGTCATCGCCACGTTTCCATGGCAACGACGGGCATACGCCGCGCCGGCGTTCATAATAAAAATTGTGTTGAAACGTTTTTATGACATGCTTTGCTGCTATTCTGTCATGTTGATTATTTGATTTATTATTTATTTGCTGCCATCATAGCCTATAGGGTTAATGGTGAATAAAGTTATATATAGCTTCGTGGTGTAAGTAAATCTATAAGAAATGTAGCGAGTTTCAAATTATTTGAATAATTTATATACCTGCACAAGAAGCTTTGGACCTTGATTCATCCAGCATCCAACTGGACACATTGGGCAACACTCCGAGTCTCCGACGCCATCCGTGTCTGTCAAGAGCTGCCAAGAAGCTTTATTCACCATAAACATCTTAGGCACAAATAATAAAGGCAAATAATAAAAAAAAAACAACTTAAGTGAATTAAACTAGCAAAATGATCAAGTCCATGCATGGCGTACAGAACACAACAAACTGATGGAGTTGTCATAACTGGTTAAAAATTTATGTGACCGTTTAGCTATTATATCAGATACTACAGTTGACTGTGTACCAAATTTTTTAACGTATGAAGGGTGCGTTTTGTATTATAATTGTACACTGCGTATGAAATTTGTAGACTATAAATTAATCTAAAAACCGTTTATGCCGTTTTACAAAATTGGAAAAAAGACTATAAATGCAAAAAACTTGAAAAAGAACTGACTAGAAGCGAAAAATTAAAAAAGTAATAATAAATCAGTACACTATAAATAAATTAAAATTTCATATAAGATTTTAGTTGCTATTAATTGTTAAATGTTTGTTGCACTGTGTGCATTTAAAAAAATATTTTGCATTAATGTTTCGCGTTGTTGTTTGTAAGTTATGTTTTTGTATTTATTTTACTCATTTATTTTATTCAATTAGTCATAGCCTACGTTATTTAGTTAATGATTGCAATAAACCTATGCAACATGTTCATACGTCGTCAGTTCTGTTGCAGACACTTCCATACATTGCCAGTTACGATTTTTTGTTGTAAAAATGTGCAAATATATAAGCTAAAAATTGTCTTTAAAACATCTGCTATGCCCACAAAAATGTCTAATTGATTTTATGCAGGAGATGCAGGCCTATATTTTAAAATCAATATTAAAATATTTTTTATTTTCCTGTGATTATTTTTTTGTATTTTTCTCACTTTTCCCCCGATTTTATCTATTTTAAATAATCTGTTTTATCTCTTTATTTTATTACCCACTATATCGATTCCAATCCTAATTAAATTCCGCGCAAGATCGCGCAACTCCGTAGTTGATGTGATGGTAAGGCGAGAAAAAAGAGAAAGGGGAGGGTCAGAATGGAAGGGGCATGCTACGGGTCGAGGGACAGTTGAGTTTGCGGCTTGCGGCCTGTTAGCTGCAGAGGGAAGTGGTCGCGTCAAATATTGCGTTGGTTCGGTAGTCACGCATAGCGGAAACAGCGCCGATTGATGAATCACTTTGCGCCGAGCAAATGAGTTAAGTGCTCCGTACTATACGGCAAAGCCACCGTTTGCGCTAACCTCTTTAACCCTCCCTACAGTTTTCCGGCGAAATGAAAGTCTTTGTTCGCCATAAAAATTGTAGCACAACAAAAAATAAAGAGAGAAGAACTGAATTTAACTAAAAGCTGCATGTATAGTTAATATCACAACGGGCGGCTGCAAATCACATGCTTATATAGGCCCCCCACGTCGCTTATCAACGATGCTGCTTAGCAATTACGACGATAACAGCAAAATAATAATAAATAAAATATATTAAAAATATAATAATAATAATAATGCAATAAATAATAATGTTAATTAATTTGCAGAGCGCAAAAGCGTAAAAGTTTGTAATGTGCATAGCTTTATCGTCATAGTTATAGGCCTACAGCGTGTCTCAAAAAACTAAGCCACTTTTTTGAATAGCTCTGTGAATATATTGGCTGAATTTAATAATTTGTGGCATGCAACGCCGAAAAAAACGCAACGTAAACGACTATAGTTTTGGTCACCTTACCTTAGTACTGTCGCTACACTACCTGGTGATATTCAGAAATCGTTGTTTGGCTGTTTACAAAAATAAAATTTTGTGCACACAATATTTTCTGACGGAAACCTGCATCTGTCAGTCCTAAATTTCTAGCCCACTTACTTTTTTCACCCATGACGCCGAAGGTAAAGTGTTACGTGAAAGCTGCATATTGCGGCTCCACACTGACTCTATAGGCTGCTGCTGCTGCTACTGCTGATGATGATGATGACGATTGTAATGTTGTGTGAATAGTCAGTTTAGCATCACACTGAACACAATCCACAGCTTCCAGTCCATCAATCAATCAATCATTTATTCACACCAGCACACAGATTTTCACACCTATACAACAGTCTATAGGCCTCGCTATGCAGGCTATTGTAGTGCAGTATTAATCACGTGACGTGAATGCGTCCATCGCACGGCTGATAAACGGATTATACTAATCCATCATTCTGCACGGAAATATTGCATATATTGGGTTTGACATCACTCTGCATAAAACCCGTGAGTAAACTGTAGGCCAGCCGGATTTAATGTTTTATGTCATAGTAAATCTTTTCATATAGAATTTTTTCCCGTTGAAGTTCGACAAGAAAATTCTTCGAGAGTGTAAAGGGAGATGCAATTATATCACCTCTCTTCCTCCACGACGCATGTACTGCAGAATGGTGGCGTAACGTAACGTATAGGTTATGGACTTACGATCGTAAGGTCGCGGGTTCAATTCTCAGTCAAGTCTGTCTGCGGACAGGCAAACTGTTTTATTTAACTCACACCAAGATCAACTCGGCAGTTTATCTTTCCGGAATAGATAAATCATGTGCCAATAAATTTGTCTGGATGGGATTAGGCCTATGACAAGGCCCGTTCACCTGTGTCGGGTGGCAGGCAACGCTGTGTGATTCCATATGGCACGTGACACTCTGTAGCTTTAAGATGGATTTTCTGTGAAGAGCTATGACATCTAACCAAACCACTGCAAGCATGGTTAAGCGTAAAACAATTTTCCCTGCTTCCGGTTGCAGCCTGCAAATAATTAGGGACGGGGGACGGCGAAAATTTTTTTAAATAGGCCCTGTTTATTTTTATATCATGACGTGTCATATAATATTAACCAACAACTCACAAAAAACAAACTGACACATTAAATAGTACTTAAGAAAATTTAAGCAAAGATACTGCAACATTTCAAGCTAGATGCAAACAGTATTTTACAGTAAAATTCTGAAAGCATACGAAAAACTGCACTGATATTTTTGAAGGTCTACAATTTTTTTTTCAGAGAGAAACTGCAACCGAAAGCACAACAAATTTTTTCAGACCTTACGAGTGTCACAGCGACAGCGAATACAGAAGTCCTGCACGTGTAGTGTAACTAACAAGGCGACACGCGACAGGTTGCATGCACTGCTTCTGCTCTTGTGACGGCGTCACGCGGCTTGACTTTAACAACTCTGCAGCGCACGCTATAGTAATGACAGTATCCATCACCAGTGGCCTTTGATTGACACTTCTAAGTGTCTGTCATTAAGCAGCGCATCAATCCGTGATTTACTGCTTGCATTCACATCTGCTTTTTTAAAAGCCATCATTGGTTGATATCCCGTATATGTACGTGAGGTTGTATTTCTCGGTTTAACTGCTCCTTTTTGAGCATAATTTTTTGATATAATTCCCGTTATTTCTTGCATCCACAGGTCTAACACTATTTACCACAGTTGCTTTAATATTATCAGAGGGTTACAACCGCCATTATTGACTCTGGAAACTCTCATGTTTGCTCCAAGAATCTCGTACATATCTCACCCCGCAGCCAAGTTGTAGACTACCTAACGTTAGAATTTCCGGGTTTTCGTCACCATGGCAACCAGGGTCAGTCGATAAAGTTATTTTTTTGTCATGACTATACTTCGCTTTGTCTTCACTACTGCTGCTTTTCGCCACAGTGTCTACACTGTTTTAACAGCGCGTAATATCACTCTAGTTATTCCAGCGTGACGACTGAACCGCGCCTCGAGTCTGTTTATCACACGCACGTTCCATGCAGGCGAAGCACATTGTCGACTAAAGTCATAATATAAGCACGTTTTAACACGGTCTGGAGTTTATTATGCCTCGATACGTTCGCATCACACTTTGGGGACCCTGACGATTTGTACTATAGGCCTACTGAAGTTAGTTCCATATATAAACATTATTGAACTGGTGCAGTGACTACTGCAACTCCGTGCATCTACTGGTCGATGACGTCACAGCAGTGACGTCACAGCACGCACTTGTCCCACTCCCAGGTCGGTGCGTGGTCACGTGATCGCTCGACGAATGATTGACGTTTAATCTGCAAAAGTGGAAACGAAAAGCGCGCGCCTCGTCGTCCGTGCGGCCGTCCGATTAACGTGCCGCAGCGGTGATTGTGTGACGGTTTTTGTACTGTACCTCGCGTTACGTGTCTGCAACCCTTAATGTCCGTGTTGACGATTTATGTACATGCATGGCGGCTGGGGACTATGTAGTCGCTGCTCGAGAAGGCAAAACTTTCGGTGAAACGTGTGTGCTTGTTTTTACTGTTAAAATGTTAAAGGATATAGCTTTTCATAAGAAATCAAGTTCAAAGCTAGAAAGCGTCACCTGCCATGTGGGATAACACAATGTTACCTACCACCCGAAACCACACAGGTATGCGCCCCGCCATAACCTACAGCCAGAGAGGCCAGTACTCTCTTTGTTTACCTCGGAGGGATGAAAGGCTGAGCTGGTCTTGGTGTTTGTTATGCCGAGATGGTTTACCTGTCCACTGACAGTCAGCCACCTAGGTAACCAATTGATAGCGATCCAGACGGGGAGTTGAACCAACGACCTTGCGATCGTAAATCTGTTTCTTGTAAGCTTCTTATTATGTTGCCTCATTGTTATTACTTTGTTTTTCGTTGCTTACTGTTTCTGCCGAAAGGTTCAAATCCAAGCACTCACCGCTTTGCAATCTAATTTCTTAGAACGTAACAGTGGCAAGAAAATCTCATAGAAAAGTTATGACCGTTACAACTTACGAAGCCACCAAAAATGTATGAAGTGTAGAGGAATCGTCATAACACCGCAGCGTCAGCAGCGGGCAGCAGTAGTCAGTCAGTCGTGGATGCGTAGCCATGGTGATCCATCATCCATCGCTTTCCCCTCCCTCCTCCATGCCTCCGTGCTGCTTCTAAAGCTAGGTCCGAGGCACGGGGGCCAACTGGCTTCTGTGCGGTGTGCTATAGAGGGACGGACGGACGGACGGACGACTTTGCCGATCAATTCATGCTGCGCATCGCCCGAGAACGTCGTCCAAGGCTCGACCATGTCATCCCGCGCAACGATAACGATAATAATAATCACTGGCGTTTTGGCAGATGGGAAAAGAAAAGAGAAGCAGTGGCAATCTTTTCCCCTAAATTTTTGGTTTTTGAAAAATTGTCGAAGAATACTATTTATCGAAAACATATCGTTCTAAATACAAAATGTGGGGCTAAAAACCTTCATTTTTAGAAAATACGATCAAAACGACAACTTTGAACACTCATGATGTCCTTTGTCGGAATTTTGCAATTGTCTGCAAAGATTCTATCAGAAATTTGCAGTGTCTGTCGGACTCGGAAAGTTGCAACTTTCTGTCTTGTTTATTTTTAAAAACTTAACCCACGAATGCCACGACGCCGCTAAAAATAAAAATAGCCAATAAAATATATCTATAGGAATGACTTAAAAGTCAAAACGTTTTATAATAGAGTTTGGTTTTAATTAGTTGAGCATGAGCATCTTTGTTTGTAAACGTCACTGCAAAATTAGAGTGATCATAACTGACAAGTGAAAACATTGTAAACATACACGTACGTTGGGTTATGCGTTTGACAGTCTTTTGTTGTTGTTGTTTATTATGTGCTGTTTTGGGCGAATTAAAGAAAATAATGAAAAGCATGATTCGGTAATCTGGATTAGATTAGACCAACACTGCAAAACAGTTCGGAACGGTGAACATGGAATAGAGGACACTAATAGGTGTTTATTGAATTAAGAGATGACACGTATGATTTATGTGGAAAAACAACACTGTCCGACACTGTTGTTCGCGGCGTATCAGGGGTGCGACTATAGTGCCTGTCCGTCTGTCCGTCTGTCTGTCTCACTGTCCCAGCTCACGGCACGGTCGGTAGTCGTCATCAACTATTAATGACAGGAAATATTTCTCGGTGGACTAGAGCGCATAGCAACGCTTAGTGCAGCGATGAGGCCGGGCCGGCCTGCACGTGTGCACGTTGGAAGTACTGTTATAGTGATAATAGCAACACATGCTCTGCAGCACTCGAGCACTAAACAATGCAGCGTTTAGCATATACTCGCAGTGGCACAAATTTACGCACTTGCTACGAGCTAATTGTACGTCTTTCTGGGTTATTTCGGACATTTCTGGGCGCACGATATTGATACGCTAATCTATGTTCAGCATAAATGGTAGCAAAAAAAACAAAAAAGTACAAAATTTAATATATACAACTTTATTCGTCATTCAATGACAGCAAAAAAAAACAAAAACAGACAAGAAGCAAGAAACGGAAACTAGGCTTAATACGTGCATTACGTTGAACCATCATCTAAAGTGGGATGAGATAAGTGAATGTTGAACGAACTTGTACGCTTTAGACAGTTGTTTAACCGACACCTATTCCACGCTGGCCGACAGTCAGTCATGCTACCTACACTGTCGTTTGGTTGGTCACGTTTGACTGCGCCCGGTGGGGGAGGGGGTTATCGACACATTATCCATCCCACTGTATATATAGGTAGACAGTACGGTATCGACATAGGCTGTACGAGTGCTGGCGCATGATTGTAATGGGGTCTCCGTTACAGCTGCCTATCATAGATTCGCTTTGTATTCGAGTAGCTTGTCACAATGTCATGATAGTGCAGTATAGTTTATTGGCGACTCGTTATGAGTGAATGGGTGACTAAGCCTGTAGTTTCTATACACAGATCAAGTCAGATATTCATAGTTTGTCGGTTTGACTGACAGTGACAGCATGACAGTCGACGTTCGCTATTGTGATGATGTCGCTATACCGTTATAACACCTGCCTATCTACAGCAATTATTATTATTATCAGTCCCCAGCGTATAAGTGCATTATAAGCGGTCTACAAAATGACTGTTGCCACGTGCATGTGCAGCAAAATATCATTGCTTGCAATTTGCAAGTGCTTTAGGTAAGTGAGCAGATTCGTATAACGCACAATGTCGACTGCAGGAAACCCAAGGATGTAGTGGGAGACTATATGAAATGGTTTAAATGTTGAGTTAATTGCATAGAAGAACTTTTAAAGTGGCAAGAAAACAACACATAAAAGAGAAATCGAAAATGCCCAAATGAAGAATAGCCGTATTCAAAACGGTGGGAACGGCGACTGAGTTTTGCTGAATATTAACAGCAGCTTTGCCAAGCCAAACTCTGGTCTCATCCACAGTCTGTTAGGTAGGTTCACGTTTATCTTGTCATAAAAGCGTTATTGCGTGAACAACCATGATAGCCTATAGCTCGCGTTACGGGTTTTGCCTGTCCGTCCGTCTGTCCCGTGTATAATTACGCGGGATTCTTACTCGAAACTAAAAAGCGATTGCAAAAAAAATCAATGTTGGCGACAACGTTTCCTGGATGTAACCGGTGTGGCAGTTTTCAGTTCAACAGGTCAAAGGTCAGTGTTAAGGTTAAGGTCAGGGTCAAAGTTGAACGGCGTCAACAGCAAGAGAGTGACCGGAAGCACGTGTCGTATCATATCGGCGGCGCTTATCCAATTGATACGTCGCTCAAGGCGTGCGCATGGATATATATGAACTCGCTCGCTGTAGATTCGTCACGTCTCCGCTTGATTCTAATAATCCCATAGAGGCCTACTGCAGCTAGCCCATGCTATAGCGCCGCGCTCAGCCGTCACGCCAGCGGACAGCCGCACAATGCATGGGCTATGTCGGCACTGGACCGACATACTTTTATTGCTGTTCAGTTTGGTTCAAACCATGCGCAGTAGCATCGTGTAATTTCCGCTGAAAAATGTGACACTTGTAAACTTTCACACTCAGACTAGTAGCATTAGCACTGACCTGGTTTAGGGCATCCAACGACGTCTTGAGTTTTAAAAAGTAAGTAAGTGCAATAAGTTGCAATTTTCCTACATACAGCTGCGATTTTACAAATTTCCGACAGATACAAGAAATAACGGGAATTATATAAAAAAATTATGCTAAAAAAAAGCAGTTAAACTGAGAAATTCAACCTCACGTAGGCCTACATACAGGATATCAACCAATCATGCTTAAATTTATCCAAAATGTGGAAACATCAGCTCTAAAATGAGCATTTTTAGAAGATAATTGTCCGACAGGCTAACATCTCAGAGCAGTACAGAGCCAGTTTTCACCTGCCCTGCCACGTCGCCAGTGCTCTGATCGTGTTTAGGTGAAAACAAAGGAGCGAGTGCATGATGTGCGCATGCCTACTGCCATGCAGTCCGACCAGTGACCAGAGACTACCCAGGCCGAGCGAGGGTCATGACATAAGGTCAGTCATGCAAGTTGCATGTGTCATGATGGACCACACACGTTTCACTCAGTCAGAGTCATAGGCGACGATGCACCGATCCCATCATCCCCTCCAACGACCAAAAGCTCATGGTTCGACCCCCCTCCCCGTGAAGACAGTAGCGTATTTAATGGGTAACCTGCCGTAACTCTATCGGCGCTAAAAATGTGCACAATTTTTTTTTCGAAAATCGAAATTTATGAACCAGTCGTAGGTTCTATGTCAAAAGGCTTTAGCTTCTGTGGACTTAGTCCAGGCTCAGACCGCGTGGCATCGTTCGTTAAGGCGCGTACATAGCGACGTAACTGAACTAAACTGAACTAGACCTAAATTGAACTGAGATGCTTTAGTTTTTGACGAATTGATTAATGGGCAAGCAGTAAATGCATTATAGTAGGCCTAGGTACCGTCTAAAGGCATCATTGTTCTACGGGACTACGCTCACGTGCACGTCAACCAATGACCAATGGGCTTCCTCTGCTTGCCTATTGGCCAGTTCGTCAAAAGCTAAACCGTGTCAGTTCAGATAAGTTCAGTTAGGCCTATGTCGATCTGCACGCGTCTTAAGTGTCTGGTCGCCCCCACAGTCGCAATCAGTGAAACTGCAGCGCCTATAGACCTACGGTTTGACCAGCACCATGATCATAGTTCATTGTCCTGTGCGGCTGTAACTCAGCGGCCTGTCATGGCGGACAAACCACTGTTGACGCATCATTATTTATTACTCCTCGGCGCGCATGCGCACTGCGCTGCAACGTTCATGACAGCTCTCATTATCGGTCTATGGTCGGGCGCCTAGCTCCAGTGACTGTTTGCGCGCCGGCGAGCCAGGCCGAGCGGAAACAAAGCTCGCTGGCGCATGCGTGATGCTCGTCAGTCGCCAGTCACGTGGCAGGAGCGTCCTATTATCGCTCACCGAACCACGTGCTGCGGCGCCAAGTCACTGCATTGACGGACAGTATAGGCTTCTCTTTCTCTCTCTCTGTCTGTGATGATCGACGGATTTGACTGCACGGCACTAGCCACGATAAAACCAATTACTGATCGTTGTCGTGAATAGCATAAGCCAGCGAATGGATTTCAGTTAGGCCTACGCCTAAACTCAGTCAATCAATCCAGAATTATCAAAATGGTCTATCTAAGTAATAAGAACTACAGCTAGTGAAATTAGGAGGCCTATTTAAAGACTATAGTGCAGTCCAGGAAATAGTTAGAAAAAGGATATGCTGAAGAGGTAAATTTTAAGTCGCTGACGAAAGCTGGATAACGACTCAGCGGATGTCACGTCGTCCGACAGGTCGTTCCAGGTCCGTGGGCCGACAACCGGGAAAACCCGGAGACTCAGCGAGACATTTGGCTTTCGGTGTCAAAGATTTTCTGTTTGTCGGATTTGTCCTCAAAATAGCCTGGCGCGTATGAAATGTGAGGGCTAAATTGAAGTTTTGGCACACATTAGGATCTCCTCTGTCGGAAATCTGCAGCTTTCTATCGGAAAATTGCAACTCTCTAATTCAGTCTTCATGTCCTCTACTTTCTTAACTTATAACGCCGCTGCATAATATTGCGTCTTTTCAATCATTCTATTAGTCAGTCAATTGGACAGTCAAGCAATCAATCGTAATTGCTTGGAAATAGCAGAAATGGCGGAGCTGCATCATAATAAACTATTTGACAGTTTAACGAATGAAGCAGCAATTTAACAGTCTGACAGAATGATATAAACGGTTGCAATAGTAAAATCCGTGGGTGCGACTTCATTTTCTTTTGCAACGTGCAGGCCTAGGCTTATAGGCCTACAGTTTTTCTCGCTTTATCAAGCCTCCCGTAAGGTACATCCCTGCGGTCTTATGTTTTACTGTTTTCCCCGCGCGAGATCTTCGATCGAAATGTCAACCCTTCAAATTAGTCGGACTCACTGCCCCGGGCGGCTTTACGTTTTATTTAGCACTTTGACACTTCATCTGTGACATTTTCTTTATTCTGCAATTTGGTTAGCCTAAATTACGTCAACTTTTTTGCACTGCCATTTTCTGCAGGCGCGAAACAAAGATATAGGCCTATATATTTTCCTGGCGACGGCGGGGCGCGGTTGTCTTCGGCCATCGATCACAGTGCAGCAGTTGGCGACACATTGCTAGAACTAGCCGACTTGCACAGTGCGCGTGAGACGCTCAACCACTCGGTCTCAGTCCACTTCCCGTGGGAACTGCAGAACTCAATCGAATTTCCACGCACGATTGCCGGCCAGGCCAGGCACACCGTTTGATTAACCACCGACTGCCGCTAGCCTATAGTTCGACTTGTGCCTCGGGTGGGTACCCGGTGTCCGTCCGATCGATTTTGCCATCCGCCCAGCACTGCGCCGGAGCTAAGCTATTTCGCGGATTACGACATCATGGGGGTGGCACTGCGCCACCCTGTGCAAGGACACTTTGGGTGGTCTCATTTTGAACTGGTGCCACCTGCAGTGTTCAGTATTGTACTCGTTTCTAGAATACGTTGCTTTTGTACCTGAACCTGCAGTTAAGAGCTTGAAGTTTGTGAATTAACAAGTGGAGGAAGGAAGGACATATAGTCGCAATTCTCGAACATAGAGCTCCAAATTTCTGACAGAGCAAGTTATGGGTCATTAAAATTAAAAGTGGGGTATTTTTCCCTTCACGCATTTTTTTGTATTTTTGGAAAATGCTTTTTCTTGACTGGTTAAAATTGGGAGGGACAATCTTTTTTCACAACTCCAATGGAGCTGATGCACATCGCACTTCTAACTTTGCTGGCTTAGTGCATTCGGTAGGCCTATATAGATTAATTTAGTCGTTTTCGATGTTCCAAGTAAACGTCGGTGCCGTTTCACAATTGTCTTACCACCACCGAAGGTGTGCGCGCTTATAAGGAACAGTAAAAATCGCCCAAGCCGTCTTGGTATAGTTACAATTCGGCTCCCAACCATCCAACCCCCGCGGGTAGCACAGCGACGACACGCGCGAGCCCGCGGTCTCAGGACAAATTACTCGACGCTCAGCTTCTTGGAAGGGCAATTGTTGCCTCGGTTCGTTTTTTTCTCGACACAATTTGCGTACAAAGCGACAGAACTAAACTGAACTAAAATAAAACTTTAGTTACGCTGCACGGACTGTATAAAGCGAATGATCTAGTAGCTTATACTTCAGAGGTTCAGCTCAATTTACTGTCGTTCTCTACATGTCTTAAAGAACGTGGTTCCTATATACATTGTTGCCTCAGTTCGTTATTTTGTTCTTCACTATCGCCGAGTCTCTGCAGTGTAAAGTGGATGTTGGCCCAGAAATTTTCGACTCTATTTATTCTGCAGTTGCTGCTATGTCATGCGGGTTATTTGTCGCCAATTTCACCGCGCAACAATCTCGCTGCTCTTTTACCGCGCTCGAGTATTGATCTTATCTACTTACTTACTCATTTACTTACTTATTGCAATTTATGCTATGTTGCTCGCCAGCATACAGGGTGGGCAATAAATTAAGCTTTTAACTTTTTTCACTAGGTATATTTTCGCCAAATGTTGACTGATTTTCAACATGTAAAAGTTTGCGGTTTACTTTTTTGCTTTACACTCTGTATAGTGGTAAACATGTGAGTATACAGGTAGCAAAAAATTTACTTAATACAATGAACTGTTACTGTACTGCTGTTGTTAATAGCATTAAGAGGTATTTTTCTTATCCGGATGTTTCTGTATTTTTACGCTTTACTTAGCAGTTACTTTTATGTTACGTTTTCTCATATGATTTTCATTGAAAACATTTTTACTTCGTTTTAGTTTAAGTGCTAGATTAAACCGCCATTTTTTCAGTGCGAATCTCTTTCGTGTCGTATATATTGCTATGGTCAATCCGGTCGGCACTCGTCAGAGGTATTGTTAACAAATTCTTGTTTGTTTGATTGTTTATCTTTTCTTCATATTCTGCTGTCAATAAATGACGAATAGGTTAAAGCTGAACTCCTTTATAGTGTGAAGCTCTGAGATGCACACACCTGCAAGTTTTCAGCGAGTGCTAGGCTAACACAAACAGTAGCATCGTCATCATCATCAACAGGAGCAGTAGCAGCACGCTGTCTCAGCCGATATCTTGTCGATAGACTGATCATCGATTGATACAATGCATCACGCCATCTCTGCTGCAGTGGCGGCGCTTTACCGGCGTTGACAGATGCAATACACCGATAGTTTGACTATCCGAGATTCGACTCTTTCTTTGTCGACAGACATTATCAAACGCTGTTTGAAACTTTTCCTGCTTGTTTCTGCCGTCCACTGATTTTGGCGCTACAATACATTACAGTTTTGTGCCAAATTTGGCTACATAAATTTAGGCCAATTGTCCCTTTTTGCATTACTGCACTGGTTTACTGACGGCACCAAGCCGAATAAGTTTAAATAGAGTTGGGCCAACTTGGGCGGATTTAGTAAACCGATTGCTGTCAGTATTACGCTATAGCTTGCATGCGTTTGTCCGCCAATCCGTCACGAATTGTAAATTTAGACTTAAGTTTGCATGAATTGTACTCGGAACTATGCAACTCTATATAGCCATTTAACTTTTTGTGCAACAGTCGCAATAAAAAATCAGCCATGCGTGTCTCTGAAGTTAAGCGTAAGCTGTTTGTTAATACACACCTGGGCGCAATAAAGCTATAAGTTACGAAATGATGACTTTACTACAATGCTTCAGGACTAGGGCCAATGCAGAGAACACACTTTTTTGCTGAAGTCGTTTATTTCTACGTCAAAATGAAAACATCGTAACATCACTAAAACACCCGGAAAGTAACAATACTGCAACGTATATAACAGTCGTTTTGCTTTAGCCTCGTCAGTTGCACTGCATTTTGTACCCATGCAACGTATACAGAGTAGCACATATTTAACTCATTTGACTTCCAAATAGTTTGATGTTCCAAGACTTCTTCAAAATTGCGAGTTGCGACCAAGCACTAAAATAACTTAACTGAACTGAACTACATATTATGAACAATTATGACGAAAAACGCCAGTTTATCATGAATGTAAATAAAAATTATTATAATAATCGTAATTTATAACAAAAAACTGCTGTTTAAAACAAACGAAAACACTGTGTACAATTATTATTAGACTGCCGCATTTGCAGGCGAATATTTACAATAGAAACAACAACGACCACGACAGCAAGATCTTACTTGATACTCGTACTCGGTCTCTCTGCGACCCGTCACAAACGGTAGGCCTAACATAGGCCTATACGTACCCTCAATGTTTGTTCGCAAAAAAGTACGCAGCGATTTGCACATGTATGCATATGCTTCAATTTTTGAGCTCAAAACACAAAGTTTGCAAAGTCTTTGTACGTAAAAAGCGCTCCGACGGCAGAAACACGTATACAAATGCACGAATAAGAAAGTGCCAACACGTACAACTGTTGTACAGCTGTTGCAAAACCGTTGCGCAACAGTTGTGCATGCAGACACCCTGTAAAGACGCGTTCAGACCGATGTAACTGAACTGAACTGACGCGGTTTAATTTCTGATAAACTCACCAATAGGCAAGCAAGGCGAGCCCATTGGCCATTGGTTGACGCGTACATGAGCATAGTTACGTAAACCACTAACGCCATTAAACGGTGTTTACTGTAATTTGTTACTGTTTGCCCACCAGTTCGTCAAAAACAACCATGTCAGTTCAGTTCAGTTCAGTTACGTCGCTCTGTATATATGCGCTTTAAGTTAACGCAGACCATTACAATACAAGACACGTTTAATTACCCTTTGACGACATACACTGTTGTTACGCGTTTATATCTATCTAGACGAATTACTCGCTGTTTTACGATAACTGCTACAATGCAGCCGTCATAGGCCGCGTTAGGGGTTGTGTCTGTTTGTCTGTCAGTTCGTCTGTCTCGTGCAAACTTCCAAGTCGAAAACAAAGGTGTATAGGCCTAAACGTTTCGAAGCACCGGGGTAAGAGACGTGCCATCCATTTTTCAATTTAGTGGGCAAGAATAAATTTGGTGCCGTATGTGCAAGTCAACTTGGATGTGTTGCTACGTTACTACACTTCCTTGCGATATATAAATACACATTGAGAAGCCTATTTTCTATTACGCTAATTGGGTGGGATCTTTTATGGTAGGCCCCTATCATTTTATTGCAAACGAATGTTCAGTCTATCTGGTGTTACAAAAAAACTTGGCGCATTACTTATTTGGATCACCCTGTATATTCGACGCACAGGCAGTTTTGTCAGTTTGTACACTTCTTGAGTGTTTTATTCTTGTACATCTTTTACAACAGTGGCAAAACTGTGTTACACGTAGCGGTTTTAGACAACGTCGCACACATACATCGCCCTGAACACAACTGACTATAATGCATATGCATGTTGCCCTATTATGTACACCCACGTACAATAACACACTGCTGCATAATTATTGTATGCTGTACAAAAAAAACTAAATAGGAATGCAAATTGATAGTAATATAGCTGACCAGTAAACAAACACACGTATGTACGCTGAAAACGAACGAATAACACGACGTAAACACAGAAAACAAGTAAAACCCCTGCTCAAGGCTAAGTATTGCCTGCGGGTGTCATGCAGACAAAAACCAAAAAATCATCTGACCTTTTGGCGAGGCACATTAATTGTGCAGCGGTTTATGAGTTATTGTGCATGGTAACAGAAAAAGAGAGAAAAAGAACTTGGTGACGATCCGGAAGCAACACTGTCGTCGCTTCCGCGGGCAGTAGTGAACACGTGCAGTTTTTCGTTTAATTTCCGAAAGACGATAGTGGCTGTGAGTAGTGACAGAAATGCTACACAAATTGACGAGAAAGCAGGAAAGTACGCAAGAAGTTGATCCATAGGATAAAAAAATTAGAAAAATAAAGGTGCATCATGGTCCTTTTTCGTTTATTGCTGTGTAATGTGTTAAAATCAAAACAACAACTGAGGCAGTGAGGTGGTTAACTCCCAACTTCTGCCAATTCATACGGTGGGCTAGAGTTTTTCCCGTATTTTAGCAGCTATAGAAGAAACAGTAACATGAACGAACGATACACAGTAAATTAGAAGAAGAACATCTATGTGGTCTGTGACACACTCTGATAGTGCAAAAGAACATATATTGAGGTAGGCTACAACTGTTAAAGTGTCGTCTCAATGATTAACCTGCTTGTCACAACTGCAGTGACGTCACGTAAATAAAACGCATTTTCAATGGCGTCATTGCATTGGCAAAACGGGCACTTGCTCCCTTTTCTAAATTTCAATATCTCGAAAAAGTTCCATTTTATCTGATAAGTTTTCGTCCAAAGTACACAATTAACGGCTGGAAGTCTCTCATTTTGCGGTAATTCAGAAGACAAAATTAAAATTTTGAGCATGCGTATTTCCTTTGTTAAAAAGTTGCAACTGTCTGCCAAAAAATTGAAACTTTGTGCTCCAAACTTTTTTACCCACGACCCCGCCGCATATTATGCACATCTTGCAGTATCAAATCATGCAGCAAAATAACAGCGCAACCTACGAACGAGTAGAAAATTTGATTTGCATGTAAAGTTTTGCTGTGTTTGAGGTCGAATTAAAAGTTTAACTGGTGAAAAACCGTCCTTCGACGAAAAAAAACGTGGCGCAACTTCGCCGACACGTAACGCAGCAACTAAATGCATCGTATCGGCTGTGAAATAAATTACAACACAAATAAACGGAATAAAGTCTAGTAGTAGGCCTAGTAGGCCTAATGCATACGTAGGCCTAATGCGTCACCTCACGTTTGGTAACTCGCACAATAAGCTCGTTTACTTGCGGTCCGTTAGTCAAACGGTCCCATAAAGCAAGTTAATTTTATTTCAAGCTGAGCTAGAACGATAAATTATCATAACTGGCTTGTTCCACGAGAAAGTTTCCAGATTTAGTTCATAATTTTAAACTACAAAACGCAAGTAATATAAATTGCACGTGACCGGTGGGGAACATAGACCCCCGAGCGGTAACCCTAAGTATCCAAAAACTGCTTCTAAAACGTACAAATCCGATTTTTGTCCAACGACATTTAACTGAACGCCATAAATGCCCTGAATTGACATACCGATATACGAAACTACACACTGCACACCAAATAGACAAAAATTGTACAAAAAATTTAACGAAAGTTTTCCCTTTTCTATGCAAGAACCCCACCCGCTCTCGGCTTTCGGCTCCCATTTTTCGGGCAAGAGGGCCTCGCCCGCCCGTAGTCTAACTTTTATATATTAATACGTCTATGCAACGGCGTCGTTGATGGGTAGGCCTAAATAG
>Ga0209671_1002053_pt1 | contig 17916 bp, 9 predicted proteins | sample WorMetHERISLAND2_2_FD_187401 | JGI IMG/M metagenome (GOLD analysis project Ga0209671, IMG submission 187401) | Marine gutless worms symbiont microbial communities from Max Planck institute for Marine Microbiology, Germany - Olavius geniculatus... | ecosystem: Host-associated > Annelida >...
TGTGCCTATCTGCAACCGTGTTCACGCTACACGAGATAATTGCGGTAAAATAACCACTTTTTAGGGGGGTAGCTGTCTTTGACGCCCGCCTGCGCCGGCCTCCTTGAACCTAGGGGGTCGGGACTTGAACCGCTAAAATCTACGTTGAATGCTGAAAATTTCATACGCAGACTGTCTTGGTCTATCGCCAGCTATTTCGTCGCAATTCAGCGTTGAAATGTGCGCTGCATCCAAAAATTGCGAAAAATTCACTAAAAACCTCTTTTTGAGGAGTTCAAGGTTGTTCAAGGTCATCGATGTTAATAAATCCAAAACGCCTGTCACCAGTGCTTGCTATGATAAGCAGCATGTATGCACCTATCTGCAACCGTTTTCACATTATTCGAGCCAATAACGGCAAAATGACGTCTTTTTTAGGGTGGTACCTCTCTTCGACGCCCTCGTTCGAAGGGAACCCCTGCACCCAGTGGCACGAAATTTTGTCACGATAAACCAGAGACCTTGGGGCAGCCCACAGTGAAGATTTCGTGATCCTAGCTTGCACCGTTTTGATACAGTCCACGAGTGTGACAGACAGACGGACGGACAGACAGACGCCCAGACGATGGCAAAGACGCGCGAAGCATTCTGCTTTCGCGCGTAAAAAGTCAACAAATCGAATCTAGTGGAATGGAGCTTCGGCTATCAAGTTTACACCAGCAGCAGCAACAGCGACAACTGCGCTGTAACTGAAACTGTAACAGTAAACTGTAACGTCATTCCGTCTGGCGATCATTGGTCAATGATCTAATGATAAGCGTTTGACGCTGTATCTTGTGCTGGACTTTGCTATTGTGACGCAAATAAACAACACCTACGCCTATGTGCAGAGCAATTTGCTATGCATACGGTCAGTGGTGCACATGAATGAACTTGTTTACCAGCTGCTTGCGCATCGCAAACACGTCTGTACTCTACATTGTGTCTAAAAAAAATGGACCCTTGTCACACTTCAAGTATATAACTCCATCAACCCCGTCAAGTATCAACAATTTTTTGGTAAAATTTCGGGGCAAAATTGATTGTTTCTGAGCACACATAATCTCCTCTGTCGAAAATCTGCATCGGTCTGTCGGATGACTGCAACTACCTGTACTCAACTTTTTCAAACCACAACGCCGCTAAGTATGGTTGAGATAGATAGGCAGTACGACTGCTAACGTGATGAAACGATGTAAAACAGCATCCGGCCCTCCCTGGAGAAATAGAGAAATGGCGGCGCCCATTTGCGTCCCCCACCGCAAGAACCCTGATAAGACTGATCCAGTGCAAATGGCGTATACTGCACCTGAGAAAGAAGGCGGGAAAGTACTGGGCGTAGTAGCAGTAGAGTAGAAACGGGCATCGGCTGACCCAAACCTCCGACAGTTTGTTGACGGCAGCGACGATCATCAGCTTAGCACAGCGATCGGTCTCCATCATACTGCTAGAACCCTTCTCCTGCTTACCGCCGTGCAGCTAGCACACACAAACACACGTGCGTAATTATTGTCACCGTCATTATAAAAAAACAAAGCCTAAAAATTCTCCCAAGTGATTTCAGTTGCACTCTGGCGAAAAAAAACAGAGATGGGGAATCGAGGGTATATTTAAAAATTTGTGCTTGACATTCCGCATAATATTACACAACACCGGAAGTTGGCAAACCGATTTACTCCTTAAACATTCATACTATTTTGTGTTTTATGCCATTTCGTCTTTGAGTTAGCATAGACAGACGTATGGACGAGCAGGCAGGTGGCAAAAACTGTGTTGTTGTCTCTTAAGACGGCCGCACAAAAAACTTAGTTATCAGTGGCAGAAATAATAAACAGACTCAATCAATAGCAATGTATAAGTTTATGCGGTACAAAAAACCGGGCAGAAAACAAAGAAAAAACCATTATTCCAATTCAGTATGTGCAGTGAAGATAAGTGAAAACTGCTGGAAAAGCTCACACGATCGGCTTCTTCAGAATCACACAATGAACTACATTAAATTTTTTCTACTCCTGCAATCTTATACTACTTCATACACACCACTTTCTAGAACGTCAGTCTTCTTTTAACCTGCTTACATTTCTCCTGATACATAAGATGAATAAACTTTCAAAAACTCTCAGCCAGATGCCTTTAATGTCAACCAGTTAACAGTATCAAAGCAGTGAATAGACCTAGATAATGTCTAGTTCAGTATGGTTTTCAGATTCTATCAAACACTCCGAAACATTCACGACGGTTTAAGTAGAAAGTCGGACACAACACGAGTGCAACGTATTTTGTTATTATGATGTCTGACCTCGCCCACTTTGTCGGTGTACGCGACGGCAAGGACGTTAGAATAGACAGGCCCAGGACAGACGAGCGTCACGCTTATGTTGTGCTGGAACATTTCTGCTGCCAGGCTGTGGAAATAACCCTGTCAACATAAGATGAGATCAGATGTATACACTGTGTCTGAAAAAAGTAACCCCCTAGACATCGTACAATAGACACGTAAAATCTGAACGAATCTGAACAACATTTCGTACACTTAATCTCCAATAAATTGCTAAAGCGACTAACAAATTTTGTTGAAAAATATTCTTTCTTAGCGGAATTATTAAATGTTGAATATCGATAACAAAATGACTCTGTTACAATATGGCATTACATAAGCAAACCTTTCTGCAGGGCTGCCGTGGGTATGGGAATTCCCATGAGTATGGGTATGGGAACTGTGCTGAATTCCCATGGGTTCTGCGGGAATTTTTGAATAGCTGTGAGACTAAGCGCAAACGCATAATAGTCTTCTGAGAGCCCTAAGCCGCTGGCCTGTAGGTCGCCGTCGCTGCAGCATGGTGACCAATCAGAGTTAGTCCACCCAGCAGCCGTAGCCCGGCACTCCAGGCGTAACTTTTACAAATTTAACACTGTTAGTACAGCAGCTGGTCACAAATGCTAGTGTTCTTGCAACTTCTTTAGTTAGGCTGACTGACTTTCTATTAATGATAAATTCATTTGTGTTATTCTTTTAACGAAGTGTTTTATAAAATGCAGATCACAGAGAAAATGCTTTGCTCCCCAACATTGCCACAACTTAGGTCTATCTGTTTCTGTACCTCAAAACATGTGCGGAGTTGTGTCAGAAATACCAATTAAAATTAAACACTTGAGTTGTGTCGGTGTTGGGTCGGGGCTAATTCAATAAACAGCAGTAGGCTTATAGCCTGGAGTCCACTACGTTTATGAATAGGCCTACCGTCTACAACGGACAGCAAAAAAATCTACTGCACATATAGTAGGCCTATACAATGTCACGAGCAACAGCAAAAACATGCATTCAACAAAAAAACGCGAGGTGTGTGGTATAAATATGGAAGATTTCGGGGTTCATTGGGTATAGGAACTCTATGGGAATTCTGTGGGAATTCTATGGGAATTCCCGCAGGTTTTTCTGTGGGCATGGGATGAGTATGGGAATTGAAATCCAATTCCCACGGCAGCCCTGCCTTTCTGTAATGTACATTTCCGTAACTCCAACAAACAACATCTGATTTTAGCACCATCCGGTGGCAATCAAAGTGCCAAATTTCAGTTGAATCTACCAAAGTAAACAATAGTTACGACGACTTTTGTGAGGCCACTCCTAAACACTTCAGTTTCAGGTCTTTGTGAATGACATCAGACGCAAAGACCTAAAACTGAAGTGTTTTGCAGTTACCTCACAAATTATTAAAGAGCTGTAACTATTGTTTGCTTTGGCGATGGCTAATAGACGTCGCCTTGTTGATGTAATATTTTGTCACGCAAACATGCATTACCATAGGGGTTCACTTATGTAACGCCATATTGGTAATGGAGATATTTTGTTATCGGTGTTCAAGAATTAATATTTCTGCTAAGAAATAGTATTTTTCAACGAAATTCAGTGGTTGCATCAGCAGTTTATTGGGAATTAAGCATACGAATATTTGTTCAGCGTCATTCAAATTTGACATTTCTATTCTATGATGTTTAGGGCGTTACTTTTTTCAAGACAGTGCATAAATAAACCAAATATTATTATTATTTCCACTGCGGGCTTGGTCGTCGCGCCGGATTTGTTTGTCATAATGTAATGTTCTGTCACTAACTTGCTGGGTAACTAAATTTCGATAATTACGTATATTTATCATTGAGTCGAAAGTTTTAAGTGTTCTCTGAAGATTGCAAAGTTCTCTTTCTACTATGCTAAGAATATATTTCGGTAACATAAGCAGAATAGTGCGGAAGCGTCCGGCATGTCCCTGAACTTTCACACAAGAAGCACAGCCTTTGCACCATGTACGCGGCCGTCCGGCGTCCGTCCATATGCGCCCACTGCACTGTGCCTAGTGTGCAGTGGACAACGCGTGTGATCCGCCAGTCGTAACAGTTTCGTCAGATATGTGCTACTTTTAGAGGTTTTTGATGTCCGGCTAGCTTGACATTTTGATCTTAAGCGCTGAAACCTAATTCACCGGCTATTCATCCCCTGGGAAACGTTTACACATATTTTGTTTTTTTTGTACACATTTTGTTTTCGAGTTAGGCAGGCACCCATACGGTATAAGCAGACATGTGGACAGGTAAGACTCATACATCCGGCTTATGAAGCCTATTAAAAGACCACATAATATTTTTGTCAAAAATACGTAAAAACGTGAAATTCCGCTACAAGACCCATCGAGCGGTGCTGATCTCCGTTTCCTCAGCCCTCAGCCCGACACCAGTTTACACTGCCAGACGACGAATACGGGGCTAGGGCATCGCACGATGTGCCTGTCTACATCCCAGCGAAATCCCAGCTTTCGCTGGTATTCACTGCGCCTACCCACGAAGGGATGGCCAGGCTGAGTTGATCTGGGTGGTTACATACTAAGATGGTGTACCCGCCTGCGAACGGTCACAGATCCAAGTACTGGCGTCAGAAATACAACTCAGTTACAAAATCAGCTACAAATTTGATACTCGGTCGGTAGACAATGATGATGCACTTACAATGATGGCATACTTGGTGAGGCAATACGTGGCAGAAAACGGCAGAGCTAAAAACAAACAAATACAATATACAGAGATTATGATAGAAATTCTTCATAAGCGTCTACAGCTCAGAGTGAAGTATCAGACTCGTGAACCGGCGACTGCGAACGATCACGTAGACGCAACCACCTAAAGGGACCCGTTGAAGTAAACTCAGAAGTCTTTCTGACATAAGCTTTCTGGCGCTAATAGCCGGACTGTCACATGTTGAACGGCAGTTCAAACGCTGTTATAACGGCGACACCTCGTTCCTATATATGGGAATGCCAACAACTCGACTCAGAAATGAAACTCCTGACTTGACTGAAATATAATTTGTCACAGTCCTTTCTTTGAAAAACAGACGACTGGAAAAATTTCAAATGCTTATCATGATGTCATTCATTATATCTACTTTATAATTTTTTTATCGATGCGACTATAATTGAAATTTTAACGATCAACGTTTTTTAAAATTTTAAACATTGATTAATGGATTGTGACGATGTGGGTGGGCGTGCTTACGCATCTTGCCGGTGACGCTGCTGGTGACGAGGATGTATCCGTGACGTCGGGCGATCATGTGAGGCAGGACGCACTTGGTCAGAGAGATCGGGCCCACTACGTTGACATCAATCAGCTCGCGATCAAGCTGCAGCGGAGTGTCAATCACCCAGGCTCGCTGCGACCGCCCGGCATTGTTCACCAGTACGTCGATCTAAGCAGCCACAGTTCAGTTCAGTTCAGTTCTGTTGCTTCGTACACTCCACAGACGAAGCTGAACTGAAACGAGATTTCGTACAGTTTGAAACAGAAAGCAGCACAAAGCACTGACATGAGAAGACTTCTATGGCCTATAGGTTCTCTGCATAGACCTCCAGTACGATGCCAACTCTCTGTCCTTTGTGGTCTCAGGCGCCCTTATGCAACAAGATTAGATGGATCGGAAATTAGCCGGAACAAAAAGCAACTTCGAAAAGCGGACGTTTTAATACTAAGTAAAGTAAGTAACCTGTCCGAAGTGTTTGATGACGGTGTCAACCGCAGCAGCATGCGAGTCGACGTCAGTCATGTCCAGAGGTAAGACGAGCACATCGCTGTCTTGTAGATTACCGTAAGCTATAGCAACACAACTCAACTCAACTCAACTAAACTCAACTGCAACTGATCACTACAACCAATTAATTATTACGCATGGTTCAGTCCAGTCGCAGCAGAAAGTAAACGCAACTTCTATCTCTCTATGCCCATTGCCTGGTAAGCGCAGCTTGCGTCCAGTGAAAAATAGAGGGAGGGTTTGTTAAGGGAGTAGATTAAAACTTTCCCCATCCTTAACAAAACTATCCCGCCTATTTTTCACTGGGAAACGAGATAGGAGAAAAGAACATAGAGGAAAAGATAGATAAAGCATGGAGAAGAGGAGTAGGAAGTAAAATGGGAAGGAAAACAGGCGGATAGAGGGAAAGGCAGGAAAGGAGAGCCCAAGGGGGGGGGGACTTGAGCCCAAAAGTGGGGGGGACCTGCGCCAGATTTTGATTCCAGATTCTGACACGACTCGAGTCACGAACCAGATAGGGCCGAAATAATAACTATCACCTTCTAATACAACTAAGCCAATAATCTAATATTCGATCTTTGTTGTAATAATAACCTAAGCTAATCACCGGTACTAAAGCTGATGCCAGACAAGACAATTCCCAGAGACCTCTTTGTCAGATAACTCCGCGTTCTAATTGTCAAATCGTCGCCCTCCACGGAAATCTGTCTTGTCTGAAAGAATTTACGCGTTAACGGCAAGCCGACGACTACCAGCCGGCAACATTTGTGACAAAATCTCGCATGCGACAAAAACAGGGCCGGGTTACGTACAATGCAGCTGTCAATCGACCACAGTGGTGTCTCGTGCGATGGCGCTGCCAAACCCAAATTGATTGACGGCTCTACTGTACGTAGCTCTGTCCTGTTTTACTTCATGTGAGGTTATGTCGCACTCGCACATGTAAGCAACCGCTAAGCGTCTTGAATTGAGCGCTACTCTGATGCAAGACGGCTGCCGTCGCAAAAAGCCGGCTGCTAATTAAACGCCTGTGACGATGAAAAGTTTTCCACCAGAAAAGGAAGCAAAAGCAGAATGTTAAGATCAAGACTAGGACCAAGACAGAGGCTGGTCTGAGACAGGTCTTGTCATAAGACCATGGTCTCAGACGCCAAGACTGAGAGACACTATACCGTTAACGGAAACTGCCTTGTCTGACATCAGCTTCAGACAGGAGACGAGCTAGCAAGGAAAACAAGAGAACGATGATACAAACCGAGGCAGTCTTTGCGGACATTCTGAAGTTCTGTAGTGCTGCGAGCTGACAAGACGAGCTTACAGCCGACACGTGCCAGCTGATAGGCCACGTGTTTGCCAATTCCACTAGATGATCCAGTTACCCACGCCACCTGACCCTTCAGCACGTCTGCACGCGTGATCGACAGCAACGACAACGTTATGCGACCGTCGCGAACTTATCAACAGAGAATAATGTTGTCAGTAATGTTGTCAGTTGTGACTGGTTTGTAAACTGGGTAATTCGTGGCCGTCCTAGAAGCAAGGAAAGGCAACAGAGGGGAGACACATGCAAGGAAAGGTAATTAAGTAGCGAGAAACGCGAAGCTAAAAAGGGAAGGGAGGAAAAGTGAAGGAAGGTCGTCCCGCCCGGGTGATTTCTATATAACAGTCCAACCTATAATAATGACGATAATGATGATTATAATGACGACGATTGACGATATGAAACCGTCCCAACATACAGTAACGTCGCGGCAGAGAAAAAAAAGCAAGGAAAAGGGATCGCACTAAATATATGCTAGCCCGTCGGAACATTTTGTACACTGCTTATCGAAAGATTTCCTTACAAAAATATAAAATTCGTGGCTAGAATTTTAGAAATCCCCCATATTGGGCATTTTGAGGGCAAAGTTAAAATTTTGAACATCATGATCTCCGCTGTCTGAAATTTGCGACTGTCCGTCGGCAAACTGCAACTTCCCAAGTCATAACCCATCGCCAACTTTTTAAACCCATGCTGACAACATCTCACTGACTGGGTTTGATTCCAAACTGTTCGCTCCAGAGCAGCGACATGTCGGCATCAGCGACCCTCCTCCAGACCAAGTACAACAGCAGCAGCAGCAACAACAACAGCAACGCCACGCACAGTACGAGCCACAGCATCATCACCCTGTAGCTGTCTCCACCTGTCGTTATAAAGGACCACGAACAGCCGCGCCTACCTGTGACAACTGCACAAGCAACATTCATGACTGCGCTGATTGATGTCCCCGTCAACGTTCTGGGCAGGAGTTGATAATGAGACAACTAACGGACTGAAAGCATAAGCTTATAGCCCACTGTTGTGTACCCAAGGATTCAACGAAACTTCGTTTATGAGAGTGACGCGACTTCAGACCGAAAAGCACAAAACTCGTGGCGGTTCTAGCCTGCAACATCTGGGAGGACGGCTTTAGCTTACAACAGGGGTATGGGGCATGCAGAGCCCCCAGCGGAGTCCAGGTGCAGAGCCCCTCGTCAGGGGCAGTGGCTTCTATCCCTATACCTGATGGGCGCACTGCGCCAGTGAAAAATAGGGGAAAGTTTTGATCTACACTTTTAACAAAACTTTCCCCCCTATTTTTCACTGGACAATCTACATCCTTAACAATTGGAGCCCTAAAGGGGGAGGGGCTTGAGCTCAAAATCGGGGAAACGTGAGACTAAAACTGGGGAAAACTTGCGCCCGATTTCGACTCCAGGTTTGAGGGGATAAAAGCCACTGGTCAGAGCTGGAGCAAAACTGTGCCCCCGGCCCAGGTCTAAAACCGCCAAGTGCTGACAGTCATATTTGACACCCTCGAACGGAATCAGGCTTCGGAATGCATTGACTTAGGCCTACACATCGCCAAGATAGCTGTTGGGCTATCCATCTGTCAAGATTTCGTTGACAGAGCCTGTGTCGTTTTGAATGACACAAATCACAATACCAGCGTGACGGACAGACAAACAGACTAGACAGCTAACAGGGCTTGCACAACTTTCAGGTTGCTATAAGCTGCTAAAAATAACGACAAATTCAACAAATAGGCCTAGGCCTCATAATGCTTACCGAATATCAAAAACAGTAGGCAAGTCCCAGGCCTAACGGGATGCTATACCATTGTCAGTAGTGACGTTTTGCTTATATAACTTAGGCCTAAGCTAAACTAGGCGCTTCATTGAGAGACGACTTTTGACTGTACACAGTCTACTCGGCCAACAATCAGACACAGGCTACCTACCTGTTTATGAATGATCTATTGCACAAGCGCAGTGCCTTGATGCACACTGTAGGACTATAGGCCTAGCACACCGTGCACACAGCAGCAGACCACTGTGCAAAAAAACACAGCACTAGCGCATAGCCTATTTCTATGGCATATACATCGACACACGATGATCTCCAAGTCTCCACTTACGCGTTTCGCACATGTGCAACCTAATAAAATACAAGTAATCTCAGCAAAGCTCATGTGACGCGCGACAGCATCGGTGCTACCACATGGGAAATCAGTGCACAACGTACAATAAAACAAAGATGCGTTTTGAAAAAGTATCCAAATTTTGACGCCTCCGGAGGGAAGACTCCTTGAATATAAGTGTGCCGTCGATTGCAGAGATCGCTACAAACCTCATTGCATAGTTAGGCCGCCATGCAACAAAGTTTAGTAGTGAGCAATACATGATTCATAGTTGGATATGAAATTATGTAAGCTCAGACCAAGACATGAGCAGTTAAAATTGCAGCAAGACCAGTAACAATTACAGTTACAGAGCCTGTGTGGTGTTACATGTATACAGTGAACCATAAAAAGTATCTCTTATTTTTGACAAATTTGGCAAACGAGGTAGGATTTGAACAATTATTTCACCTTTGGATTGACTGATAAATTGCACCAGACACTGTAGCAAACGTTGCCACAGCACATGAACTATGTTGCCACATTACCTTGAAAAATTTGAATATGCATCTGTTCATCTATGTTAGGCAAATAACGAGCAACGTCAAACAGGTATCCAGTTTTTAAAAAGAGCACGTAATTCTAACCTTTTTAACATATAGGCTAGTACGTTTCAACAAGTTCGTTTCGTACAATGCAAGGTGGTACTGACGTGAAAAAGTGAAGCACAAAAAAGTATCAGTCACCAATTACCTTATCGACATTTGTTTTTCACTGACAAAACACCATTACATGTAATGTGTCACTGACATATAGGCCTAAGAGGTACAAACTATCCACAACAGTCAATGCATCAATATCAACAAAATGGATCAACATGCCAAAAAGCCACTTCAATGATTGCACGTACCAGCCATCTCATGGGTCAAAAAGTTGGGAGGCAGGAAGCTCTAATTTTCCAAAAGACAGAACTGCATATCTCTGACAGAAAGTAGGCGTGCTCAAAATTTCAATTCTGTCCCTAAATTCACCAAAAATTCCTCCAAAATCGACGAAATCCAACTCCAAATTATGCATTTTTGTAAAAAAAATTTTACGACAAAAAGGAAATTTTCAGACAAGCTAAAATTTTGCCTCTCCCCTTTCCCGAGGGTTTCATCCCCCACCACAACGCCGCTGTTGAAGTTGCCCCCCTACGTTTGGCAACAACAGACTGCAAAACAGCATCGTCATCACAGTAGAATAACACTATTATTGTATTGAATTATAACATTTGTGGCGTGACGTCATCTGCCTTCTCTCGTTGCCATTATTCTCTTCATTCCAACACGTTTCATGATCCTGCAACAAAACAACAACGAATGCGTTCAATGCAAGCTGCATCCAAAAAGGCGTATTCCTATGCAAAGCACTAACCGTAAGCTAGCTCACACTGTTGTCGTCAGTGAAAGCCAAGTTTTAGTTTTTAAGTTGTGGTGTTTTCTTATGAATGCAATATGACGTCATTTTGACGTCACTGTGTCGTTTATTAACATAACAAACTTTTGCCTGCGTTTTTATCATCAAAATGAGATGATAAAAGAAATTAAAGTTTATCGGTCAGTGCTGAGCATAGGAACACGGCTAACACAGTTAGCAGTTAAGCGATAGCACTGCTTACAGTTAACGTTCTGCATAAGAAAACACCCAACCATTCTCCACACATGTAATCAAGGCCAGATTCAGACGTGTGGAAGCCCTGGGCAGTGTCCGTATTGGAGGCCCCTTACTAAATGCTAAACTAAAATACTAAAATAAAAAGAAGACAACAAGACATAGGCTAGTTACTATTATCCAACAAAAAGACCTACACTTTGCATGAGAGGGTTTCAGGTACTTTCATGCAAAAGCTGAAGGTGAGATTTTTCAAGCAAAATGTAAAAAAGTGACTATTAACATACTGCATCTCAGAAAAAACGTCACATTTTTTTATTTCTGTGATATCCTAACTTAGTCAGGCGTCATCCGATTTAATAATCATAACTGTACATGTTGTAGTGCCAAATCTGCAACAATAAACTGATAGTGCAATAAAGTGTCCACATAACTGGCACAAACAAATAAGTCTTAGCACTATGTGCAAAACCGGAGCAGAATGAAGTTTCCCAACTCCTGATATCGGGAGAAATCTGGTTCCAGATATTTAGACCGCAGATGGACAAAAATGCACTTCTCGAACTGGGTTTATGTCCTCACGACAACAGCTGCGTTGGCTGTAATGGAATGGAGCTGTCGGCATCTAGATTCTTCAGTGCTGAACTGGAATTTGATGATATTGCTGAGATATGCCTGACTACGTTGACAAAGAATGGCATGCATCATGGTGGCAATATTGGATTCAATCTAGCAGCCAGTGGAGACGCTGTAGTGCAGATTTGACGCGTGCCATTGCAGCCTTTGATCACTTACTGTAACATTCAGTAACTACGCGTAATGATGGATCTATACAAAGTGCAAAACTTACCTGAAAGCGAACGAAGGTAAGAGCTGCATACAGTAGGCAAAGAGCAGCACGGGATTATGACCGATCCACACTTCAGACAACTGATTAGCAATCGCTATCACCATCAACTCAGCACATCGGGCCGTCGACATTCGTTCGGTGTCATCTTCCTGACTTGATCCGTACACCTGCAACCAAATATAACAACTGAACAATATGTTGATCCAGTGCTGACAGACTAACAGTGTGCGGCCATCCAATAGTGCTTTTGATCACAAAATCAGTTTATTAACTATACCAGGATAGCTAGGTAGCTTGCTACCATGTTTCTCTGTTTCAAAAACGTACTCAATATAGCTGCAATGGTGTAAGTGTAATTGTGCATGCACTGGCCACTGGTATACTGCACTGTTCAGCAGATCTGGTATAACCACCAAATGTTTAGATAGTCAATGTTCCAAAAATTATAGATGAAGTGAGTTGTTAATTTCGATTAAAAGCTAACAGTGGCAAGTGCCAAAAAACGCATTTTATTGTTTAGCAAACTTTTTAGTTATTGAGCAATAACCTCTCAAAGATGCACTCAAACACAGCTATTGTGTTTTTAACCCAGTCTTGTGGACAAATTAAAATGCTGACGTTTTCTTTAAAGAACATATAACTGAGATGATTTCAGACAATCGTTATAATGTCATTATATCTACTTCATGACGTTTTTATTGACCTAAATTCAGCCGAAACTTTAACAATTAAAATTTTATTAATAACTGAAATTTTTCTTAACAATCAATTGTGTAATTAATCACTAATTTTCTTAGCTTATTTTGTCAATGACACCAATAAAAGAACAGAACTCAATGTATGTGTTGTACCTGGCCCGGGGTGCCAGTGAAAGCAACAGAAGTGAGATTAGAAAACACAGGACCAGGACAAGCGACCGTCACTGCAATGTTACTGGCAGTCATTTCCAACTCCAAGCAGTGAAACCATGCCTATCATTTACACACAACACATTTCAACTGCACAGCTGACAAACTCTGACACTAACACAACAACCCAGCACATCAACTGAGGGTGTGCAGAATGTTTTTTTAAAGCTTGGTTCAATTTTTTAAATAACTGCTGTTTTTGGTTTGAAATTTTTGTACGTTTGGCTTCGGTTTGCAATTGGCATGGATTTGTTTAGTTTTAGTAGTTTCTGCTAAAAACTGCATTAATGGGTAACAACAGTCAACAAGTCAGCTACCAGTGGTTAAAGTATGGGTGGACATGGCAGAACGCAGTTCCACCACCTCTAGTTTTTAGTCCAAAGCATTCCCAAACTTTCAAGTTCCCGAAATATGCAGTAAAAGGCCCAAAACCACCAACTGAGGCCCGAAGCCAAACTCTGTATTTATACCAACGACCCTTGTACTTTCTTTTGTTTTTGAGATAAAAGCCCGTCTGCGAAAGTCAGACAAGATAAGTGGAAAGATCAATGAGCAAGATCTATAATGCAGCCTTTATGACACCACACAATAGAATTAACAACAATAACTAAAAAACTTACATTGACAGCAGATTTTGTTAGGCAGTATGTGGCTGAGAACGGAACAGCTACAAAACACCAGTCACCAATATCAGCTCACCAACTAGTGAGTAAGTAAGAAAGTCAGTTTTATCATTTCAATAGCGTGAAAACACCATTAGATTACATCATGTTAAAAATACATTGTTAGCCTAAAATCATGACTGAAGCAGATATTCTGTTTAGTTGAAATAATAAGGATAATACTGAGTACATATTTAGCCAAACAGATTATATAAGGCACAGATAATGAGTCAGTTACAGAACTGATAGCCAACTACACTGCATTACAGTGCCAATGCACAGACAGTGTGATGTCAGGACAGCTTTGGCAACTGTGAGTGATGTTAATAATTCCCTTAATGATGCATTCAGAGACAGAATGAAAAAGCAGGTGCAATAATGCCACCATCCACTGAATCTTTTTCTGCAGTAAATTGCAAAATTTGAATGTACAACTGCATACTTTACATCAGTGGCAGAAAAACAATAGCAACTATTTCTAAGAATTAGTCTAATGACAATAATAATGTAATTATCAAGCAGCAATCAAAATAGAACACACTGCCTGTCCTTCAGTCTGTCTGTTCATCCACATCATGTCTGTCAGTCTGTCCCCTTTAGACTCCAAAACTGAGAACAGAAAATTGTAGACAAACCAAAATTGTTGAAAATATTAGTAGGGCAGCAGCTCAAGAAACCAACAATAAAAGTCACTAAACATCAAAAATCTCAACTAACTAGAAATTTGAGTCCGTCCAGTGCCATAAGTCTGATTGGGGGAAATTTCAAAAGTTAAAATTCCCCCATAGCAAAGTCACGTGGCCCACACTCAAATGCATTCGCATATGCAGAACACGCACAGTAGACAGCAACATCATGTAGGCACTAAGACGCCATATGCACTTGTTATCAATCACTAATTACCGACTATGGCAGCAAGGCTGCTGGTGATACAGATGTGGCCACGCTTGCGTGCAATCATGTGTGGTAGGACACATTTTGTCAGAGACATCGGTGCAATCGTGTTTAGCTCAATCATTTCACGATCAACTGCAAGCTCTGTGTCTCTGATCCATGCACGCTGTGAACGACCAGCATTGTTCACAAGAATATCAATCTAAACACAACACAAACAATAGCAAAGACAACATACAGGGTGCGGCAAAAAAGTAGCCCACTAAAGTTTTTCGCAGTTTTTTCAGCAAGCATTTTTCAAGAACATCGTTTTTCAAGAAAATCAAATTTTACTTGGCAGTTAGATGTAAAGGGTTTTCGTAAATAAAACTGTAAAATGTCAAAAAACAGCGAAAAACATTAGGGGGCTACTTTTTTGCTGCACCCTGTATACTAATTATTATTAATACATCATCTTTGCAGTTTCAGTAATCACCACCACACCGATTATGGTGGCATCATAATGCAACAGTTTAGATGTATCAACAGAATGCCTGTATACAACACTACAGCATATTATACACCTATAGCATGACGTGAAGTCTCCACAGCCATTTTAACTAAAAGAACTATGTGCTAACATATCATGCAGCCATCTGTCTGACAATTGTCCAGTTTAGCTGATAATTGGCACACTGGCTACTTTTACATTTAAGAGTACATTTCACACCCATTTTAATTTTTCACACCTCTTGAGTTGTCAGCTTGTACAAGACAGACAGACAAATGGACATACAGACAGATGGATGCTGTGTGGCATATTGGAATGGCCACACAAAAATTGCCAAATTTCTTACATATACACTTCATTCAAAAATGCAAAAAGTATATCAGTAATATTTTTATATTTTTCTCTATAGAAACAAGGTTGTAATAATGTAACACCTGTCCAAATTTTTTCAGAATGGTGTCTGTAGCACTGCTGTGAGAAGCAATATCTGTCATATCCAGTGGCAGAACAAGTACATCATCATCATTCAGGCATCCAAATGCTACATCACCAATAAAACCGACACCTCATAGTCATATGCAATCATTTCGTCTACTTTCAGTACTTGTACAGGATCATAATTAATCACAGCAGGTTTGCTTTAATTAAGTACTAAATTCAGATAATCCTTGTCACAGTAACACAAAAAGATGCACCAAAACATTGTAAAAAAACTATAATGAGTGTCAGACGTTTACTATGCCACATTATTACAAACAAAGCAACGTGGTAAAACCCCACCATGGTCAGCCACCTTGACGTGGTGGTGGGGCTTTGCACCGATGACCCGAAAGATTTCTAAAATCTGGAGGTGAGGAGCTAACTAAGAGCTGACCAAACCCGTGAGAGCAGATTGCTACATGTTACCAGTGCCTTCGTGCTGGTTTCAGCTTCTTAGCCGACTATGGCTTTATAGCCGTCTACTTACGGCTTTATAGCCATCTATTTACAACTTCACAGCCATCTGCGGCTTTATAGCCGCTACCTGTAACCTTGTGGTTACATTCGGGGATGCGCATTGGGCCGAACTGATACGGCCTCAGCGCTGGGCAGGTGTAAGAGCCTGTCCACCTCGGAGGTAAGGTAAGGTGAGGTAAGGCAACGTGGTAAAATGTGGTAACCTCAACATCTTAAAACTTGATAAAATAAACATACAGCAACGACCAATTGTCACAAAAGATACTCAAACAAAAAACTTTGTGCATACATTTTAATGCACATAATTATAAAACCATCCTAACAAAAATTTAAAAGTAATGAATATCAGTTTCAAAAATATGGTAACGTATAACCACGACAAACAGCATCAGTACAGACCGAGGCAGTCTTTGCGAACATTCTGAAGTTCTGTAGTGCTGCGAGCTGACAAGACAAGCTTACACCCGACACGTGCCAGTTGATAGACCACGTGTTTGCCAATTCCACTAGATGCTCCAGTTACCCACGCCACCTGACCCTTCAATGTGCCTGATTAACAGAAATACAACAATTGACCTTCAGTATTCTCCATGCCTTTAGAAAACACAAAGTTGTTAGGAGGTTGCAAACAGCCATAAATCATAAATGATAATACATTGTTAATTTCAATGCTACAAGCTGTCATCATCACTATGATTATCATCGTCATCACAAGTTTTAATGCATCTATATGCACTAAAGAACACAAATGCAGGGCTCCCAGGAGCAAGAAGTAAAACTTCAGAACCCACGTTTACAAAATTTCAGGACAATTGCAGGACATTTTTGTTGGTTTCACGAGACACAGACACAAGACACAGAAAATGCACTTTTTTCTGTCCTCCATAAATGTTATTCATTACAGCAGATCAGTATTGCAGTCCTAAAAATGTTGTCCTAAAAATGTTACTAAGGCAATGTCAACATGTCATCAAAATTAGTTACAGCAACAGAAAAAATTCATTTGTGGTTACAAACAGAATTTGTTACATAACAAAAAAGCAAAAATGCATTTACCAGCTTTGTGTCCAAACCGCTCAGTCCACATCAGTGTTAAATCTCCATCAGCAAAGAACCAGAATGCAGCAAAAAATGACAGAACTAGCACTGCCAGACAAGCAATAATGAGCATCATTCTCAGACAACTGCTAAAAGCACTGTCACACACACAACAAAATACATTGCAGAAGTACATGAGGCTCTATAAGGCCATATTAACAACTACACCAAACAGCTAAATGTGCGTTACTAATGCTATCACGTTATACAAAAGTTTTGTCACCTGACAAACCACATTTCTGAGCTCTATGATGCAAGAATAAAACCATACATAGGCTATATTTAGTCAAAAATCTGCAACTCTGTAGATAAAACTGTAGAAAAAAATTCAGAATAAACCATTAAAAGTTTTTTTTTGCAAGTGACAACATTGCATGTCAGCACAGCACTTAACTGCAAACATCACTGAGAAATCTGTCAGCAAAGCAAAAGTTAAAGTCCTTCCCAAGGCACATGGTTCACTCCTTAACCCTATGCCAGACAACAACTTAAAAGAACACAGATACTGAACTAATGCAGTGAGCGACTTCACTTTTTGACTTAAAGACTTTCGCTGAGCCTTTTTGCTGAGCCAAAGCTGAAGCTGAACGCTAAAGTCTGTACTTAGACTACAGTTCAACTAAACTTCGGTCTAAGTCTACTGACTTAGACCAAAACGATTAAAAATGGTGGAAGAAACAGGTAAACCTAACAGGAAATAAATCAACCATTTACGTTTGGACTTGCTTATTTAATTGCGCAGCGCACGTAAATAACATAATTACGTAACATCTGCATATACATTATGGCGTTTATTTTTGGTACCAGACTGCTTTAATTTACTAAACTATCCGTACGCATAGGACTGTAAATAGTCGCCATGTTTTCGCTCAGCTAAAGTCAAAA
>Ga0209671_1002055_pt1 | contig 17905 bp, 8 predicted proteins | sample WorMetHERISLAND2_2_FD_187401 | JGI IMG/M metagenome (GOLD analysis project Ga0209671, IMG submission 187401) | Marine gutless worms symbiont microbial communities from Max Planck institute for Marine Microbiology, Germany - Olavius geniculatus... | ecosystem: Host-associated > Annelida >...
CTCCCGACCAGGGGCTCTGTCCCAGGACCCCGCTACATAGTCTGACCCGTGGGCGTGTCATTAAAAAGGTTATATTATGGAAATAAAAAAATTCCGTTATATTTCACCCATTTGCCGAGAAGCCCGCAATGGACGGATTTGCACGAAACTGTGCACAGGACCTTGCCGACGTAATCATTTGTCTCAAATTTTGTCGATCGGTTGAGAGGTTTTAGATCTGCGCGGGGTCGAATTTTGCCATTTTCCATTGACTTAGCCGGTCGCCATTAACACAGGGCTGCGCTACCGCGCGCCTATGATTAAAAGTACATGGTACATTTGCAGCTTTTTTAGAAGTACCATAAGCAATGATATGAAAATAGATTACGTTGTGAAATGTGTCACCGGAGAGTAAATTAGTGCTAATTAACACGGTTACATATCTAACAAGACCGTCAAGACTGATCCTGCTCAAGGCTAAATAGGCACACAAAAATCATTGTGACCCTGATCTTTAACCGAGATATCCAAATGGAATGAGTAGGTGGACGAGCGAAAGTGAAAACAGAGGAGGATCGAGTGTTACGTGGTGGCTGGAGAGAGATTAAGTTGTACAGGTAAGGAGGTTGAGTGGTGTAGAGAAGTTTAAAGGTAAGAGAGAAAATTTTATATTCAATTCGTTCATTTATTTTCAGCCAGTGAAGGGATTTAAGATTAGGAGTGGTATGACAAAATTTAGGAGCTCTGACGACAGCACGAGCAAGGGAGTTTGGATGCGTTGAGGACGATTTAATTGAGACTTAGGAAGATTATAGGTAGTATAAAGAGTTACAGTAGTAAAGTTTGATGGTGACTGTTTTTATTTTTTCTCATTTCAGTTTTTTTTTCTGAGTTTTAGTTTTCATTATTATTTTTTATTCCTTACCTTTTCAGTTTTTTTCTTTCTTATTTCAGTTTTCTTTATTTCAGTCATTTTTCGGATTTTTTCAACTTTTACATTTAACAGTATTTCTATTTTCAGTACGGTATCTCTAATTTCATTTTTCTTTTAAAACATTAAAGTTTTTTTAGTTTATATGCTAAATTAAACTGACAGTTTGTCTGTCAGTTTTTGAGTGCAAACTCTCTATTGTATTGTACTGTATTGTTGAGTAAGTGAGTGAGTAAGGTTTAACGTCCCGCCCGACACAGTATAGGTCATTTCAGGGATGGCCTTTGCAGGCAAAATTGCACATACACATAATAATGAAACAAAAAGTTTAACCTTTACAGAAAGTTTAACCTTTATGAAACACGAAACACAAAGAACGACCTAAAATTGTAAGAAATGCCGATTATAATTGTGCAATATCATGTAACGGCAGTTCTAATAATCTTCCCTGTTATCTATCAATCTCATAATGCTGTCTATTGGAGGACAGAGGAAGGATGTTAAGATACATGTTCATGCAAAACTTCATCAAACTAAGTGCACTGGTTCATGATTTTAATTAAGCAAAGCTGCTGAAAACAATACTACCGTCGCTTCCGTCTTGCAACGACAAATTAACAAACAAAAAAGATATGCAGCATTCAAGACGTGACTTACATGATTCACAAATAAACATGATATAAAATTATCAACAAAATGTAATATCCAAAATATCTCATTTAGCTGTAAACAAAAATACTGTAAAACTATAAAATCAAAACGACTCTACAGTGTGCTAACTTTCAGCAATGACAACGAAATTAACAGACGTCAAACAACACCCAGACTAGCCATATCGCTGTCCTTATGCCTAATTTTTGCCCATGACAGACGTGCCAGAAACTTGTGCAAAACACGAGAAAGCTTTTTTCGTGCTGAACAAAGTTGCATTCCATTCCGTGAAAAAAACTTCTGCAAAAGAAATCACGTCTTGCGGAATTCGACTTGCACAAAAACGTACAAGTTTTCAAAAACCTACAAGTTTTTTGTGCATGTCGGCGGGGGCATTTATCCCTTGTGAGCGAGGGGTGCAAGTCCCCTCTCCATCTCTCCCTTTCACACCATTTTCTGTCTTTCTTTTATCCCTTTCCTGATCTTGTTTCATTCATATGACCTTCCTCTAAACATCAGCTTTTGGTCTGTGGAGCAATGTACGCTTCCCAGTTCAGGCAAAGCTGTAGTCACTGTTGATAAAACGCATTCAAAAGTATGCTAGAATGAAAGTCAATAAATACCAAATTATACCAATTTCCCTTCGAACAGTCGAAAAACCTCACAGTCATATGGTGACGATGTATTTGCTCCAACTTTTATGTGGAGTGTAGACGCCCTGTGAGTCAGAAAAAATGCAAATCTGTCGTGCATGCTGTGCACGAGAAACTTACACAGGTTTTGTGCAAGTTTCCGGCGTTTCTTGCATGTTTCCTGAGTCGTGTGTCATGGGCATTAGGACAAGAAGATACAGCATGCATATGTGCCTAACAGGAACGTCACAGCAATAGCATACAGCAAGCAAAGACAACAACTTTTAATTACATAATAACATACTTTATACAAAATACAATCAACAGCAACTACACAAATTTAGATTCAGTGAGTTTCTCGCTGACATTGTGCGCTTTATAAATTAAATTTACTTACTTACTAATAAATAGCAAATGATGCTACGACACACAAAACACAGAAACATAATTATATTACCCAACAGACAGCCCATTATGAAGACAGTGCAACACTTACATAGTTTTTTACAGTGCATTATAATTTAGCACAGTGACTATTTGACTGGCAACTGGCAAAATAGCCTGTAGGCTATTTGACCAGTCAAAACAAAAAATCGCAGTCGTCACCTAGCGAATGACATTAGGGATAGTGTACACACTAACATTGAACAAAAGTAAAAAAATGCCTCCTAAAATGAGTCACTGATGTAGCATAGCAATTGAACATGCTTGCAACATGACAGTTTCCAAAGTAAAAACAATAAACAGTAAGCAATGATGAACTAAACAGCAGATGTAGGCCTACTTCACTTCTCCACAGGCATGAAAATGAAATCTTTCGGACACAAAGACATTGCATAAGATAGACTATTGTTATTATTATTGTTCATTGCATTTTCTTTATCTATAAAAATCCTGTCATTATTCTAAGTCATTTAATTATACAATAAGATATACGGTAAACTGTAAAAAAAATCTGCAAATAACTACATACATAAATCCAATTTTCTATAACAACAAAAATGCACAAAATATGTCTATAACTTTGTAAATGAATCACATTTGTAGACAGCTTTTCCCAGCATGAAAAATTTACATAAATGCAAAAGCATCTGGAAAAAAATTGTTGCTGCAAAAAAATCTAACCAAAATAGCATTCAAGTGCAAGATGCTAAATACATACGCAGTTTCGGAGATATAGCGATCTGATCAAAACATACAAAAAATGACAAAAAAGCTACAAGAAATGTCTGGCAGACTTGGAGTTGCGACGCAGATTTGATATAAGTCCAATGTGTTTGGCGATGTTTGGGTGTACGAGATAGTTTTTCAGTCCTCGGACATGTGCAAAGCCATCGATTGCGATGTCAACTGAAAAATCGTAGTCGCAGTGGACATGAGACAGATGGGCAGAGAGATCCGAGATGACGTGAGCTGGGAACAAGGTTGCCTGGGTACAGCAGCCCGGTGCAGCAACCACCCGATGTGTCGACACAAAGTACTGCCTCCACAATTCCACATGTTGGCGGCCAATACTCAAACACAGCAAGGCTGCGAACACCGCACCCACCGTAAACCAGAACAGTACCAGCACCATCCGACACCTACGACGTCTCGATAGCAGCAATATGCCAACAGCACTAGCACACAGTGAACCACCCACTACTGCATAGCTAACCAGCTCAACAACCGTCTGCCAGCTGCGACTGTAACCCGACCACTTTTCCGGATAATACAGCTTCAGAAACAACCAGTCGACGGCTGAGAACAGGTTGAGATAGTTCATCAGAAAGAACAACGTCCCAACTGCATTCTCCGCCAGCAGGACATCATCCTCCAGTACGAGGTAATATGGCGACTGAAATCGGCTGGCAGTCCGGAGGCAGAAGATGTAATCATCCTTCTCTCTCTCAAACGTATTTCCAGTGACAATGTCGTACGAATCGGCAGAATTATTTTGATATCGAAACACCGTCTGGACAAATCGTGATAGCTGCCATGCCTCGGGGAATAGGTGCGGTAATGGATCGACGTTGCATGTGATGAGCTTCTTATGTTTAAATGCTGTAGTGTCATCAGCATGGACAATTTGCAGCAGCCGTGCAACTGTCTGCGTTAGATAACCTAGGTTGTATGTCAACAGACGGTCTTCGTCCATCCATGCTCTCTCTCGACTCATTGTTACTACAACTATGACTAGATCATACTCTTTGACATCACTGAAACCAACCTTGCTGCCAACATCAACAACAGAATGATTCACCTCTGACAAAGTCTGCAGATATACCTTTGCATCTGCAAATCGCTCGTCATTAGCCTGCAAAAACAAACAAACTGCTGATGTTAAGCAAATTTTTGAGAATAGAAAACAAAACACAAAATGGCAATAAATGCCAACAATGTTAACGCTGAAAGCATTTAAATGCAGGTTAAGGCCACACTATTTCTGTCAAGACCTATAGTAATTTAAAACATTGCAACTGTCAACCAGCACCTCTGAAATCTGAGGATTTGAATCAAAGTGTATCATCAATCAGGTTGAGAAAATCATACAGAACAATACAAGTCATTCAGTGCACTTATGCCACTGGTTGAGCATGATGAAAGGCAACTACTGCGAGAACAATTCCTATCAGTGTAATGCTAGAAACAAGAATGGGCTGGCTAAACAAAAACATCTGACACAAAAATGCCACAGATCAGCAATAGAAAACATACCCAGACAACTTTCCTGATGACATCTAAATTATCCAAACTATGATTGTAGTATGGAGAGTACGGCCAATCCTGCAGTATTACTGGAAGCAGCAAGCCAAACGTTACTGCATAAAAGACAATAACTCCAGCAATGCTTAGCAGATGTGTATAACGCAACCTTGGAATGATGCGGCATGACAACATATCTCTCAGAATCTGCTACCTACAAGCATTTCAAACACTACAGTTCAGTGCAACATATCACATTTATAATTATTAGTTTTTATGCGCAACAGCAGCTGTAGCGCATCTTGGCCATCGCAATTCTGTCTGTCTGTCTGTCACACGGGTGATTCAGTCAAAAACGATGCAAGCTAGGACCACCAAATCTTCACCGTCGGCTGCCCGGAAGACTCTAGTTTCAGGAACCCTAAAGCTTTTCCATAAGTTCTAAGGGGGTCACCACGAACGAGGGTGCTAAATGAGAGGGGGTAGGGAAAATCTGTGATATCCAGCTGATATGGCATTGCCAGAGCGAGATAGTGGCGCCTCTGATGAGTACAAGTAAAACACTACACATATTTAGCCATAGGTCATCTGGCGCCATCTGGCGACTGATTCTGTTTTACTGTGCCTTCTGCCTTCTTCTACGGATGAGATCTACAGATGAAGTCTACGGATCACTAGCTTACGACGATGCACCGCTGTTGTACATTCCCCTTTGCATTAGCAGGGCTTTCCTTGTATATTACAGCAAAGGCTACTTGTAACCCCCATACATGTGGTACTACACTCTGTCTCTAAAAACGTATGACTTTGTAATTGTCCTTATCTTAGTCAAATATTGACCGACTAAAACAAACACATCGTTCAACATGCCAAATAACCACAAATACGGGTCTAATACAGCATAGCATCATATAGATCGTTCATTGGAATTTTGGTCTGAAGTGTCTTTCATCTTTTAACATGCCTGCTGCCTATTATTGTTAGTTTTTTTCTTGCATTTATATTTCACAAGATAGAGTAACGACATAGTGAATGTGTGGTGGGATATTTAATAACCACCTCATTGCCAATTGTCCACAGAGTGAGCCAGTAAAAATTTAAAAAATTGGTTAATATTTATTAAAGATATGGACAATTACAAAGTGGGACGTTTTTGAGACACAGTGTATAGTGTAGAGTTGCGTCCTACAGGGGCAAATGGAGAAAGCTCTTCGTAAAGTGACTCTGAAGAATTCTGCCAAATAATACAGAAAAAGACACTGCAGACCAACACTACCCAGCAGCTACTTCTACGAGGTAGCTTAAGATGGTTGACCCCTCAGACAGGCTGCTAAAAATGTTGATTTGAAGTCAAGCAGTCAGCGTACAGCAGTTCAAAATTTTTCCTGCATCTTTGTTAACAAACTTTTGCACCGTGATACTTTTAAATTTCCTGACCCTCTGAGTTTCCCCTGACTCTGGAATGCCAAATTCCCTGACTTTCTCTGATCTTCTGATTTTTCCCTGACTTCCCCTGACCGTAGGAATCATGGGTAATGTACGTGACAACTGTTATCCACATATCCATCTTTTACCCACACATCTGCACTTAGCATCCGCAGATTTTATCTGCCTTTTACCTGTTGCCATATCTGAATATCTCACATAGTGCTGTAATATGTATAAATTTTGTTTGCGGTAACTTCAGGCAGCGAAATCGCGGCGAAATCAATTCACTTGTTATTGTTTACATCGGCAAGCGTTAGCAACGGCGGAAGCAGACGATCGGCGTGCAGCGGCGCCAGCTCAGTGACACTGCGTTGTGATTGATTGAGGTTGTAACGTAACGGCGGTTGATTGGCTGGCTATTTTAGCGACCAGAGTTATGACAAAATTGCGAGAGTTACGATGTCGTAAAATCAGCTTCAAAAATTCGGATACGACATTTTTACGACATCGTAACTTGTTGATTTACGACAAAGATACGACAAAGTTGCGAGGATTTTACGCCAATTTTAGGATTGTCATAGGATGTTTTGTAAATTAGGCCCCTGCGGTCTTTCTATGGAGTCCTGCGGTTTTCAGGCATACCGTTTTAAAGTCGTTTCAAATAACTTCAAACCAGTTTAAAACTGTCGAACACAAGTCTCCCTTGCATATTACTACACATAAACGCCTAAACCCCAAAAAAGTTTCACACCATATCAACAATGTAAACAACAACAAAAACGTAGAATATAAATTGAATGTGCAGGTGCCCGATGCAAATTAGTGATGGTCCAATAGCACTCGATTCAACTTTTTGAAAAATCTTGTATTTTATGGTAATCATTTACAGACGAAAACATTTGCATGTACTATGTTTACTAAGCTGTCATTTTAAACTATAAATTTGTTGTTTCAAACTACTAAAATTATCGTTTAACAGCAGTAGGTCACTATTAATTGAGTGGCATGTTGGCTTTCAAATAACAATAATTATTGGCGTTGGATGATCTCGAAGGTCAGTATGCGCTATTGTGGCTAATGGTTGCTATTGATCACCAATATGAAGTCGCATAATGACGTTCAAATGACATGAAAATCATTCACGTTTAATGACGTTGAAAGTCAGTACTGCAAGAAGAACTGAGAAAACAGCGAAAAACTTTAGGGGACTACTTTTTTGCCGCACCCTGTATGTTGTTGTGTTCCATGATAAATTTGTGTTGTAGCTGCATTTCAGCCGAAAATTAGCTGTGAATTTTTGTTTGTGACAAAATATGTCTACTATTGATTTGTTGCCGCAAACTGTTATACCAGGTAGCTGATAGCCTATGGTTTGTGTGTTATGATTTAAACAGCAAATACGTTCTGTCTGTAAGTACTGTTTCTAGCCCAAGTAACGGTCGAGCTGTTCTCACAATTGCCGTCTGTCCATCACAGATGTATTGTGGCTAAACGGTGCACGAGAGAGCTTAGACTGCTAATGATCATTGATTGGAAGTCACATTCTGGCTTTCAAATGACATGAAAATCATAGACCTTGAAAGTCACTGACAACCAGTACGGTGGGCTATTTTAGAGATGACTGGGCTTCTTGTTAGAAATGCTACAAAAGTACCCTACTGCAATAAACTGCATTATTTCTTAAGAGCAGAATCATCATGAAATTAAATGCATTAAGCTAATGCTCCATTTTCCAACTTGTACCGAAGTTTCAAGTTCTGACTCTCTTATGCTTAATGTTGTCCTACAGTTCTATTAGGTTTCATTTAAGGCTACGCAAGCGCAGCTTTGGCCTGTTTATTCCCATCACATCACTGCTTACAACATTTGTAATAATCTGTCTCTTGATCACTATCAGCTACAATGCACAACTACGTGTATTCCACATCTGGACAAAGAATGCAGTGTGTGCAAAAGGCAGAGCAAACGACACTGACGAGCCATCTCATCTCAACTTGCAATAACATTACACATCAAACAGTGCCAAACAGCGAAACAAAATGCAATAAAATCATGCTGTTCCACATTAATCAAGAATACAATGTAATGTACAGTAGTAGCATATTATTTCACAGGGTCGACTCGTTTATGTCAATATTCTCTTCAACCAAGTAGACACACCAGTAGATCTTCACGTCTCCATGGAACAGTTCTGCATCCTGTAAACAATGACAAGAAACTCGTTACTGAGTAATCCTACAGGACAAACATCGAATGATAACCTACATAAGGCCTATGCATACTTGAGATTCCACTTGCAGTCTAGCAAAAAAGTACAAATGGGAGAAAACAAGAAACAATTGCACTAATATTTTTGATAGGTCCAATAAAAATTCTAGAGACAGACAACACCGGGTAGTACAAGATTTTCTTGAAAGCCTTTTGGTTAATTAAACTATAACTACATTCGCTATTGTTGACATTTCAGTAACGACTAATTACTTCTGTGAGATAATGACTTCCAAGTCAGTGGTTCTAGACCTCGCCATATGTCTCAAATGTCACAAACTGCGAGCATGCCAACTTGATCGAAAGCAACAGAATAAATCAACGGTGGATCGAAGAATTAAAACGCGTCACGAAAGAAAAGAAAAGTTAACAAACCAAGACGAGGGTCATACATACTTCATCATATCTACGATTAATTGATAATTTGTTTGTCGGCGTAACAAAAGGAATTTCGCATAATTTCGTTCTGTGACTGAGTTTGAGGTTATGCTTGCCGGCCCAACCTTCAACATGCTGAATTTCACACTTCAACCTTCTAAAGAAAGCAACAACTGCTACAAGAATTGTAATTTAATAAATGTTTTAATTTCGAGGTTGCTGGTGACAAAAATGTTTATCAAATCCACAAATAAGCCTGGTGCATGCAGACTGAAAAAGTATACTTTTGAGGAACAAAACTGTCAAATGCCACAGCAAAGAATAGCTAATCAGCACAAAAAAGATCGACAAAACACTGGCATAAAAAACCAAAAACAATCCGAACTCTGAAACTTCCACCAAAAATGGTGCTGGCACCTGGTAAACAGAACAGTCTCAAAATCCACAACAGAATCCGAACCACTACCAAAATGTAATGACTTTCTTCTTCAACCACGCCCACCCCCTCCAAAAATTTTCATCAAAATCCGTTCATAATTCTTTATTGCTCCTCGACTTATCCTGCACAGAAACGGACAGACACAAAACAACACACTCGGCGAGGACAAAAAGCATCCGACTTACCACAAAAGCTGCAGTGCCTGCTGCACACAGCGACGGTCGGTTGTCTAGTTGCCTTGTTGTGGTGTGCTGGTGTTGCCAGTGCTGGGTGGTGCGGGAGGCATCTGACCGGCACCAGGCCAATGACCCATCGGTGGCATCCTAACACACGTACGGGCCAACACATACATCAACCACTATACTCAGAGTAGACAAACCAGCGGCCACTCACTCATTGACGACGTGCTTACACAGACACAAAGACACAATGGTGGTGGCGTGGCATAGTTGGTAACGCGTTTCGGCTGAAACGAAGTTACTCTATGCCAGGCCCAGTTAGTACTGCGATGGGTGACTGCCTGCGGGCAGTTAAACCATCTCGGTGTGAAGCCTGCCAGCTAGGAAGACTCAGCTTTCTACCCTCCGTGGGACGGTAAAATGAGTAGTAACTCATTCAAATGGGTTATAGAAGGTGAGGACCTTGGTACAGCTGACTGGGGTGGCCTAGCTGGCCGCTGCGCCAGCCTGTGTCTGCAGGCTGCACACGGTGGCCGTGTGCAGGCGGCTCTGATTAGTGACGAAAGCGCATTAGAGGTGTTCGAATGTTCGCGATGATGCGCTATACAAATTGATGACCTTTATCTTTTACCTTTAATGTAAACAAAGCACCACTGTATTTTCGCTATATCATCATTCATAACTTTGAAGTGCAGAAAATTTGCGGCATTTTAATTTGGCACTTTCCCTGTCATTTTAACTTGTCAGGAAGTTAAAGTAAGCACAAGACTTAGCAATATGAAACTGACTCTACATTACTCTATACACTAATCAGTGCATTTAGAGATTTAGCCAACAATAAGCTGGTGACGATAACCATAAATAATGCATGTCTGACAATGTCCAATGACTGTTTTTTACTTACTGATGAAAACTAAACCGGATGCAGTTGTGATTTGCAGTGAAAAAAAGTAAACAAAAGTTAGCAACAAACTTCGGCAAAATTCAGGCACTTTGCAGCAATTTCAAGATGCATCGTGCCGGATCCAAACAGAATACATATATGTGCGTTTATATGTCCGATCGTCATAAACCCACTCATAGGGCAGAGCTCTCGCAATCGTTGGCCAATCAATCGCCTATATACCATAATGTCCAAAAGTGAGATGCCGGCCACAGCTGCAGAAACGTTGCACGTCCGATGCACTACACCGAAGACAAGGACACAGCTCGGTGACAGATCATTCGCCGTCGCCGGCCCACGAGTCTGGAACAGTTTGCCGGCTGCACTGCGAGCCGTAGAGGACTATGAACAGTTCAAAGCGCAACTAAAGACACATTTGTTTAACTGATTGAAACTGCAGCACCTGGTGACTTCTGCTTTTAGGCGCCATGTATAAATCAGCTTTATTATTATTATTATTATTACGTAAATTATGTGATTAAATCAAGCAAACACATACCCATAACCAGGGTACTGTCCTCCGTATCCAGGACCCATGCCATACGGCGGCATGCCACCATACGGTAGGGCAGGAGGATAGCCCGGGTAGCCCCAGTAGTTGTAGTAACCCTGGTGTCCACCATAGTACTGACAAAATCACACATTCTTCACATCAGCCACAGGCAAATGAGCAATACAACAGAGAATAAGCAAGGCCACAGCCAATGGGTGTGACTAAAACTCTTCCCCAGGACCCCCATCAGCCAGAACCACACAAATATCCCCACAAGTGATTTTCGAGCTTGAAATAAACAAAATGCATTATTAGCCGGAGCTTTGCTAGAAAGCCCAGAGGGGAGCTAACAGCACTCCCCAGACCTTTTAGCTTTGTGGTCTACAGCAGGGTCAAACCTCCCTTTGAGAAATGCCCGGTACTGTCCTGATAAAAACAGCAAAACAATAGTAAATAGGGTATTATGTGTATAAAAATTTCTGGATATGAATTGGAAATCTAGATCCTGAGTTTCTACGCACGGATGGCAGCAGAATTTAATCACTTGCTAGTCAGACCACATCCTATATGTCCAAGAAATTCCTCAAAATATGTTCAGAATATTTGGTGCAATCTTACAGTTCGAAAAACAAATGCATAAAACGTAACATCACTCCTTTGGCAGACAAGCAAACTTCAGCTTATACATCGGTACCTTGTCACACTGTCAAATTGTCAATTACACTGCTCCACAATCAGCAATGTTGGTCCGTCAAATAGCGCAAGTCAGTCAACTGTTTCAGATGCCATCTTAAAAACATTTTACTTTGCTCTCCAACCTAAACTGTGCGACACCAGTGTCTGCACGACACGCCCACACGGCTGATTCCGCCAACTGATGGACAATATTCACTGTATGCTACAAATTTTGAGTATAAAAGGCGAATAGAAATGGCAGAGGAAGGGATTCGTACCGACTGCGGAGGTGGGACCTGGTTCTGTGATGTAGATGATGATGATGACGATGAAGATTGCTGGTTCTGTGACTCGGCTGTCATCTCTTTACCCCACGAACACTTCACCGTGTAGCCGTCAATCTGAGCACCGTGGGTAGCTATGATCGCCCGCACTGCTGCGTCCTTCGACTCCATTCTAATTAAACATACACAACAATCTTGACACTAATAACTATGAACAGGACCATCGTCGAGCAAAAAACTTTAAAAATAAGTAGCTGACTTGGGAAGATCTTTAAAATATTTTTTTAAAATATGCAAAATAGACCCCAGATAATCAAAGCACACAATTTCTAAAACAGCGCTCTACTAATTCTCAAAACATCCCTTTCTAAATTAGCAAAAAAAGCAAAACTGGCCAAACACTACAGAAAAACCATCTAAATGGCATCTAGTAGCACAAAAAGTGAACCCACTCCATGGTTTCTACCACTCTGCAGAATTCATTTTCGCTGACTTTCCAGGACAAAATGAATCGTTTTCCCTGACTAATTTGCTCACGCGAAATACCAATGTTGGCTTTCAATCGCACTAGAAACAAAGGGGCCAGAACAAATTCAAAAGTGTAGATACAAATAATCTGCAAGCAAAGCAAGCAGAAAAAAACTGTGAAGTGTTGTACGCAGTCTGCATAAAGACAGTTCAAAATTTTTCTGCATCTCTGTAAACTTTTGCACCTTGGTACTTTGATTTTCCGACTTTCCCTGACCCTCTTATTTTTCCCTGACTTTGAAATGTGAAATTCCCCGACTTTTTCTGATTTTCCGATTTTTCCCCGACTTGCTTAAAATTCCCCGACTTTTGCTGACCGTAGGAACTGTGCCACTCACAACCACTGTAATCAAAAAGCAGAGATACTTTGTATTAGGCCAAGTCCCCTCCAAAATGCACTTAACACTGCATGAAAAATATATGAATAATGCTCCTGCTGGATATCATATAAGTATCAGCAGAAAATGAACGGCAGTCATCTTTCATTAACCACCAACCAGTCGGTCAACCAGTCACAACACACGTGTGTGTTGAAAGCGGATTGCATTACGTTGGAACCAGTAAAGCCCAAATTCCATTACGCCAACTTTGCGACTTTCACCGAAACTTCCCTGCTGGGAAAGTCGTGTACACAAATCACGAAAGTCTGCGACACAAATCACATCGCCAACTTTCGTGATTTGTGTCCGCAACAAAGTCCGCAGACTTCGTCGCCGACTTTCCCCGTGCACTGTAACGAACCAAATTCCATTAGAGCGACAGAAACGGGTTTGTTGCGGACTTGTCACAGACTTTGTCGCAAACATCTCGACATGTCGAGATTCTTTTGTCTGCAACTTTCATGATTTACGTCCGCGACTTTCACCGAAACTTCATGATTTGTCACTGTTTGCGTCTGCGACTTTCGTGATTTGTGTCCACGACTTTCCCTGCGGGGAAGTTTCGATGAAAGTCGGCGTAATGGAATTTGGGCTTACGCAAATGAAGCAGCAGTAACATACTTTATAAATGCAAAGCCTTTGTCTTTGAAGACCCGCACGTCCTGAATGTTGCCAAACTGACCGAAGTGATCCTTCATCAACGCATCTAGCGGCACACAACAAGCGGCTTGTAGAATACAATTTACAGATTTTGGTCGCAATTGACAGCTCTACAAAATACATCAATGCTGCAACTCACTGCATTACAATAGAACCGCAGCCCTGTGTCATGCATTTGCTGCATCTTATGACACCACGAAACTGTTCACAACTGACAAGTAACAATTTTATCCTACTTACACCATTTACATTTTTACACCACCACACGCCCAATTTCGGGAAATATGACAGAATTCAGAGATTCTCCTGACATTCATCAGTTTTAATGAGATGGAGCTTCATGCTGCAACTCTACAAAGACCCGTTTTCTCTAATAAAAACATATGTGCCTCATTACAAGATCAGCTGCGGACTATCAGACCAGACGTCTGTCTGAGAACAAGACAACAGAACTAAGGATCACCTCCATAATGTTCAGCTCAAGACCACAGCCTCGAGACAACATTCTATGCCTGCCCCAACGGAATAAACAGTTAGCGATCGATGTAAACTGTAATACAATCATCGAGCCCCAGACTTCAGTAAAAACAATCAAAATGGCACATGTACATGGGTTGGAGAAATAGACTATTGGAAGATGTGACTACGAACTGACCCATCGTGAACCAGCTAATGAGGAGCTGCTGTTGTTACATTCGTAGTCTGCAATTAACCAACCAAGCAACATGTTAGCCGAAGCACACGCCCACACCCTGCTCAGCTATGAGCAGTGTTCCATAAATAAATAACTTGCAACCATACCAGTCATCTAACGGTTAATTTTTAACTTATTTACGAAAAAGGCATCACACTAGATATAGCAACGAATATGTTTCACATTATGTGATGCTAACAGTTTACACTAACCCAAGCGGCTGCAGCAGGGCAGGTGGATAGGTAATGTGGAGATTGAAGAAAAGTGTGCTAAAACCTTTGTAGTAGAGCTGTCAAATTAACGCGTTAAGTAATGCATGAACAAAATTAACATGCGTTAAGAAAATTAACGCATGTGCGCAAATGTATTTAATTTACGAAATTCTGTGAAGCAAAGTTCCAATATTCCGCTAAACTGCGGTTATTTGACAATCGAATGAATTCAAGTAACTAAACTGTAGTTGCCATTCCGTCACTACTGTAAATAAATATTATTTATCTGACAGGCTAATAGATTTATATGCTAGCGGTGATGTCAGTTAAGCTGCATTTTTGATGCTTTCTGCATTAGTGTTTGTTCATAAATAAGTATATTATAAGTATGATAATTTTGTGCCCAAGCCAATGCATAAAAAACAAATTTACTAGTATATTGCCTCAATACAGCAAAATAAGTCTTTCAAATTTTTAGGCAGCTGTGCCACCATCAGAAATGAATACTATTAGCTAAAGGTATTAAAAGTATTATTATCATTAGCATATTTAGCATATGGTACACCTAACTTGTTAGATTATCCAAAATGCAGCTTTATTGTTGAAAAATGTGTTTTTATTTGCTTTCTAACTTTCTATATTCTACAGGCGGGACCACCCAAACGTTGTGGGCCCAGGGTAACTTCCCCCTACTCTCTCTTTCAACGGAACTGGGTGCGTTAATAACACGTTAATTAATGCGTTAAAAAAATTAACGCTTCGACAGCTCTACTTTGTAGCTTAAACAACAAAAGCGACAGACAAGCAAACAGTGAATATACTAACACAGAATGTCATAGTGACTGCAGTGCACAACAGCCGGTGTACACTGCTGGTTGTGTACAACAGCTGGTGTACACTGCTGGTTGTGTACAACAGCTGGTGTACACTGCTGGCATGGCTGGAAGCTGCTTACCGCTAAGACCGGTCTGAATTCCGCCGCAGTATACAGTGCAGTTGGTAGGACCGGCCTGGTTGTATACATCATCATAGTCCAACTCTCGGTGTGAACCTGATTCAGACACACATAACACTTGACAGGACTACGTTATGTTGACGGTGGGAGATGACGTAGTTTAACATTGAGCAGACCCAGCTAATTAACTTAGGCAGCAACTCGACATTAGTTTGCTATACGTCAGTCGTTGCCATGGTGTTGAAGTGAGCACGTCGCTTCGCATTTATACAGAATAAAGAGGGATTTAATCTGAGCTATACACACTGTTGAATGTGTCTTACAGTAGCTTAATCCCCAAACATTCTATGGCCTGTTACCTTGGAGCTAAATAGTCCCCATAGCTACCATAACTAATACACTCGATAGACATCAGCCAGGGTACAACAGCTAGTGTACACTTTGCGTATAACAGCCAACTTAGTGTACAACAGTGGGTGTGTACTGTTAGCATGCCCGGACTGCCTATAATATGTTACATGTTTGCAAAAAGCAGCTACGACAATCACTTTTTATTCCGCAGAAATGTGGTAATCACAAAATCACTATCAACGAGTCATATATCCACAGTCACTGCCATATTGAATATCTCAACTCAATATCTAACTCTGCACATTTTCTACAAGCCAGCTTTCCACTGACATTGTGCGACATATAAATTTACTTGCATATTGACTCACATTTGACAGGTTAAAATAACGATTATGAATATCTTTCAGCATTCAAGAAAAAAGCATCATTATTCTGCTAGACAGCATAACACACGTGAAATGAGATGCAACTGTAGCACATAACTTGTTTTTCCGAAATTTACAGTTGATGATGATGATGATGATGGACAAATTAACTTTAGCGTGGCGTTAAGTCCAAAGACTACAAAGACATGTAACAATAAGCCTAAACAGTGAAGTCACGTAATAGTAGTCAGTGCAATGAGACGTTGTTAGTTATGACTGTAAGACCAGGCAAAAAGTACGGTTTTCAGTCTGCTGCGGAAAACTTGCAATGACGGAGACGACCGGACCGACTCAGGCAGACTGTTGATCAGTTAATAAACAAACTGCGCTAAGTATAAAAGCACAGACACTGACTTGACTGCATTCGCTGAGTGCTGCCACCGCCTTTGCCAGTTGCCCAATTTGTACGCAGAGATCGGCCGCCCAGCCACTGGCCATTCATACCGGCAATTGCCATCTCTGCATCCTGATTAAGCATTACCATATTATCACAGTTATCCATGCAGCTATTACAAATTGCATTATTACAATGTATTACAATGATTACAATGCGTGACAATGTATTACAGTGTGTGGCTCGATAGTCTAACAGTAACGTGTCAGACTTGCAATCCTGAGGTATCTCAGAGGCGCAAATTCGACTCCGGACCGCGACACTGCCGCGTAACGACCTTAGGCAAGTTGTTCACACACATGTGCCTCTGTCACCAAGCAGTATAATTTGGTACTGGCTTCACCGCTGGGACGTAAACAGGCACACCACACAATACACTGGCTCCGTGGATCGCAGTGTAAAAACTGGTGTCTGGCTGAGGGCCTTAGGAAACAGAGATCAGCGCCACCAACCCTATGGGCCGTAAGGCTCGGGAAGAAAACGTTTTTTTACAATGAAAACGTCAATCCCGAGTAGAAAACTGCACTGCCGTTTATAGACAGAGCGACCATGCTATAGTAACATGCTACAACAGTTGGGAAATTGGGATCATGCTAGGATGCCGATGAGCTAAAAAAAACCTGCAGGCATTCAACAGGCACAACCAAACTTCTGTTTACTAGCAGTCGCACCTAGATTTTCCATGCTCAATATAATATCTCCCCCCATTCTTCAGTGAAAAACAACACTGCAAACTAATTATGTAGCTAGGTCATGTATTTTATTAATCTAGGATGCAAATAATAGCAAGCAGGTTCACATGCCTCTTTATGGACAAAGCAGACGAAGCCGTAGCCTTTTGACTTGTGCGTTTGTGGATCTCGGATCACTTTGCAGTCACTACACAACAGAACGTGCACGAAACATCACAAAATATCATCGTTACCAGTCCATCACAACATTCTTCTCAACTCTCTGAGTAGTAGTCTTGCTAAAAGATGAACGGACAGTTTGACGCAGTCTGTATCCAAATCTGTATTTTCCAACGACTATCTCGTTAAACTATTACTATTTTCAGTTTTTTTCCACGTCATGCCACTACTCAAAGTCTCCCTTCTTGGATTCTACACTGTGTCCCAAAAAAAGTGATATCATTGCAGATTTCTTAATAACATGCAATAATCTTTACCGAATCAAATATAACTTTATAAACATATACCTGCATGTATTGCAAACAGTAATGCAAAGTTTCTGGAAAATTCATCTTAGCGTTACTCAGAAATCAAACTGTAAACGAAATGACAAAAGGGGCGACTGCACAACTATTCAATAACAACTAGCTATCAGTCAAACAATGACCAT
>Ga0209671_1002057_pt1 | contig 17892 bp, 17 predicted proteins | sample WorMetHERISLAND2_2_FD_187401 | JGI IMG/M metagenome (GOLD analysis project Ga0209671, IMG submission 187401) | Marine gutless worms symbiont microbial communities from Max Planck institute for Marine Microbiology, Germany - Olavius geniculatus... | ecosystem: Host-associated > Annelida >...
CGTGTAGTAAATGTTTTCACGTATTTGGTCAGCTCTTAGTACGCTCCTATCCTCCAGATTGTAGAAATCTTTCGGGTCATCGGAGCAAAGCCCCACCACCACGTCAAGGTGGCTGACCTCGGTGGGGGCCATTATAAGGCATTGTCATCTAATATTGCTGCATTTCTTGTGCAGGATTACTTTGATGTTGTTCAACAACCTATGGACTTGTCAACCATCCGCGAGAAGCTGGCCTTAGGCAAATACTCGGACCCATGGGAATGCATCAACGACATCCAACTGATGTTTGACAATGCATGGCTGTACAATCGCAAGACCTCCAAAGTGTATAAATACTGCTCTAAGGTAATTTATCTGCATTCATTAGTTGTTAGTAATTATTTCAGCGATGTTTGCACTTATACATGATTGGTTGGCAGTCTAGCAAGTCTGTGGATAAGCCTGTTTTAAAACCTATGCACTTTTCTGTATTGTCAGTTGTGATTATCTGCATAAATGGCAGTGTGCAGATCTTATTTTTTTGTTTTCAGGTGAATGTAATTGGAACTTTAGAGGACGTTTTCTTGGCCATTTGTTCTTGTGAACATTCTAGGGTAGGTGTGTGCAGTGTTTTACTGAATTGGCGGTCAGAAATGCTGACTAAATTAAATAATGTAAAAAAATTGATGTGCAATTGGCCAAGTAAGAACGATCACTAATGTGATGAATTTGACGTGTGACGGTTGATGCAGTTGGCGGAGGTGTTTGAGGCGGACATTGATGGTGTGATGAGATCGCTCGGCTATTGCTGCGGTCGCAAACACATCTTCTCACCACAAGTTCTCTGCTGCTACGGCAAACAGCTTTGTGCTATTCCGCGTGATACTGTCTACTATAATTACCAGAATAGGTTTGTTGACTGTAGTTCTGTGTTAGTAAAAGTGTTACACCCATGTTATCTTTTACATGTAATCACGACCCAACAGAGAGATGCTTGTCTCTGTAATCTAGTTTCAGCACGTCTCCAATTCTGTTAAAAAAATTGCAGGATTTGCGCAACATTTATGTTTTACATGTTCAGAGCTTGTTCATAATTTGTTGTAAATCATTTTCAGCTTGAACTGTGAAGCTCCTTGTCTTTAAGCATCCACATATTTTGGCAATTTCTTTACTTGAAGCTGTTAACAGATGTTGCGTCCACGACACTGTGTGACCAACTGTTCAAATGATTGCCAACTCTCTTTGACTGAAAAAAAAATCTTCGAAAAGAAATCTGGTTTGTGAGTGAAAAAGTTTTGTCTTGTGAGCATGTTAGCTGTAGGTGCAAAACTGCAAACTGAAAGGAAGCCGATGGATTCCAGTTTGTATCACTTCCATCGAATTACTATGTAATTGCAGTTGCAGATTCTATGTATAATATTTCGTTATTGACTGTCACTGTCAGAGTCTGATCTGATTGTTAAATGGTGTTGCGGTATGTTGATTTGCCGACAGGTATATGTATTGTGAGAGGTGTTTCAATGAGTTGCCGGAGGATGGCATTGACATGGCTGATGACCCGTTAAATCCCGGCCTGTAAGTGTCTGCGTGTTAGTGATATCATTGTCACATTGTTCAAGATATTGAACTTGCATATTTGAGGTCTTGTTGTGCCATATTTGTTTTAGTTGTAGTTTTACTGAACTGCAGCTGCTGCTACTTTTAATTTTTGTTTTTCGTCATCTGGATCTTTTATTTCGATATGTCAGTTTTGGTCCAGTACTGAAAGGTAAACTTTTGGGAATTGTTAACCCGAACTTTTTACAGGGCTGTTTGTCCAGCTAGCAGCATTTAGGCTCTGAAGGTAATAAGTGTTTTGCACATTAGACAATCTGGACAATGGTAACCTGTGTGCACTGTTGATTTGGCAGGCTATTAGAAGTCAGTAATTTTAGTGTTAATGTATCTTTTATCTGTCGTGCACTATTTATCATCACTGATTAACTCAGAAATTTTGCATCGTGGGAATACTGTAGCCATTGTGATTGCAGAAGACTGAGGCAGTGTGATAATTGATGCTCAGGAATGTGTGTCTTGGAAGTTTGTATTGCTGAGTTTTGTTGGATTTTTGTTGTTACAGAAAACTGCGTAAAGAACAGTTCATTCGCGAGAAGAATGACAAGCTTGAATATGAACCGTAAGAATGATGATTATTCCATTTCAGTAGTTTTTCACTGATTAGCAGTTACATGTTGGCTCAGTATTATTACTGTATTTATGCTAACTTTTGTGCTATTCCACGTACTGTCTACTACAATTATCAGAATAGGTTTGTAAACCTTAAAATTATGTTAGGTTGTAATGTAGATTTGTCCAACATTTTTTTTATTATTTTGCATGCCATAATCTGGTTTTTATGCAATTTTGCAAAAAAATTTGAGATTATGCAGCATTTTCATTAGTGTAGTTGGAGTGCATTAGACATTTGTTTGTCGTGATATCTTACTGCATGTTTGCTTAATAATAATAGTAATGATAATAAAAATGATAATAGACACTGTAATACTGTAATGCAACTTGGAACATCCAGACATCCATGCTATTGCGAACGAGTAACTGAATACAAATAGCTGCTTATTGCAGTGAGCAGTGTTTTATGAAGAAATTGCTTGCTTGTGTTGGTGTGACCCAACTGTAAGTAAATTTTAATTTTTAGTAAATTTAATTTATAAAGCGCACAATGTCAGCGAGAAACTCACTGAATCTGAGGCAAACTCGCTGAATCTGAATCTGGTGAATGGTGAGCACGGCTAGTTGTGTGCTCTCTGCTATTTCTGCTGTGACTGATCATTTCCCAGTACTTGCTGGGAGCTTAATACGGGGATGGCGGATGGGTCCGCATAACTGCCTCATTCTTTCGGTGGCGTAGACTAGTGATGACTCGATATCAGGATTTCGTTTTCGATATGATATCAATACGATGATTTGACAGAATATCACGATATTGATATCGATATTTTAAAATAATAAGTATGTAAATCTTATGCGAGCATAGGAACAAGACGTGAACGTTGCGCAAGGCAGTATGCTCTATTTAGATGATAAAGATATGTCTCTGAGTGAAATTATATTACGACTGTAGTTAAATGATGACATCATTAACTTGCCCCATTCGTAATCTTTTTTAGTCACGCAGTTTAGTGAAAAATCTGTAGAAAATATTGCAGTATTATGAAAAATATCTCAATATTTTAAAATATTGTGATATCGAAAAATTCGATATTTTTTCCACAGTACGATAGGATACGATATAACGATATCGAAAACGATATATCGATACTTTCCATATTATCGAATCATCACTAGCATACACTGCCCACCCAAGTTTGGACGATGCAATGTTGTATTCAAGTGCTGATGATTGCAGCAGTGCTGTGGGTATATTGTACAGGTTCATCGAGTGCAAAGAGTGTGGCCGAGCGGTACATCGGATCTGTGTCCTGTACTTGGAGCATTTATGGCCATCGGGCTTCATGTGTGATAGCTGTCGAGCACGCAACGGCACCAAGCGCGGAGACAGCAAATTTGTCGCCAAACGTAAGCTTATGTGTTGTGTGATAACAGTGGTAATTATAACAAAATGCACTTAAACATTTGGTATAATGATTGCTATGGCATTTTTGAATGAAAATAAATCCCATAACGCTATTTATTACTCTTGCTCTGGAAGCTTGCTTAATCGGATGCAAATTTGTTATTCTGAATTATGACTCTTAATATGGATTTTTAGCAGTGTTGTTGCACTATTGACAGGAAGTCTTTATGCATTTCGTTGTAGTTGCTAAGATTTTAGATTGCATCAACTTGCAGTTTGAACAAATCTGTACTGAGTTTGTGAGATATTTTCACGTTTCAGGTCTGCCACCAACTAAGCTGGGCACATACCTAGAAACTCGAGTGAACTCGCTGCTGAAGCGCAAGGATGCCGGAGCTGGCGATGTTACAATCCGCGTGCTGTCAAGTTATGACAAGGCAGTAGATGTCAAGCCGGGAATGAAGTCGCGCTTCACCGACATGGCCGACAGCTTTCCATACCGTGTCAAGGCTATGTTTGCTTTCGAGGAAATCGATGGTGTCGATGTCTGTTTCTTCGGGATGCATGTTCAGGAGTATGGCTCCGACTGCCCACCTCCAAATACTCGGTATGTCGTTGATTTGCTGTCAGCACAAAACGAGTTGTATAGAATGTTCGGCCATATTGTGTTCAGTTCTTGATGATTATTGATTGTTTCAACTCGTGCTGCCTGTTTTTTTTTCAACATGTCTTAGATGTGTTGCAGGCCTTTGTTGATTTTATTGCATTGTATGACGCTGGGAACCTCATGGGCATTAAATTCACCAGTGCATTGTCTATAAATGGCTGTTGGGAATCATCTTTTATTAGTCATTTGCTCTGCACTAGTTTCTGCATTTTAGATCATCTGTTATTTTATTAGATTGTAAATTGTTTCGCTGCATTAATCTTTGTCCTGCTTTGTCATAATCTTGGGTGATGATTTTGTTGCTGTGTTGTTTTGCTAGGCGTGTGTATATTGCCTACCTGGACAGCGTTTATTTCTTCCAGCCGAAACATTTCCGAACTGCTGTATATCATGAGATACTGATTGGATATATGGATTATGCCAAATCATTGGGGTACGATCGATCATGTCATGTTGCATGTTTTTTAAATATGCATGTGCTGTCTTGCAGTAATAATAATTTTTTCAGTATTTTAGATGCATCACCATTCTAATGCATTCTCATTTCAGTTGTTATGTATTTCAGGTTTCTTTTTATCTTGGCTTTTAAACTTTGTCTTTGCTACCGATATCTACATTGTGGGCCAAAAAATTTCCAACTTGTTTTTGTCTAAACTTTGTGAAATCTCTACCAAATTCGATAATTTTTTGCGTACAGATAGCCAGGACGGCAGAATTATGCAACGTGCAGTCAGTTTCCACCTTACCTAATTTATGTCAATGCACTACCGTGTAAAATGCAGATGCTCCAAATTGTTACATTACGTGGTGATTATCAGCATCAGATTGCTCACCTGTTCATCGTCAGTTTGACAGAGAGCACCATGTGATTTAATAATTTTGTGGTATTAAGTGTTTTACGCTGAAAATAGCAGATAACAAAATAGCTGACTAATGACCGCGAAACACATCTAATACATGAGTGAGTGCAGTTTGATCGGTTAATCGTTAGGCTAATACCGCTATCAGCCAGTAGCGTCGCGTCTAAACCATTGTGTATGTTTATGTGGGGCACATTTTGGGCATAAATTCGGATAATTTGGAAGCAAGTTGTTACACAGAATTATAATTCTGCTAAATAAATCACATTAGTTTATTGTGTGCTTAATTAAGTTGTTAGAACTTACTGATACAACAACTCGTCTTTATACAACACTTTTAAGCATCTGCATTTTACACGGTAGTGTGTTGACATAAATTAAGTGAGGTGGAAGATAAGTGCATTTCACACATTTCTATTGTCTAGGCCATCTGTGTGCCAAAGATTATCAAATTTGGTGGAGATTTAACGAAGTTCAGACAAAAACAAGTTGGGAAATTTTTTGGCACACCCTGTATAATTATTGTTAATCATCCAGTATTTTTGTAGTTACTTTAGTTTAGGCTTGATCCTCCAAAACGTTCTTTAGGAAATTGTTAGAGCAGGGCTTTTAGCATACTGGATGACCTTCGTTTAGCGAATTAATGCTGTAAGTCTGGCAACAGAAAGAGCATCTCATTATGATTAGTTGTAATTTTGATACTTTATTTTCATACAGGTTTCAGACAGCTCATATCTGGGCATGTCCACCAAGCGAAGGCGATGACTACATATTTCACTGTCACCCGCCGGAGCAGAAGATTCCCAAGCCAAAGCGCCTTCAGGACTGGTATCGTCGAATGCTGGACAAGGCCATCGCTGATCGTGTCGTCTGTGATTACAAGGCATGTATTACTGCAGACTCGGCGTCACTTTTATTTTCTTAATCATCTATAGAATGGGAAGAACTTTCTGCTTTGGATTGCATTGATTATGCACGCTGTGTAACTGCTGTTTGTCTTTATATTTATACATTGTCGAGCTTTGAAAAGGTCATGGAAAAATGTTTTAATCCTTCTGGAAAGTCCTGGAAAATTCCTGAAATTTTTTGTCAGTCTGGGAACCCTGTTAGATTTATAGTTGTTGTCAGCTGTTTTATTATAGATAAATAGCATTGATTTCCGCACTAGTTTTCATTTACGTAATCGGTTGCTGTTAGTGTTGCTGTGGCAGGAAGTGGTATGTATGCTGATGTGCAGTTCAGAAACTACTCACTATCTAATTCACTGCTGGTGTTCATTGGATATGTACAGTAGCTGTTGTTCTATTACTTATACCTGCTTGTAGTGTTCTTCTAAATATTTTCAATGATAACATAATGAAAGTATGGCTGTCTGCAAAAACTTAATGTTAAATTCATCCACAATGCATTTGTGTGAATAGGATATACTGAAGGATGCGCAGGAGAATAATCTGACGTGTGTAACTGAAATGCCTTACTTTGAGGGAGACTTCTGGCCGAACATCCTGGAGGAAAGCATAAAGGAAGTAGAACAGGAGGAGTTGGAGAAAAGGAGAAGAGAGGAAGAAGAGGCAGCAGCTGATACTGATGACGGTGAACCATCTGTGCATGGCGACCGAGTCGAGGTTGGTCATATTTAGTAGTAGTAATAATAATAATAATTTAATAATGATGATGATAATAGCGTAGATCGGTGCTGGCCATGTCAAAAAGACTTTAGAGTTAGTAGTTTGAACTGGAGCATTATCCGAAATGGCTATGTTTTATTGTAAAATGAACTTAATGTTATTATAAGCTGCACTAAGTTCTGTTTAAACAAAAGCTGTGAAAAACTTTGACATTTCATCATTGGAAAGAGTCACTTGCTGTCTTGCCGAATGTGCCATTGAGATAATATCTGTCATATCATTATGATCAGAGGCAGCACTTGGGGATCACAAAGTTTAAATTCACATGCTTCACGGTGCACTGATAGAGGACCATGGTTATCATCAGTGTTCGTAATCATTGTATTGTTCAGACCAAAAAAAATACTCTTCTGTTTTATGTACATCCTTAATAGGTCACAGTGTTATTAGTGGGCAAAACAGCTGGTGTGCTGTAATTTCTGCACTCGGCCAGGACTCTGTGGTGTCAAATCTTTCTAATTAGATAGCTGGCTTACTGTCTGACAGTGACTGACTATAGTAGATAATTTGTTTTTCAGGAAAATCAGTACGTCTGAACTCAACAAACTCAACAATTTGCTTGTAGGTGGCTGTGGTAGAAGGTTGATGCCTGTGCTTGATTTTTGTTTGTTTTCAACTGAGCCTATGCTGAGCACTCCTACTGATGCAGAAAAAACTTGCTTGTTAGTAATTAGTTAATCATTTTGTCGTAGTCGTACAGCTACATTGAATAATGGAGACGTTGCAGTTGAGCTGTGAGTATTATTATCTGTTTGTAAAATCATCGTTAACAGCTGCAGCCATTTGCCGGGAAAAAGAAGGGTCAGAAGAGTGGTAACACGAAGAAGAAGAACACGAAGTGCAAGAAACAATCATCTAGCCGCAAGAGCAAGACTGGTGGCAGTGACTTGACTGGCAAGTTGCTGTCCACGATGGAAAAGCACAAGGAGGTATGTGTTTACAACAGACGTGCATTGTTTACTCTTTTAATCTAATTTGTACCTATGCTAAACAAGTATGTTGTTATTAAAGATCATTTCATCTGCTTAATGTAGATAAGCATGAGAAATTGCCATTTACTCTTATTAATTATTACAGCTTGCGATAATAGAATTTTTAAATAGTTTACTTTGCAAAAATTAATGATTGCTTAAACATTATTTTTAGTTAAAAACTGACAGCACCGGTAGTAATGGCCAAAAAGTGCAATTTTTATTAGCAATTTTTTTCACTTTTACGCTGTAAGCAGTGAGTCATTTTCTTAACCAGTCTTATAGACAGGCTGAATTGTGGGCTTTTTGTTGGACAAACAGATCATTTGGATGATTTCAGATGTTTGTCATGATGTCGTTGCATTTACTTTGTAATGTTGCTGGTTGATGTGAGTTTAGTTGAAATTTTAAAATTTTATTACTTATTAAAAAATTTTATGATTAGTGCTGTGATTTGTCATTGATTTAGTAAATTGTAAGAGGTCAATTTTGAACATTGTGTATTAATACTTCAACATCGACTACTGTGTTTGTTCAAGGGCTTCTTTGTAATCCGACTTCAGTCTAATACCGGCACGGCAAGTGACCTTCCTGAGATAAAAGATCCGGATTCATTGATAAATTGCGACCTGATGGATGGCCGTGATGCTTTTCTGACGATGTCACGGGACAAGCATTATGAGTTCTCGTCGCTGCGTCGGGCTAAATATTCAACAGCTGGCATGCTACATGAGCTGCATAATCAGGCTCGTGACAGCTTCGCTTATGTCTGCAATGCTTGCAAAGCTAGCGTCGAGACACGGTACCACTGCACCACTTGTGATGTGAGTATTGGAGTTTTCTCATCTGCAAGTTTTGTAATTTATTTTGTTCCGATTTTTGTTATCACCTTTGTCAAGGAGGTTGTGCATTTTGGTGGAATTTTTACAATATGTGGCATGCCCAAGGGAGGACTAGTTGGTTAGATTTCAGTGGCAGCCTGTGTTTAGCATAGCAAGAAGTTACCATGATACTGTTTATTTACTGTTGCAATTTTCTCGGTGACCACCAACAATAAAAGATATTAGTCATCAGCAGAGTATGAATTCTGCTGAATGAGTTATTATGTATGTTGATCATTTATGATAGCTATTTTGTCTGTTAATTTATTCTAGATTTGTGAAGCAGTATTGAGTGCAGTGTGGTAAAATTGTTGTTTTATCTTGTCATGTTTTTGTCTGCACATGTTTTGGTATGTTCATTTCTGAGAATCTGTGCACTTGGTGTGTGCAGGATTTTGACCTGTGTGTCGTGTGCTTCAAGTCGGCCAGTCATCCTCATCCAATGGTCAAACTTGGTCTTGATCTTGATGACGGTTCTACACCACAGCCAGCTGGTGCCGGGACGGGTGATGACAAGTCTGCCACTGTAGCAGAGGCACGACGACAGACATACGCTCAGCTGCTTGCTCACGCATGCCACTGCCGTAATGCCAATTGCATGCGGCCCGGCTGCCTGCGCATGCATGGACTCGTCGCACACATACGTGGCTGTGATCGTAAGCAGAAAGGCTGCCAGACATGCCGACAGATGCTGCTACTGTGCTATCAGCATGCTCGATCGTGTACCGAGGCCCGATGTCCGGTTCCATTCTGTCCCAAGATCCGCGAGAACCAAGAACGTAGGCGGCGGGAGCAGCTGTTCCTGCAGCAGCAGCTCACCCGGCGGCGTGTGGCCAACATGCGCAATGCTTACTACGCTAGTGTCAGTGACGATCGAGATCCAACACCGCAGCCAGTGGACCAGCATGCTGACAAGGCTGAGCACTCTACCGGCAAGTCACCGCCATCCAGTGCACAGCACGCTGCGCAGCAGGCTCAGCAGACAGCACAGAGACAGGCAAATGGTGTCATGATGCGACCAGCTCAGATGTCTCGGCTCATGCCTGGCATGGACAGCTCTTGCTGGGCTCCGCAGGGGTCTTATGTACCCGGTCAGCTCGGCTCTCAGCCAATGCCTGATGACTTGGCATACCAGAAGAGAATGGCGATGGGCAACGACATGGTGCCTCACATGCAGCCGTCTCAGCAGGTTATGCCGCAGCAGGCGATGCAAACAGGTATGAAGATGCAGAGATTGTTGGAGACCCTCAGCCTGCCTCAGTCACCGCATCAGCAGCAGGAGGTGCAGAATATTTTGAAAACAAATCCGGATGTGATGGCCACTGCAATAAAACAGGTTTGTAGAGCTTTATGTGTAATCTGTGCAATCGCAAAGTATGCTTAATTTGTATTCACTGACATTTTACGCCAGTGCTAAGTTGTAATCAGTTATGAATCTTCATTTGAATTACCAGGTAAGTAATTGTGTATTCGGAAGTTTTCATCACGTAGTTTGTTAACCATAGTAAGAATGATGTATATAGGTTTCTTGTAGTGCACTGCAGAATTTTGTTTTGTAGTAGATTGTGTATGCAAAGTCTTGACAAGGTTTTCCCACTTAATCATAGTGTTGAACTGAGGCTGACACTAAAAACTGTGATGTTGTATTAATGGTTTTTCGGCTGTGTGTGAATGAGTGATTGTCGGTGTGTAATGCAGGGGCAGCTGTCTCAGCAACTGAGCACTTCGTCACTCAACTCTCAGATGATGTCTGGTGGCAGCGTGATGGGTCAAATGCGATCTCCAATGGGTCCTGCTGGTATGCCGCCACACATGCCCATGGCTAGCAACGTCGGCAGTCAGGTGTCCTCGGGCATCGGAGGAACGGCTGCTGCTCCTGCGGTGTCTGGTTCATCAGTGAATGGTCCTGTGCACGGGTCTATGGCAGTGCCTGGTCAGATGCCTGCTCATGGTATGATGGTTGCCGGCCCTATGCCAGGATCTGTTGCTGGTTCTGCTGGTGGGCCTGTCATGGAACCAATGGTTGATGAGACGGGGCGGCCGATAATGATGTCACAAGGTCAGATGCGCATGATGTGGGCACAGCAGCAGCACATGATGCGGACAGGTCAACATCCCTCTCAGCACATCCCACCGCCTGACTACGGTCGCTTTCCATCACAGATGATGGGCCATCGTGCAGCAGCGTACGCACCAGCCGGTATTCCACCTCAGTCACAGCGCATGAGGATGAACCTGTCTGCTGTGAGTGGGTCGGCTCCACTGCCTACTGCGTATCCCGCCGGAGACGTCGTGCGAGGAACGGTGACAGCAATGCAGGCGGGAGCCAGCCAGAATGCCATGCACCTACAGCACCAGCAGATGATGCAGATGTCACAGAGACATGCTCAGTTTCGAGGCCAGTCGTCATTGCAACAGTCAGCAGTGATGATGGACCCGTCATCCATGGGACAGCGTCCGATCGGTCGGCGAGCACCGCCGCCACATTACACTGACACAGTATTAGCACATTCCGCTCCAAGGCCTGTCTCGTCCGTCGCAGGTGACCAGGCCCAGTTTGCACCTGACCCACGAATGCGTTTTAGGCCTCCCAACGCAGACTTTGTTACAACCGTCGTTACCGCAACTGATGTAGTGCGATATCCGGGTCCGCATGATACGTTATCAAGGTTCGGTGATGGACAGGGGGCATTGTGAGATATATATTACCACAGAACTGTTTACGCCAGTATAATTGTCAATCTGCATCGACAGTGAGCAGGCAGCATCGGATGTACCTGCAACTGTCATAGTGCCGATATTCGGTTTGTATGCGAGCTTTAAATTTTATTTATTATGTGACTGCAAACTGATCTACAGTTGCTGGAGATATATTCGTATATGTTGGTGTGGACAAGTACTGATTATGGCCAAGTATCGTTGCTGCCAGATTTATACAGTCTGTTATGATGATTTATGTGTGACTGATGATTAGTGAAACTTGGGCTCCCTGAGGTATTACTGATACTCTGCAAGTTGCTGCAGTGTGCAGTGTGAGCTTTGCTACATGCCAGGCATCATTTAGTGATGGTGTTTGGATTTTGCTGGGACGTTTTGTGTGAACAGTAAAAAGACGTGTGTGGCTCTGTTTATTTTTGCGTTGAACATAGCGTCACTTCAAGCTGAGCTGTGTATACAGTGTCATCTGAATTGTTGCTGCTAGTATGAATTTTTCGTCATCTGTTGATAATTAAGTACGCAATATAATGAGACAGAATGCGAGTAGTATTTTGTATATTCTTGGCTGAACTGTTATCAGTTGTTGGTTATCATGTTTGGATTTCTATAGGAGCTGTTGGTTGTATACTCAAAACATATGCAGCTGTTATCTTGTCAGCCGTGGTTTTGACAGTGTTATGCGGACTGAAATTGCAATGGATTTCAGACTGAAAACTATTGATACCGTCGTATGTCACTTCTGTGTTCGAACTCGTTGCTGAGCATCTTGTCTAATGGTATGCTCAGAAATGAGCTTGTATGGAAATTTGTGGATGTTAAAGGGACAGTTTATCTCATAGAGGGCTTCCATTAGGCAGGCCGTGCAACAGGGCCAGCTTTCACTGGCTGCAAATGTTTTTACTTGATTGTAGCATCTGTCTTATGAACTGCCGCTAAGTCGCTGTGGATACTACAGACTGAAAATGTTGTCTGATCGCAGTTTATGTGTGTACTGTGTTACTGTTTTGTGTACTGCTGGAGATAGTTAGATGGCTGAAAATGAATCGTTGGTATTTAGTCAATGTTATCATGATCATGTTGCTGCTCCCTTGTGTATTATGCATGCATGCAGTTCTGCATGGTTTTTTACTGACACTCCAAGTCTACAAGTTCCAGTAATTAGTTTGGGAGTGTTTGCTTTGCAGCTTAGAGCTCATTTTATCATGTTACATGCAGTAGCCATAGTAGATCTAATTTATTGTAATGCAGCATTTTACGCAAGTGATTTATTTTGTCTGTAGATCGAGTATTTGTCACTTTTGACCCTTATATGTATAAATATTTGTGAATATGACACAAGTTTTATTATTCGTAAATATTCATTATGCATCTTGAGATCAAAGGTGACTTCATTGTGTGTTAACTACTGTATTTCAGGATTTTTTCACATAATCGATTTTTATAGTTTGACTTAATTTTTTGTAAAGAGAATAATAAACAATAATTGGTTTTGTACAGTTAATTGGGCTTTGTTGTTCCAGAGAATAGTGAGGAAAAGCAACAAATTATGACATTTATTGCCAGTTGTAGTATTCTTAAATATTCACAAATATTTAGCATTTCAGTATTCATAATGTATGCATACTCGATCTATGGTTTTAACATTGTGCATTGAGTCTAAGCTTTTCGTGCATAGTGTGTTTATGGTAGGTAATATATGAAAGTGTAAGGTATTCTGAAGGCAGAATGGCAAACACATTGTATCTATATTGTTTTCTAGCAAAACGTCTTGCAGTACAAAGTGTCATCTCATTACAAAATAAAATATTACAAGCAAATGTGTAACTTATTTATCAAAACACTGGAAAATGCATCATGCAGAAAGTTTTTGATTTTCAACAAAATGTCATTGGCAACACATAGGTGTTTTGCCATTCTGTCTTCCAATTTATACCTTTATCTGAAGCCTTGGTTTACTGTGCATTTTACCCGTGGAAGAACCATTTCAACTATGGGGATTTTATATGCTACGAAGCTGTAGCATATGGATCCCAATTTAATAAAATCTAGTGAAATTGCTGCCATATTCTGCATTACTTTATTTTATGTAGCCAGTATTGCAATAGCAAAATGCATAAATGTGATTAGTCAAATTTACAGTGTCATGAATCATATCTGCTTTTGAGTTAACGTGCAGGGTTCCTACAGGTCAGGGAAAACTAAAAAGTTGGGGAATTTGTGTGGTCAGGGAAAGGTCAGGGGAAAATATTATTTTGAAAAGTCAGAGAAAATGATCTTGGATCATGCAGACTGCATATGTGTGATTTTTTTTGTGTTTCCAAATATTAAAAGCAGGCAAATTTGTGGCTTTCATTAAATATCCAAAAGCTAGAAATGTTTCGGCTTCAGGGGGGGCTTTGATGAAGCCCCCTGACCCTCAGACCAAGGCTTTTGTCGTTTGCATATTACTCCATTAATACTATTTCATTAGTTATGATATAGTGTATCATTTCTGACATTTGTGCGATAGTGTTATTGTTTTGATAAGGTCGGGGAAATTGTCATTCCATGACTGGAAAAGTCGGAATTTTGCTACAAAAGATCTGTAGGAACCCTGAACGTGGCCTACAAGGGTAACAGATGACTGTTAGGCAGTCAAAAGTTTTAACTTATGATTGTTAGTTGACTGACACTTCTCTAGGGTAGTCCACTGACTAATAACAAAATCTAATTTTGGTGTTTGCAGCTTTAATTAGGATAATAGATTAATTGCAACATTAATGAAATTCCTCTTTACATTTTTGTACCTGAAAGCTGTTGTCTGTGCGAAAATGTTAGACAAGTTACATTGTCAATTATGAGTACTATTATTTTGCCTTATCTGACGTTTGGTATTGAATTATCTTGAGCAGTAAGTATCATGACTGTTAGCCGATGTGATTTTACACAAGTAGCTTATCAGTGATAAACATGCACTGCTGTGATATTACGAGCACTGGTTGACGTTAGCAGCTGATCAAAATGCAAAATTTAAGTTACTGGATTGAATTGGGGTAAGTCTATAATCAGTAAGTTTGCCGATTGCCGACAGTATTAGGTATGCTTGATCAAGTCAGTTTATACTGCCGTTGTTTGGCAGATAGAACATTTCATTTTAGTCATTTTATTTGCTAATTTATTTTAATGAAACAGACGTGACTGATACGCTGCCTGAGTTCACCCGTGTTATTTTCTTTCCAGTAGATTTGTTGAATCCATCCCGTCATGGGGTTTGCCACGGATTACTTTCTCGTGAACCTCATTTTGTTCTATTCTTCTCATAATGTTCAAAATAGTAATAATTGTGTGCTGCTGTTTTTCGTGTACGTTGCTTTAGTGCTTGAGGTCTTTATCAGCGTTGAAGTTAGGTAGATGTATCGTTTGTAGATAACATCGTGCTTAAGGAAAGACTTGTGGTGTACGGTGGACAGCTAATGATCATACGTACGTGCATGCCGCATGAATTTTTCGGTGCTTTTTATGTGCAATTGCAAAATAATCCATTTCTGCACCCTGCTGAATGATGAAGTCAAAGTTCGCGGTTGATTTCAGTTTAAAGCACCCGACCGATCTGCTCTTCAGTTCTGGATCTCGTCGTTTTGTGATTTCAAGACTTGTTAATCATGCGAGCTCGATACAGCGGGTTACGCGTGTACGTCCTTGTGGGTCGTCGGTCTTTCGCTGTTGCCTCTTAGAGACCCATCCGGCAACTGGGCGCGCGTGTTGCTCAGCGGATGTACCTGTCCGTCATGGCGCGCGTCGCGTCATCAGCTAATGCAGTTGTTCTATTTATTGGCGACTTCCGTGAGAAGCTGTGTCGTAGGAATTACTGCAGTCAGACCAGCACGTGCCTGGCTGCTGACTGGCACGGCTGTTGTTGCTGGCAGTTTCGACAGACATTGCCGCGTGTTACGTCGAGTTATTGTATATCAAAGGCAATATGTGTCTATACAAAGACAGCGGGCGGCGTCGCCTCGCGTGTATAAAACCCGCCCCCGAGTGTACAGAGTACTATTTTACTGCACGATTTTAGTGGACGCCGCAGTTCGTCTTCTGATTGTGCGAGTATTATACGTAGTGATATATAGACATTCTCGTTTGTACGTGTCCGTGTTTATAGTTTCGTTTATTTTATATATTTAAATAAATATATGCATATAAATAATTGTAAGCATTGCATGTGTGTAAACAGAACAGTATATGAAACAAATGTGGCGTTTGTAATCTGAATTGGCTAGTTATTTTGATGCCTCCAGCGCATCGTGGTTCGGGGAAGCATTACTTGCAGTCTTCATCGAATTAGTTTCTATCATGTGTTGTAAAATACAGTTAGTCCTCATTTCAGCACGATGATAACTGTGTGCCATTTATTCACGTGAAGGATTCTGCAGTAATGGCATGGGAGCGCCCAAAAATGCAAGATGCTGGTCGCTTGATACCACAGTGGTCATACACTATTGTGTCTTTTTGTTTACACGACAAGGGCATGCAGCAGATGGTGAAAACACTCAAATCAGCAGACCATAGTTAGGGTAAGGGGGCAGCGATACATAACTAATACATAATGCATAATGTTAAAATGTTAAATTTGAATTCTGTAACCCCCAAAAGGCACTTTCTTGCGCGAAACCGCCTCATATGAGCCATCGTGCGTTAAAATCAGTTCAGTCGTTTTTTCCTATAGAGGACGGCAAGAAAAAAGGAAGGAAAGGTACAAAAAGTTGCGCAAGCGTTATATTTCACCTATTCGTGGGAAACCTTCGTAAACGGATTTTCATCAAATTTTGCACATCGGGAGATATGCCGGACGTAATCATCTGTGCAAATTTTGGTGTGGAAAAATTAAGGGGTTTGGTAAATACGAGGGGTCAAAATTTAGAGTTTCCCATTGAAATGGCTGGTCACCCTTACAACAGTGCTGCGCTACTGCGCAGGTTGTGATTACTGTTCATAACTTCATATTACCCCATTACCCTATTTTCAATGTCATGTTCATATTCCCGACGCCACTAGTACTCAACAAATTTGCTGCTACGCTGATAATTCAGCATTATCGCTATTTTTGCTATATGGCGTAACTAGAAAGGTTAGTAGGCTGTATCAATCAAGAAAGAGTGCCATTTATGACGCCGTGTAAGATTAATAACGTTTAATGCAAACATAAAATTGGTAAGAAAACTCACAAAAAGAAGACCACCAAAGGTTGATCTTGATATTAAAACAAGTTGTGAAAAAAATTTCGCTTTTTATGTGCGCTGCACACAAACACGACGTCATCAGTGCGTCACAAGCTTAAATACAATATACACAGATAGAATGTTCATATTACCCGCATGTTCATATCCCCCCCTGCTGAAAAGCTCGTCACAAGTGTTTGTTATATGATAAGCAGCATGTCTGCACGTATTTGCAGCCGTTTTTACGCTACACGATCCAATTGCGGCAAACCACTTTTTAAAGGGATACCCGGTCTTTAACGCTCGCGTGCGCAGGCCTCCTTGAACTTATTGCGTCGGGACTTAGACCGCTAAAATTTACGTTTATTGCTGAAAATTTCATACGCAAGTTGTTTTGGTCTATCATTTCGACGCAATTTACTGTTGAAATGAGTAGCAGCCGGCCCGAAATCGCGAAAAATTCACTGTTTTGTGGCATCGTGTCTCGTGTGCTGATACTTGATAGCAGGTATCCGCGTTAGTTCAATTCACAATGAAAAGGCAAAACGATTAGAGCGGATTCCCCTCTTTCTCTATCAGAATTGAATCTCAAGGCATGATGGTCACGTAAGTCCTTTTGGCTCGAAGTTAAAGAGTAGGCCTACGGTATTGGCTTGTCTTATATGTAACTCGTCCACCTGCAATACATTTTTTAGAAAATAAAAATGTGTTAGGAATACATATTGTGTAAAAAAGAAGTTTAAATTTAAATGTGAACATACAGATATTAAACGAAAGTAATATGATATTTATAAAATCTACACTGTGAGTCAATAAACGTGGCACTAGGCTACATCGCACTAGTATAAACCTTTGCCCTCCCCAACTCTCCCCAGGAAAATTTTGATAGTGATAGGTGTGAATTATTAGGCCTAAACGTCATTTTAGCAAGAAAACACAGACATTTGAGTTTTTTTTGCGTTTCCAAATATTAAAGCAGGCAAATTTGCGGCTTCCATGCATTGCACATCCAAAAGCTAAAAGCGTTTCAGCTTCAGGGGGCTTCGCTCCCCTGACCCCCTGACCAAGGGCTTTGCCCCTGGACCCCGCTACATTTTTTCATGCACGCAACAACTGAATAACGTCGACATTTTGCCTACGCACAAAAAATGTGTTGCCCCCTGTGACCTGGCCCTTGCCCCCCTCTCGCTGTTCCCCCAGCTTCAAATTCCTAGCGCCGCCTATGGTGCTTTTTATGATAAGCAGGATGTCTGAGCCTATCTGCAACTGTTTTCATGCTTGAAAAGTGAAATAACCGCTTTTTAGAGGGGTACCCCGATTTGACGCTCGCGTGCGCAGGCCTCCTTGAACGTAAGAGGG
>Ga0209671_1002058_pt1 | contig 17891 bp, 10 predicted proteins | sample WorMetHERISLAND2_2_FD_187401 | JGI IMG/M metagenome (GOLD analysis project Ga0209671, IMG submission 187401) | Marine gutless worms symbiont microbial communities from Max Planck institute for Marine Microbiology, Germany - Olavius geniculatus... | ecosystem: Host-associated > Annelida >...
GTAAACACAGTTACACTAACGCCAAGCCTAGAGCATCAAACAGTCCATTCTTAACACACTTCAGTCTGGCACAAAATGACACTTTGGCATTATGCAATACTGTACCAAAGCAGCTTGGCAGACGTAATTGCATTAACATCGCAGTGACACTGCTGTATTTGGGAAATCCAAAAAAAAAGTTTAAGGCTTTTAACATAACCAGAAGCAAGCTTTTTAAGGCTGGCCAACTGAAAGTTTTTTCATAGTGCAATGTCATAAAAACACAAGACAAACGACCGAAACAGTTTTGCTCTAACATTTGATGTACACCGTGCATCTAATAAGAAAAAAGCTGAATTTCGTTGGTTCTGATTTCCCCAGGTTGTGCAGAAACATACCATGGGTGAGGTGGGAAACTGCAATATAATGATAATGCATAATGATTTGTTGGCCAGTTGTCTCAGGAATATTCTCACCAAAGATTATTAAAATCCGATAATTCTTCTTCCAGTTAAAATTGAAAATATTTAGGATGTTTTCTAGACACAGTGTACACTAAAAAAATATTTAAAACCCAATTGTACCATCACAAGTGCAACATTTTACATGGATTTCAGTGAAATGATGAGCACGAGTTCTCTCCCTGTATAAAAGTGGGTGAAGGTGAACCGATGAGTGATATATGTCGACTGCATGTGCAGTAGGGTTACTGTTGGCGCGCGGAGGCACGCGGCCAAGCTATGCTCGTCTGCCGCACATGGAAGACGGTTCAGCGGGGGCCAGTACACGGGTAGGAGATTGTTCACCGCTGTTCGCACAAGAGAGTGGCGACTCACTGTCCAACATCGAGGATGCTCGACGCGGCACGAACCGTACGAACGATCAGTCTCATCTCTAACGTAACTTAATATGTAGTTGCTGAGCGAGTAAGTCGAGGCGTTCTTTATTAATGGTACTGGTGGGCATTGGCTGGCGTAAGATTTACGATCAAGAGGTTATCAGTTTGACTCCCGCTTGTGTCGCTGTTACACTGTAAGTAGTTGCTACTTGGATGGGTGACTGTCTACGATCGACGGGTAGCCTAAATCATCTTGGTACATAACCGATCACTAAGATCAGTTCAGCGGTCTGTCCCTTCTCCGCTAGTACTCATTTCGTACTATACACGGAAGGATGGCCAGGCTGGGTTTGCCTGGGCGGCTTGGTTGGCAGCCGTTACGTGTAACTATAGCATGTTGTGCAACAACTCCACCGCAGTCAGCAGATCGAGTCGAGTGGAGTTTAAGCCTAAGTACCTGTGTGTGTTTTTGCTGCTAGTGCTGCGGAGCAAGAAGTCGAGTTGCCTGAAGGAAGTGGAGAGGATCAAACAGAGACGCACCGAGCGTCGAGCCGCCCAGCTCGCACTGCGGGAACAGACCACCCACGACTATGATGTCACTGCACCTAGCTGGGAGTTCGAAGCCATGATTCGGTAAACGCTTCTCAAGTTTTTGAATAAACTCAGGTGGAGAAAGTATAAATTTATGAAATTACTGCCTTTATTTACTGATTTGTTGACGTTTCGGCAACTGATTTTCAGCTGAAAAGGTCAAGGTTATCGGATGTCAAAATCCCAAGAAAATGACGCTTATTTCACGTAAGCGCGGCTCACTGTGACGCATAGGACGCTAGGAAATGTAAAAGTGGACTTTTAACTGAAATTAAAAGTAAGTAAGAATTGCATGTCCGTTGCAAGGCGGACGGCCGCATCTCGCGTCAACACTGGGCCGACGTCCTCGCTGATTACGTCACATGGTTAAGACGATGCAGAAGTTTTTCTCAAGTTGATACTTCATTATTACTTACCAATAAGAACTGTAGCTGTTATCCGTGTGGTGTGATGTGCTATAGAGAGTTTCGCAAGACGCTGGAATATCGACCTTTGACAGCCACAGACGTCATTGAAAATCACCAGATATGTGTCTGCTTGCGCAAGAGACCACTTAACAAAAAAGGTTTCACTAGTTAAGTTATAGCTGTGTAACTAATTTAATAACGCCCTCAGTGGACCAAGAGACGGATTTGCACTAATATTTATACGTGCGATGGAGGTTTTGGCATTGTCTCAAATAGTGTATGATTTACGTCGAAATACAAAGAAGTGGCAAGACATTAAGGTTAAACTTTACTGTTATCTATGCAACAACTAAGTCCACTTTTAGATAGTTTTATGTTTTTTCGTACAAACGAAACTATCTTACACTAAATTTAAACTAATTATAAAGCACGTTTTGAGAGCCGAAACGGTTTTCTTTAGATTTTGTTTAGAAAATGTGTGAATTTCTTGGTTGTGGGGCCACGGACCTACCTGTGCATTCCTAAATGCAGCACTGAGCAAGTCTAAGCGCTGTGTGGTAGATGCCACGGGGGCCCTATACTGTGCTGCTGTCTGGTGGTGAACATTTATTCATTTGTGCAGAGCTGGAACGCAAGGAGATCGACGTCGTGACGATTCCTCACAAAGACGTCGTCATCGTCCACGAACCCAAGCAGAAAGTCGACCTGACCAAGTACCTCGAGAACCAGACGTTCCGCTTTGACTACTCGTTCGACGAAAACAGCACCAACGAAATGATCTACCGGTAATGCTGCTAATTATATGTACACTATGATCGAGACTGCCGCTTTTATGTTTGTGTTAAGTTTGACCGATGCTAGTCGATTTTGATAGTTCTTTGATTTCACGCCCATTGGTCAATTCAGTTTAGTTATATTTTTTGCACGTGCTTTAACGTACCGCGCCCTTTGATGAAGTAGACATAATTTTCCACTAACGACAATAGGCCTATATCACACGTGTGTGGTCTTCGTGGGTGCATGCTCTGCGGTAGATACACGGCCCAGCCGTTGGTCGAGTGCACGTTCAATGGTGGCATGGCGACGTGCTTCGCTTACGGACAGACGGGCAGCGGAAAAACACACGTAAGTACGAGCAAGTACAACAACAAGTCCTGACACACGCCGTTTTTTTCTGAACGCGTCAGTATAACATAAAAAAACTACGCAGTAAAAACAAGCTAAGATTTCGTCAGACCTTGTGACGACATGCTGTGCGGTCATCCGCCTAGTTATGCGTAGGCCTACACTCCCACTGCACTTCGCTTATACCCCGTTTACACGATCGAGCAAACATCGAGCAGACATCGAGCAGACATTTTGCTCGAGCAGACATCAAGCAGGCCTGATGGAATTCCGCCCCTGGCTCAAATGTATGCCTAGGCTTAGCCCACAGCTGATCACGTGTTATGTAGGCTTTCCAATTACAACCTGCCCGCCCTTTTAATTAGCATGCTAATTACCATAGCTCGTCGAGCTAGCTGGATGAATGCTAGCAAACATCGAGCGATCGTCGAGCAATTAGCACGTGTATTGTAAATACATTTGCTCAACGTTTGCTCGATGTTAGCTCAATCGTGTAAACGGGATATTAGTGTGCAGTGGGCCAAGCCGCGCCGGCCGCAAGTAAACACAAGCTAGATATACGCGAGATATGGTCTCTCAACTTTTGAACTAAACATGTCGTGGAAATCGTTCATTCCAATTTTGTTTTTTTCAGCTACATTCTGTTTAAGTTAGGAGTCTGTGCAGAACAGACGGACGGGCGGACGGGCTGGACCGGTAATGCGGCCTGTTAGGATGGTCGCATAATAATTAAAGACGATATTGATTTGTTGTATAAACATAGCTGAGTGAGTGAAATGATATCAATTAGTCCTGCATGAGCTCGTGCAGTAATTGTGGCATCAGCTATATAAACAGCGGTGGGTAGTAGTAGTGTGTTGTTGCCGTGGGATATGTATACAGACAATGGGCGGCGATTTCTTGGCGAAAGGTCGTCAGGACTGCAGTAAAGGCGTCTACGTGCTGGCAGGTCGGCTGTCAATAGTGTCCCACTCTACTCTGCCTGGAACACAATGTAGAATTGGACGATTGCTGCAGTATCGATGGACGGACATACGAACAGACGGACAAGCAGGAACCGCAATGCGGCCGATGAAACCGGTCGTATATAGACCTACTGTAATCGCTGATATGCCTGGAATAATCAGTATCGTTACTACTCGTTTGTTTGCCGCTGTAGTACGACTGTGCAGTATATAGCCACTAACTACTAGCATTCAGTAGCCTATAGAAATTATTGGTGGCTTCATCAGCGCCCCTCCCTGCTGCTGCTGCTGCATGCTTTTGTATAACGCGTCGTCTTTGTCTGTGATGTGGCTTCAGTTGCTGTTTCTTGTGATCGACTTCAGTTAGCTAGTAGTGAGTAAGTAGAAAGCAAGTAAAAGATAGATTTGAGCGGCGCATTTTGCTGCAAAAATCTCTCCAGTACTCAGTTGTCGCTTGGTGGCTTACTAGAAACGACGCTAAAAGTTAAATTTGGGTCGAATTATTTGAGCGTAAGTAACTACCGGCTATTGACATCTGTTGAGACTACCGTACTTAAGATTGAATGTCGTTCATGTCCGGCGCAACAGTGACTCTAGCAGATCATCCCGATACATTCGTGTAGCTTATAATTAACTTTGCGCTGCGACAGCACAATCCTCGGCCGAGAACGGAGCTGCCACCTAGCGTACGCGACAGATTCAGTGCTGCACCTAAGTGCTCAAAAACGCATGCTTTATAGACGCTAAGGTCAACTCAGCTTTCCATTCCTCAGGGGCGTGCAAATCGAGTACCAGTCTGTATGGCTGTGGTTATGGCAAGGCGCGTTTGTGCGTATCGGGTGGTATGTATGATCCCATATGGCAGGTGACGCTCCGTAGCTCTCAGATGGGTTTTCTATGAAAAGTTATACTATTTAACCGTTCTAACTACGTGCAGTAGTGGTATTGATGTACTAGCGATGCTGTGCAGCTGGTGATGTGTTCCGACTGCTCAACACGAGGTTCAAGAAATCCGATCTCATCGTCTGTGCCAGCTTCTTTGAGATCTACAGCGGAAAGGTTCTTAGCTGCTCTGATAATTTTTCTAATTAATTGATTGATTGATTGATGCAGTAGATTGTCACAATTTGTCAGCGCTGTCACTTTGTATTTTTGTTTTCTATCAAATATCTTGAAGTGTTTAGTGCAACTTGGTCGTCATTTTTGCAATAGGCCAACTTTTGCTGGCTTTTCAAAAGTAAAATTATATTGCTTTGTATTTTCCGACTCTCTGTTTATCACACAAAAAAATCAGTCGATTAATCAATAAACCAGTCAGTTAGCCATTTAGTTAGTGTAGTTTTGTTTTGGTGAACCGAGCATTATCTGAAGTAACTAGCGAAAATGGCAGGTTAAACACCAACCAGAAATAGTGCTAGTAGTAGTAGTAGTTGTTGTTGTAGTAACGCGGAGTGTGCTGTGTCGTAGGTGTTTGACCTGTTGAACGGGAAGGCAAAGCTGCGAGTGCTGGAGGATGGTAAGCAACAAGTGCAGATCGTCGGCTTGAAAGAGGCAGAAATCAGCTGCACCGATGACGTCATGAAACTCATCCAACACGGCAACTCAGTGCGTACGTCCGGAGTCACATTCGCCAACAACCACTCCTCGCGATCTCATGCCGTCTTCCAGATTATTCTACGACGAACGTACGCAGCTCTAGTAGTAGTAGTAATAGTAGTAGCAAAAACAGCAGTATTGCAGTTATTGCAATAAGTATTGCAATACTCTAGTATTGCAGCAGATATTGCAATACTGGTTGCATGTTTCGTATTGCATGTGGTATTGCAATACTTTTAGGACTGAAATATTGCAATACTTAGAAGCAATACTTTTTTGACATAGATTACACTCTTAATCGTGAGGACGCTGTTCAATTACACAAAGAATCTAGTCATTCTTTTGTTCGATCACGTGAAAAAGACTGAACATGACTTGTTCGTCTTTTGAATTCTGGGTTGACCACATTATCACGTGGTCTGTAGTCAAGTAGTCAACCCAAAATTTAGAAAAGAAAGTTGTACACAGCAAGAAAAATAACAATTTACTTAAGAAAGCAGATAGTGGAGTATTACAAAAAGTATTGCAATGGTATTGCAATAATGACTTGTAAAAAAGTATTGCAATCAGTATTGCAATACTTTTTCCACCAAGTATTGCCTATTGCTATTGCAATATTTTTGCCAGTATTGCTAACAACACTGAAAAGTAGCATACGAAAATAGAGCGTTAGCACGTGATGGGAATACCCACGGATCCCGTAGGCTACGAATCCCGTGCGAATGTGAACGATGGGTCAAAATTGATGGGAAGAAATTAAAGTGGGAATGGAAACCTAGTCAACGGGAATTGGAGGTAATGGGAATTTTGGTTCATAAGCAAATTCCCGCACCATCTATCTTTGTAGAAATTCCGACTGATGACGGTGCACTATCTGAGGAACGTCGCATTAAGACGTTTGATGAAGGAAACCACGAACGCTTGAGAAGCGTACGCTTGAGAAGCATCACAAGACACTGTGTCCACAAACTCCACATAATAGTGGCACCCCCTAAGTATAAACATTTTGCAACATTTGGCAAGCGCAAACCTGCACCGAGTTGATGGGTTAAATTTTACACGTGCGATGTGACGTCTGCGCTGCACTGTCCCAAAAAAAACTTCCGCACTTTGTCATAATCCAGTCTTCACAGGTATTGACCGATTTTCAAATTTTTCTGTTGCCACATTTGCAGATATTTATTGTTGTTATTGGTGTGCGTTCGGGTGTGCGTAGAGGAAGCAGAAAACTGCACGGAAAGTTTTCACTCATTGATCTCGCCGGTTTGTCTCTTATACTCTCTGCTTACAGCTGAATTCTGTTGTGCGGCAGTCCTACACTGTGAGGCATAAAAAACACCAAAATTTTTTTACAATAACTTGAAGAAGGATTATCCAATTTTAATAATTTTTGGTATACAATATTCATGACACAACTGGCCATCAAACAGGCCTTCAGTTTCCCACCTCACCCAACATCTGATTTTGTACTAACTGGGAAAAAACAAAACGACCAAAATATGCATTAAAATCAACAAAAACTTTATACAATTTTATCTTTCCGAATAAGTGGCCACCAACAGCCAATCAATTACAAGGTTTGACTGTTGTGCAGTAGCACGTTTATTAAATAGGCATAACATTTAGGAATATTGATGAATTCAAGAAGTGACTGGTGAAGTCTGGATTGGTCTGGAGCAGAACGTTATCAACGCTGCTATCAATGAATGGAGAAAGTGTCTCCGAGCTGCGCCCATGTTTTGTGGGTCAACATTTCAAACATTTTTGTAGGCAGTTAAAAATGGACAATTAGATAAACTATTAATTTGCTAAAAGGATAAAAATATGAACAAAATGTGTGTTTTGTGTGTTGTTTTGATTAGGCAATAATACCAAAGTGGTTAAAAATGCAATATTTAACTTGTTTATTCGCTATTCAGGCAGATGACAAATACAAATACAAATACAGAATAAAAAAAGTACAATACCACTAAACCGACAGTACCGGACAGACAAGATGAGAGAAAACAAATACTAATATAAGCCTACATAAAGTTTAAAAGTACACATTATTCAAACTAATGACCAAAGTAAACGTGAACGAGTTGCTTCATTCTGCCAATAGCGTCAGTATCACCAAATTTGAGCTTTAATTCACTCACGGTATGGCTCTGCAGATAATACAAACAGGAAAATCTGTCACAAAGCTTATGAGCAGCATTCAGAAACTTCCATCGCTGTAACTCATAGATCAAGTCAAACGATAATTCACCTCAAAAATATTGCACTTCTTTAACAGATTCAAAACGTTTGTATCCAAATAATTTACGAAAACAGTCATTCCAGCATACACCAAGGTCCTTAATATTGTGTTTGTTTTCTTTCCCCAGGTAGTGCAGAAACAGACAATATGTGAGATGGGAAACTAAACAGTCATTTGATGGCCAATTGTATCAGGAATATTCGCACCAAAACTTATTAAAATAGGATCACTTTTCTTCAAGTTATGATGAAAAAAATTTGCTGTGTCTTCATGCCTCACAGTGTAGTAAGCCGCATAATGGCTCTTGTTCGTCTGTCTCTCGGCCCGTTTTGTAAATAAGCACCGCAATTAATTAAGAATAAATGTACAAAACATCAGTTTATACACTTGTTAACGGCAACATTAAAGAACTCGCACATCGGAAACAGCAAAAATCACAAAAGGTGATATTACACAAGCCGAGTTATAGCCCATTTTGTCCCAAATTTCGTTGCCATGGCAACCAGGGAGGGTCCGGGGTAAAATTGAATGGCGCCATTAGATTGGCCATCCCCGAAAAACAAAGAACCAAAAATTACGACCCTATTTTATACACAACCAAAGTTATGACCGTTTAAAGAATTGTTTAATTTTCCCCATAGGCGCCATTGTAATTTTTTTTTAGATTTTTGCAAATAAATACGTTAAATATTAAATTTTAATTTTCTAACCCTAAAAGGCACTTTCTTGTGCAGAACCGCGTCGTTTGACGTATTAAGCGTAAAAATCCCTTAAGAGGTCTGACCTGTAGGTGCGTTGAAGAAAAAAAGGCATATATAAAGAAAAATTTTTGCGTATATTTCACTTATTTGCCGAGAAGCCCCCCTTGGAGGGATTTGCATGACGGGTTTCCTCGCTGACGTAATCAACCGTGCCAAATTTTATCTCAATCGGTTCAGGGGTTTTGATTCTGTGGGGGTCGAATTTTTGGCTTCCCCATAGGAAAGAGAAGTCGCCGTTAACACAGGGCTTGAACTACCGTTTGGCCTGTGAGGTATGTAGGTAATTATATAGCACGTTGATGTAGAACAACCTCGAGCATGCTCGATTTGCTGGCAAAAAGAGAACTAGAAATGTTTGAGACGACATCTTTAGAGAGGTAGAGAGAGAAAGAAAGTAGGTGTGATGTTTTAATGTGTGGGTTTTCTGTCAATATTGTAAACTAAGCAAGTTTACTTATTTGCTTAAGATAGCGTTTAACTTACTTTGTCTTATAAACGTGCGTGTGTTATTAAACTGCTATCAGATGACGGAAATTGATGGATGCTATAGTGACTATGTTGACCATATAATTATTATAGTGATTATGGGTGCACACAGGCAACGAGCGTGGAGCGGACACGTCGAGCGCTGATCGTCAGACTCGGATGGAAGGAGCAGAGATCAACAAGAGCTTACTGGCACTCAAGGTCTGATCTGACGCACAGTTTAGGAGGCGCAGGTTAACAGTTAGCCACAAGGCGCCGCAGTTTCAACACCCGATGTCTCGTTAGCAGCCGCTTAAACTGTTCACATAGTTAGTGTCAGTTTTTTCTCAGATGAGCCGGAAGATTGTTCCACAGGCTAGAGCCCGCAGCAGCAGAACATGCTGTCTTCATAGCTGCTGTAGGTCCATCGTCAATGTTCTTGTTGAGCATACAGGTCAAACTTCATCCAATTGAAGACGCCTCCCTGACCACGAGTAGAGTTTGCTTGCCAGCAGTGCAGTGTGCATAGATCTCCGAGAATCGATTGGCGTAGATAAAATAGACACGCGTCCCTGTTTTATTTTCGTGTAAAGTTCTCGACTCTCTTTAGGTAGTTTAGCCACACCAGGCCTTCGCCACGTATTTCCTGTCTCACTGAGAGTAGGAGGCTGAGTTGACCCGTCGCTGTGTGTGTTTCTCTAGCATGCCTAGTGTATATGTGTCTGTGTGTGGTCAGGAATGTATCCGGGCACTGGGCCGGCGCGGCGCTCATCTGCCGTTCCGTGCAAGTAAACTCACTCAAGTTCTACGCGACTCGTTCATTGGAGGACACTCGCGCACTTGCATGGTAGACCACTAGACCTAACACTATACCTACATCATACGTGCGATTATCTGTTAAATGAAATCACACGGAATATCAAACGTAAATATAGTGTCATGGCGATTTGTCGTGTCTTTATTATGTGGCCGTCCTAATAATGTGAGAGAATTTTTTATGCGGAATTAATCAAGTAATTTAGGCCTATAGTACCACGTGGTCGCGAATCAGTCTTAGTTAAATGCCAAATAGTTACAAATAACAGAGTCTTTTTTATTTATTATTAAATATTGTTATTAAATAATATTTCTTCATATAATAATATTTCTTATAGACGTAAGAACTAAGTAGATATTATCTTCAACGTAGTAACGAAGAACATATTATTTTCACTGTCCGTACTACATAACGCAGCCAAGGAGGCAATGGGGGGCGACTGCCCCTTCTAATTTCTGTTGTGAGTGCAAATTTGTGCAGTAAAACTAACGGAATTTATACCTGTTACATGCATTCTCAGGACTCTTTCATGCGTAAAAATGTGTTTGATGCCGGACTCTTGGACCCGATTGGGGGAGGGAGGTTTAGCACTCCCCCAGGTCCCTTTCCTGGTAAGGAGGGGGGCTCTCTCCCAAGAATCCCGTACTGTTCACGACCTTTGGTCACGATTTTTTCCAAACTGTCCCCTTACTGCTGTGCCGTATTACTACTGCTACAACTACTAGGCCTTACTACTACTAGTACTACAACTGTGCACTGTGTATACAGATATCAATGATATCACCGTGCATGAGTTGCTGTGAACACACGCTCAATACTCTCAGATACGCCGACAGGTGACGCTCTATCGCAATTACCTTGCTTATTATTATTCACAGTGTTGAACCCAGTGGCAGTGATCGTGTCAAAAGACCAGCAACACGGCGGCTTGGTGGCCGGCCACCTGTAAGGAGGCTGAATGTCTGCGGACAGATAAAGCGTTTTGCTATATAATCAACCATTAAGGTCAACTCAGCCTTCGTCCCTATGGCGTATAGGTAAATCTGCTCGGTTTTGGTTAAAGCGGGATGCGTTTCTTTTACTTCGTAGCTTGGCGATTGGTTTCCTACGAAGAACTGTAGACTTCTTTAACCTTTAACATTTAGAATAGAAAAAAGCAAAAACAACGAAAACTTTCCGTGCAGTTTTCTTCAGCTTTTGACCTCTAAGCGCATTGATTGCCAGTCAGACCGAGAAAGTTGGAAGTGAAATTATTGGCTTAGGAATATTTTTATCTTAGCGAGAACCTAAGTAAGGATGTGCGTTCTCCAAACATCTTTGAAAACAAATCTTATGAAGATATTAGCCAAGTGCTTAGAAAAGTGGGCCATATGTGGGCCTGTCAAACAAATAGGGGCCCAGTGGACAGATAGTTCGGTGCTAGATTGTGCAGACTATGGTGTGTTACTACACAGCCGTCATAATATAGGCCACATTACAGGTCTTGCTCGTCTGTCCGTCCGTCGGTCTGTCCGTCCCTAACGTGAAAAAATATTAAACAGGCTTATACGTGTGTGATGATGATGTTAGAGTGAAGGAGCTTGGGCCGGGTGAGATAAAGCCTTGTGTCTCATCAGACAGTTCTTCAGCCGCCGCCGCCGCTGCAGCTGCAGCTGCTGCTGACGCTGCTGTCAGCGGCCTGTCTCTGCAGCTGCTGTCTGCACAGAAGAGCGACTTGACGCTGCTACGTAACGCCAACGTACGAACATATTAGCATACCTTTCACATCGGCACTTAACTGCTCTGTAGTAACTTAGTAAGTGACTAGCTAAATAAGTAGGTAAAATGTCATTCTGTATGACGATTAATGCAGTCTTGAATCTAAGTATTTTGTAATTTTTAGTACATATCGTTCTCCCCCTTTACTTTGCTAAAATGTTATAAAACTGTCCCCATGTCACTACGTACGTCCGGGCTGACGTAATTACGAATTAGCTTTTTAAGTTCTCTATAATGATAAACTGTAGACTTTTTCCTGGATTTTTTTGCTGTTTTGAGAGTGTCAGTCGTTGCTTCTCGCCGCTAATGTGTGCATACAGTGACGGGTTGTGTTGTGTTGCTCGTTGATATTAGAATAGGTAGATGTCATAGCGGCTTGTAGCTGTATTGTTGATGGTTGAACCCTGCATGGCTTGTCGATCTGTTTGAGTTCTATGAGGTCGTCAGTCCATGCAGCTTGCACTGTTTGGCTGGGGCGGTGGGATGTCTGCTTGCTGCACTGCTGTCTGTGTTGTTACATAGGTCGAGGAACTGCCAGCTGATCTGTTTCAGTTCCATGAGGTGGTTAGTCACATGCAGGAGGTCGAGGAGGCGGTGGTCGACGCCCATCGCGACTTCTACGAGGTGAGTAAATGTCACTCAGCTTAATCCACTGATGTAAAAATGCTTTTTACACGCGACAGCAGGAACTGCTATAGCGCTTCTTAGCCATCGCAATCGTGTCCGTCTGTCCGTCTGGGGGTTGTATTGACTTTTTTGGCGATTTCGGTCTGCGACACACATTTCAAAAGCGAATTGTGCCGAAATCACTACAGATAGACCAGGATAATCTGCGTATGAAATTTTTGACATTGAACGTAGTTTTCACTATTTTAAATTTCGGCCTCCTGCATTCAAGGAATTTTCCGTACCGGGGCGACAAACTTAGGTACCCTTTTTAAAATGCGGGCTTTCGGCCACTCGAACGACACAAGCCGCGTGAGACCGGTGACGCCATCTGGCGTATGTGAATAAATGAATGAAAGTCATCATGTCCAAATTGCTGGGATCGGTGAGCTTCGATTTTGTTCGCAATGGGCCTGCAAACATGCACCGCTGTCGCGCGTTCTCATTTGCGTTAGCCGGGCTTTCTTGTTTCAAAACCAAGACCAAGACTATGTTTTTCGCAACCAACCTCAAGACTTTTTTTCCAAGACTATGGTAAACAAAAAACTGCACTAATATAGGCCTAATAATAATTATTATTCAACTCGGTAATTAGTTAACTACTGTCAAAATATTTTTTAAAAAACAATAAATAGCAAAAAGTCTTGAAATTCTCAAGACTCTGCTCAAGACCAACACAAGAAGATTTTATTTTTTTTGGGTTTTCGAGGCGCCTCAAGCCCAAGACTTTGGTCTCGAGGACTCTTTCACTGGCAGGCTTATTCATACCTACCACACTCAGCGGCGTCTACGAAAGCTAGGACGTAGGCAGACACACTGCGCGATGCACAACCCCGTATCCGTGGTCTTGCAGTGTACACTGGTGTCTGGCTGAGGGGCCTAAGGGTTAAAGAAATGAAGATCAGCGCTGTCATATCAGTCTTACGACTCAGGAAGGGCTTTAAAAGTAAAATTATAAAATCCACTGCAGGTTGGTTGTGTTGTGTGATTTTGGGACGTGTGCAGACGTCGTTGGAATGGCGGGAAGTTGACCGCAAGCTGCTAGCGATGACCAATGACGTCGACTATGACGTCGAAGGTAAACAAACAGCTACGGTAGTCACTCACCGCCGTCTGGCTGTCTGTTAGAGCAGTTTACTTTACAGCATGCGACGTTGTCTTTAGTTTTAAGTAAAGTTACGATCCTTCTATACAACAGCTTATATCGAACTCATTATTCTGCACCTTTTGTACATCAATTTAGTATGCTTTTATATTACCTTTTCTTACCCTATATCTTAGTCCTTCCTGTGACGAACACATCAGACGTTCTATTTCTTCCACTTTTCTCCGTCTGTTGCCTTGTGAGTGTGACAGACGTCGTCCCATAATATCTCTTTAGTATCTTCGATATCTCTCCATAATGTCTCTTGTCAAGTGATGCGTGGTCGATCTCGCTTTCTTTTCGCATTAGGGGTTTTGTGCAGTGCCTGTTTAACTTTGTGATGCGTTGTATTTGACCAAACCAGCGTAGTTATCTTTTCCTGATCACGCACTCCGACACGTGTTATCCTGTGGTGTCCCTTGTAATTTCGTTTGTCACTTTGTCCTCCCAGGTAACATCCAATAGCTTCCTCAGACAGTTATGGTGGAAGGCTTTAAGGCGTTTTCGGTTTGCTTTTGTTTCGTATTGTTTGCTGCTGTATATAGCTTGAGAATGATTAAAATTTGAAATGGGCGGTATTTCAACAAGTGGTATCCTAAGTGTGTTTTTTTGTGTTTTTTTGTGTTGTATTGTCAGCGTACGCCAAACAGCTCGATGCAACCATCATGAAGCGAATAGACACGCTCGCAAAACTACACGGTAATGATATTTGCACGAACCGTTTTCTATTCTCTCACATGCAGTGTTATAAAAACTCTTTCCCGTGGTGTATTGGTTAACGCATTGTTTTCGATTAACAAAGTTAACCTACGCTGTGTCCGTTAAAACCTGTATTGGTGACCGTCCATGGACAGGTAATAAACCGTCTCATTATAGGCTCCTATAACCAGTCATCCTGGTCAACTCAGCCTGGCCATCCCTTCCTGGGTAAATAAAGTGAGTACCAGCGAAAGCTGCAGGGGGCGTAAGCAGATACACCGCACGATGCACAACGTATATAGCTTCCGTATCCGTGGTCTTGCAGTGTAAACTGGTGTCTGGCTGAGGGCTAAAGAAACGGAGATCAGCGTCGCCCTCATATGGCCTTGTGGCTCGGGGCATGCTTTACATTTTAACGTTTACTTCAGTGCGCTATGTAACCAAGGCTAACAGATTACTTTCTGCCTGAGAACTCGGGTGCCTTTCACTACAACAAAATACAGACGTCTTATAATCACTTTTGGTGATATTCACGGCGGCTATCGAAGGCAATACAGTTATTGGCTATTGGTTCTGTTGTGCAGAGAAAGTGGTCAGCCTTCGTAAAGAACTACAACAAGAAGAATATCTCAGTAAAAACATTAAACTGTCAAAGTAACTTTTGTCGACCGTAATATCTTGGGACGTCAACGATTTTGACTGATTTGTTACAGTTGTTGAGCAACTAATATATCATATGCTTGCCGGTAATAATTTTGTCGTTTTGCCAGCATTCTGCTAAACGAATGCAAAAGTGTGTGGTCGAAATTCTTACGTCTTGTTTCACGGCAGCAAAACGTGCATTATATAGTGCCATCGTATGTAGCATACTCAATGGCGGTAGTTGACATCGTTTTTGGTAGCTTAGAATACATTCAGAGTTGTTCGTGGATTTGAAGGGTCGCTATAAACCGCTTGAACCATTAAAGCAAGCTATGACCTACCCCTACCCCCGTTTCTGCTCCGTGTCGCTCCTTTTTTCTCCTCCAGCTGTCGTGTTTCTTTCTTTCCCTTTCCCGTTTTTCCGGGGCCCTTTGCCAAAATCTAGTTAGGGGACTTTCTGGGAAAAATGGGGTCCAGGCCAAAGCCCCATGCCGTCGATTTCGAGACATTCTGAGCCAAACTACATTTAGATTCAAAGTTGATATGTAATTTATATCTGCACCGTATACCAACTCCCCCAACTCCGTTAATCTTATGATGGAACTTTTGCTCTAAGCTTATTGTGGTGCAGACGTCCGGTCTGTGCAGCTGTTACGAGCTTATAATATACGCTCGATTGTCTCCTCACTGTTTGTCTATAGCATAGGCTATAGCTTACTGCATTTCATTGTTAGCTTTCTATAGTACAACTCTTCGATACATTCTGTGTTCAGTTAGGTTACATTTTCATCGTAAATTAAATTGCCGAATGCCATCGGATGTAATTAAGTAACTTTTTTGCGGTAATCTGATGTAATATCGTTCAAAAACAATTAACAATTATGTTGTTTTATGACGACTGTATAAAAATATGTAAACTCTATTGCTATAGCCGTATATTGCCACCGCGTTAGAGCTTATTATACTCAGTGACGTGAAGTTGTTCTACCAGATTGTGTTTTATATTCTTGTATAATTAGTAACCAGGTAGGCCTATGCAGCCTAAAATGTGTCTTAACAAAAACTTAGGAGCTAAGCCATATCTGCCATAGGTGTCCGACAGTTGTTGTGACATTATGCCTAAACCAGAAACATGTGTGGCCCATTGTTGCTATATTATGCGGCCGTCCTTGTGATCTTTGACCATTCAAGCTGAAAATCGGCACACCAGTTACTTCTGTAGGTAGGACCTACTGGTAACATGGTAACATGGGCTCCAATTTTGGTTTTTCAGCGCCTTTTGTTCTCGAGCTAGGAGCCCGTTTAAGCCGGACGCCGGACGGGCAAGACCTGTAATGCGGCCTATTACAACGACCGCACTTAACACTGGATTTTTGTGGGCATATATAGGGTGGCCAAAAAGTAAGCTATTACATTTTGTCCATATCTTTGCTAAATATTGGTCAATTTTCACATTTTTTCACCAGTAGACTCCGTCAGAAATTTGCTTGTTGTGTCACTACACTACCTTGTAAAACATAAATATAAAAAATAGCAATATTTAGGCCTACAGATGGGCAGAAGGTATAATGGTAATTTTTAAAGTATTTAAGTAAAAGGTTAAATATAAATTATAGTAAGTGGCAAAAATGTTTATGTATACAGCTACAGAGTAAGTTTTCATCTTTCAGCAAAATAGTGCACAGCTTGTAAGGCCGCACGACCGAAATGCAATGCTGCAGTTAACTATAAGCAAAGTTGCAGCCGCCAACCAGCATTAATTTAGCTTACATTGAAAATTTATGCACAAAAATGGTTCAAATTATTCGAAAAGAATATGTTTTCCATTGTTTTTTACACTTACTATAACATATATTCAACATTTCAGTTAAATACTTTACAGATTTACCATTATACCTTTTGCCGATCTGTAGAAATTGTTGGTTTTCAGATATTTATGTTTTAGAGGTAAAGTAGCGACACAATAGGTGTGGTGTGCGAAGCAGCAAATTTTTTACAGTCTACTAGTGAAAAAATTGTGAAAATTGCTCAATATTTAGTGAAGTAATGGTCAAAGTGCAATAGCTTACTTAATGGGTTAAAGTTTAAAGCTATTTAAAGCTATAGCGAAGGTCCGCCGAAATCTACGCCAAAAATCCCCCCACCCAAAAAAATCTCCCATCCAGTTGATCCGATCTCATCGTATGAAACGATCTGCCTCACAAATTCTTTCAATTATTACACAATCTAAATCTTCCTTTCATCTTCGTTGATTTTGTCCTTTCTTTTTGCCCCAAGAGAACGAGTAGTTTCAGTTTTACTGTTATAAAGCCCAAGATATTTCACCGGCAGCCGGTCAAATAGCATATATAGGCTATTTGACTGACCGGTCAAATATAGGGCTCTCGGGGCCAGATATTTGAGTATAGGCGGAGCAGGAAGTTGAAATTTTTCGACAGGCACTAAATTTCTGACAGAATTCTGACAGATAGTTGCAATTCGACAGCGAAAGTTGTGGGTGCTCAAAATTCTAATTTTGCTTTAATTTTCCCAAAATGGGAGTTTTGGGCCCGAATTTTGCATTCTTAAACGAAAATTTTTCCGACAAAAAGATTTTCCGACTGTTTTCCAACAGTCTAAAATTTAGGTTGGCAATTGCCTTCCCTTTTGTTTCGCCTCCGGCAACGACGCAACTGCCCACCCACTAAATTTGACTTAAAAGTTGCACAGTGGTAATTCCTGTCGCTGCAACGATATAGCATAGGCCCCTACAGCAGCAGCATTCCAGGAGGCAAATGTGGCTGGCTCAATGGACTGGAGGGCAGTGCAGCGCTACAGTACAGGCGTCGCAGGCGCCGAGCCTCTGGCGTCAGTCACACGACCACTGCTGCTGCTGCTGCTGCTGATGGCATGTACCTCTCTCGCAGCACTGTGCCATTATTGCAATGGCTCGTCCATCTACGTTGCCGTTGAACTGAGTCGACTCCTCAGCTGTAGCAAGGCGCTAGAGATGTGTTATACGAGTAATTTATTATTCGAGTACCCGGCAAAACGCTGAACGAGTACTCGAGCACTCGTTTAATAAATAATTAGAGCTGCGGATTTTAACGATTAATTTAATCGTTAACTAACAAAGAAAATTAACGATTAATTTTATTTTTAACGATTAACGGTTCTGCCGGATACATCGTCAACAAGAGACGTTCGTCGCTGGATC
>Ga0209671_1002059_pt1 | contig 17889 bp, 17 predicted proteins | sample WorMetHERISLAND2_2_FD_187401 | JGI IMG/M metagenome (GOLD analysis project Ga0209671, IMG submission 187401) | Marine gutless worms symbiont microbial communities from Max Planck institute for Marine Microbiology, Germany - Olavius geniculatus... | ecosystem: Host-associated > Annelida >...
AAAAACCTCTTTTTGAGGGGTCCAAGGTCGTTCAAGGTCATCGATGTTGATAAATCCAAAAAGCCTGTCACCAGTGCTTGTTATGATAAGCAGCATGTATGTACCTATCTGCAACCGTTTTCACATTATTCGAGCCAATAGCGGCAAAATGACGTCTTTTAGGGGGGTACCCCTCTTTGACGCCCTCGTTTGAGGAGAACCCCTGCACCCATTGGCACGAAATTTTGTCACGATAAACTAGAGACCTTGGGGCAGCCCACAGTGAAGACTTCGTGATCCTAGCTTGCGCCGTTTTGATACAGCTCACGAGTGTGACAGACAGACGGACGGACGGACGGACAGGCGATGGCAAAGACGCGCGAAGCATTCTGCTGTCGCGCGTAATAATAATTAAATATAAAAAAACTTACCAGTTCACACTACTGTGTAAGGGTGACCAAGTCACACATCCAAAACAGCAGAAATCATTTTACTAGGACACAGAGTGACAAACGATGAACTGGCTGCCCGTACAAACCCATGTGGCATGATCGCATTTAACCTTTTCCACTCCCACATTATCCTGAGAGCCAATAAACTAACTGAAAGCATACACACTAATAATCCTGAACCAATTTATTCAGCTTTTCAACTGAACCCAAACAGTGTGTCAATGAGCTATTGGCTATTGTTAAATTGCAGCTTCTAAATAATCTTACTTACTTACTTACTTACTTACTAGATAAAGCCGAGCAAAGTGCCATAAAGGTAACTAACCTGCTGCCGGTCACTGAGACGGCAGTCGTGGTGCTGGCGTCATTGCGTGACGTTATGATAAACCGAACCGAGGCGAGATCATGCATACTCATGTCCATGTCTTCCAGCATTCCCTGCTCGTCACCATGACAACTGATCAAAGACTCAAACTGTAGCAGCATGCTGACTGAGACAAACTGCCGCAGCGCGAGCTCGTTGTGGATGCTTGACGTTAGCTTTGTGATGACTGCAGCCGTCGCGGACGTCAACTAGAACAAACACAATTCACTGCTATTCCAGTTCCCTGTCAAAACCTAAACCGACAATATCTGAACCGCCATAATCTGGAACATCAAAACTACACCACTACACAAACCCTAACCCTAACTCTAACCTTAACCCTTACTTAACCCTATCCCTATACCTAACCCTATACCAATCCCTAGCCATATCCCAAACCCTATTCCATAACCCTAACCCTAACCCTATCCTTAACTTTATTTCCTAAACCTAAGCTGATATCACCATTACCAGGTTTTGTCGTTTCCGGTTTTGTCCTTCCGGGTTTTCCAATCTTCCTCGATTTTAAAGTCTTACCGTAAAGAAAGTGATTAGAGCAAACCACTTAAGTAGCACGGCGTCACGTAGAAAGCCGCTAACATCACGTGAACAATGTACATTATTATTCTTAATAAATAAAATGTCCAGGATGCAAAACAAGCCAATTGTCTGATCGATCGGTTGCTGTGGCTGTTGATAATAATGATGATGATGTAATACTGAAGGTTTAACCAACAGGACTGGTGGTTATCTTGTGAATTAAAATGTAAATGGGTTGATATGCATTAACTAACATATGAAGGCAGCCAGGTTAAACAGTGATTAATGTTTTGTACGTGAGTGTAACTATTATGAAAATTATTCAATATATGACAGGTTAAGTCATGCCCGTCGAGAGCCACAGCAGGGCCCGGGTAAACATTCTCGCGGGGCCCCTCGTAAGGGAAATTTTTTTTACATTTTTCTTCTTAAAATGGTGCATTCTGGTGTACTTTATATTTTTAAGCAACAGCGGAGCCCCCCAAACGTCGCAGGGCCTGGAGTAACTTACGCCCACAATCTACATGGGACTGAAATAAGTCGGAGTAAATACTCACAGCCTGCGAAAAGACAATGTCTCGCCTATAGCTGTAGGTGTGGATGAGCGGTAGACAGGCGGCTGTGTCCTGCACACAAAATATCAACAAAATATCAATTTATCAACCCCCAAATGCACGCAGAATAAGATACACGCATGACTCTGTGGAAAGCCAGAAACAATTTTCTGCTACTTACGACAATGTTACTTCCACTGTAAAAAGACAACAATGTGTGCAATACAGCATGGCCTATTTGTTAAACTTCCTACTGGAACACAGGTGACGAACAAGAGCTTTCCACTCCTTGTGATTACCAACAACAGCACGGCATATTTAGAAACAATTTCTGCAAAATAGACTAAGAACCACTGCATGGGAGCTAAACACATTGTAGCACTCTGAGGTTAACCACGACAACTCAGTCAGATGGCCAGTTCCGTTAAAAAGCCTCTGCAGTAAACTTTCACAGTGGCATAGACAGGGGGGAGCAAAGAGCCCAGCCGCCCCTCCCCCTCAATTCTCCAGACAAAACATGAGCATACATTTAAGCTGCACTAAATTTGGTAATTTGGTCAGTTTATTCTCAGGAAAATTATTAAAACTGCTGCTACCAGATCTTATCTTTTAAAGCCAAAATTGCCCCAAATTTGATTTCAGCTGGCACTCTGCCTCAGACCCCGCTTGGGAGCTCACAGCGCTCCTCCAGACTTCCTAGCTGAATTTTAGGGGGTCCCAGTTCTAAGAGAAGGGAGGGGGAGGAGAAGCAAAGGAGAAAATGGGTAAAAAGGGGAGAAAAAGGGAAGGGAGAGACAAAAGGAAAAAGGTAAGAGAAGGGAAAGATAGACAAGGCCCCTTCCAATTAAAATTTCTGGCTATGCCACTAAACTTTCAGTCTATTTACTAGTGCAGCTAGGACTCAATACCAGTATCATAACAACTACGTCAGTAAAAGTGAGACACAAGACCTGCAGAGCAAAAAAGCTAAGGCCGACGGTCGCGCGAGAACACATGACTTCGATGCATCGTTTGAGCCTGATGACGAGTGGGTTGAGTGCATCCAGCCAGCGGATGACAGAGTCCGTAGACTGACTCATGACTTCATCCACTTTGCTTACCACGCACATCAACGATGCCTGCGTGTTCAGCTTTGTCAAGTCCTACCAAACATGCAAATAACACACAATTGATCCATGATTCAGTCGGTCGGTCAATCATAATTGCCTAAGTATCAAAGCTAATTCGAAGTTAAACCACTAAGCAGTTTAAATTTAAAAAAAAAACAGTTAAACAGAACAACAAATAACGCTTCCGAAGATGAGGTCTGGGTGTGACTTTCTGAAGAGCCAGGTTCTGATACACTGGCATATGGTTGAACAAGAGAGAGTATCACCAACATCATTTGAAGCTGTTGGCGATTCAACCCAGCCCTGGCCAATAACCATGTAGGCTTAAGTAAGTAAGTAAGTAACAAGTTATACAGCACCAAAATCTCACAGAAGAATCAGGGCACTAAACCAGTAAGTAATGACACAAAAACTGAAAGCAGCTAAGACCGAGAACTCACTTGAATAACCCCATATCCATCACCATTTAAATCGGATGGATCGCCCAGAACCTGTAACATTGTTTACACATGCAAACATTATGCTTGCAATGCTTACAATAATGCAAACAGTTTTCAAGTGACTGATGGAATTAAAGAAATTAAACGCCAGGGGAAAGCTCTAAGCATTACCCATGGTTCTTCGGTGGGACTTTTGATGAAGTCAGTTCCAGACCACTTCCATGATGACACGTCAGCTGATGCGTATGAAGCATGGGTGCTATAGCTGCCATCAGTCGTATGTCTCTGCTGGGACAATGACTGAGCGGTTGGTCGGCAGGACGAATACTGACCAATGCTATCATTCACCAGTTCTTCTTCATTGGCTTCGATCAGCCGCCGTGTCTACACAATCGTTATTACACAATAAACACAGTTTGTTTTCGGAGATGTTAAATCTCAAATGCTTACAGAGGATATTGAACAAAAGATGGCAACAAAGAATCAGGAACAAGGAGATCATGAAAAGAACGGGCATAAGCTTCAATGTCGTGCAGGGAATGAGGAAACTGAACTTCTTCGACCAAAACAGCCAGATGCAAGATGACAGGCTGATTAAGCAAGTTGTGTGCACAAGCCAAAAGACCACAAAAACAAAACAATGCACAAATACAAAACAACGAAGCAATTACGTGCACATATCAAAGTCTAAATACAGTCACAAGAAGCTCAGGAAATAAAATTCTTCCGACTGAGATGACAAGACGCAGTATAAAGTTATGACCAGCACATGATCGTAATGTCACAGATCCACAATGATTACAATAGCATTTGAGCTACAAAGATTCCACAGGTCTGCCAAACTGCAAAGCATGACAAATCCCACAAATATGGTAAAATTTAATCAGAAAAATGTAAAAGTGTCAAGAGAATAGTCGGGAAAATGTGACAGAATGTGTACCTGTTCGGTAAGCAGCTTGGCGGCAGCCTGCAGTGCAGAAGGGTCGCCGGCCGCCGCTACGGCACACAAACTATCACAAGTTTCCAGCGTCGCCGACTGCAAACGTGATAACTTGCCCAGCGTCTGTGTCACCGTTGCCAGGCGACTCCATGGAAACGACGGCGAAGCACCGACAGCCAACAGCGGCGCAGAACTGTCAGCTGCAGATGCTGATTGGCGCTGGCTGAGTTGATGACGTAACCGACGGAGTCCGCCGTGCTTGTATTTGAGTGCCGAGGCCGTGAACACGCCCACTGTGATGACGTCATAGCAAGCACCTGCCAATCACCAGTACTCAGTCATTTATCCACTCAGTCAGTCAACAGCATGATGCCAATCATCATTCACTCGTTCATTCATAAACGAAAAATTAATTAAACTAAGGCAACACATGCCTATAAACATTGTGTTGCAATAAAGATGAGTTTATCTGTTTTCCCATATCAGCAGTGCCGAACGGGCACATTAGGAACAACTATGTTCAGCAGGCTACCATAATGCAAGAATGAATATCCCTTACTTGTCTGCAGCAAAGTATTGAAAACGGTCATTCTCTGCAGATGGAGATTTGTCGGAGCAAAAGACAGTTCCTTGTGGTTCTTCTTTGTACTTGCTTTGAAATACACATCTGCCATACACCGAGACGTCACAATATGTTAATAATAAAAATTAGTTGATAATTAAAATTAGTTTATCTCCGTCATTCACTTACATGCTAAATAAATAGCAGCATTGCAGACCAATTCAATTATCTATTAATCTACAGGTAAAGAAATGTTGTAGTCTACCAGTGCTAGTACATTATAATCCTTCTCCAGCTTTACCTTCTACTAGCTGACTTTTCCACAGTTACTTCAAGTTCGGCCAGTGTGATAAGTACTGGGATCAAAAATTCGACCCCCAGTTGTCTGTTAACCTCCTAAGTTATCACACATAAACTGCCAGATAGAGATGGGATAACTCTCAGTTTACCAGTAGTTTATTTATTACGATATCTTTCCTAACACATTAACTGCAAGGTAAGCAAAAAACTGTGCATAAGGCATGATAAGTACAACATGCTAAACATTGATTATTTAACAGTCTAAGAATAACACGTAGATGGGACTCCACTATACTGTCTGTTTCTAATTGACTTAACAGTAGTTTTTATTGCTTAGGCACTGTAGAAATCGCCAATTACTTGATTCATTGACTGATGGCAATTGGACTTCTCAGAAAAGGATCGAGAAAATAAATCTGACTACTTACCCCCCCACCAGTCTCTTATCGGAACTATCAAAATGGGTTAGGTATCTTATGTCTTGCTAAGAACCGACAAATCATCTCTGTAAAACAAGAACGCCCAGCTAACGCCAAGGGGAACGCATGACAGCGGTGCATGTTAGAAAGCCCACAGCGAACAAAATCTAAGCTCACTGATCCCAGCAACTGACATTCGACATGACGATTATGAAGGCTAGTATCTATAGCGTTTCATTTTTACTTGCCAGAGGATGCAACCGGTCTCGCACAGCTGACAGTGGTAAAATAACAACTTCTATAGGGTAGCCATCTTTGATGCCCTCGTGCGCAGGCCACTTTGCACCTACGGGATCAAGACTTGGACCGTTTACATCCGTGTTTAATGTCAAAAATTTCATATGCAGGTTGTACTGTGTCTATCTGTAGCGATTTGGACACAATTTGCTCTTGAAATGTGTGTCTCAGCCTTAAATCGACAAAAAGTGAATAAAACCCCTATTTTTGGCGTTCAAGGTCATCCAAGGTCATTGATTTCGATGCCAATCGAAAGCCAGTGTAAGACTTCCTATTACTGATTAATAGTAACCTAGGCCCTATCTCGCACCGTTTCCGAGACACGACTTATTCGCCTTATTGGCTGAAAATCGCAAATTTTTCCCACACCCCTCTCATATACTGCAATCACTGGGGGTGACCGCTTTCGAATTTATGGAAAAGCTTTATGGGTCCTTAAAACCAAAGTCTTGAAGGCAGCCGACGGTAAAGATTTGGTGATCCTAGCTTGCATCTTTTTGACTGATCCACCCATGTGACGGACAGACAAACAGAATTGTGATGGCTAAGATGCGCTACAGCAGTAGCTGCTGTTGCACCTAAAAATTGCAAAGTGCTAAGATAACTAACTGCATTTAAAGCAAAAAAAATGAATGGAAATTGAATAACAGAGCTGTGACGAAGCAGTGATGCAATACTGTATGTTAATAGAACAACTTGTTACGTTGGTACATTTGCTTTAGGTGAGTACCACATATCAGTTGTACTTACGTGTGTCCAGCTTTTGCAATAATCAACTGAAAAATCTGATATCAAATGAATGTTTATCTGTTTTATCTGACCCTTTGGCACAAAACTCTTAGAAAAATTTGAATTTCAAGTATGCCAAAGAAAAATGTTTGTCACAGCTCTAGAGCAAAAAATAAATGTTCAGTAGCAACATTAACATGCTTGATTAGTCAACAAGAAACATGCAAGCAGGGTTAGCATTAAACAGGTGGCAATGCAGCTATCAGAATCTGACGGTTGTGAGATGATCTGTACACCACCTTTGATGCTGTAGTAGAACGATTCACATACATGTACTAAGCGAGCTGACAGTGTTATTGCACATCTGTAAATTCTGTATCAAATTCGCTGCTATTTTGATATTATTATCTGTTGAGTCATGAAATTTCCAGTCGCGTCGTCTGGTCTATGATTATCTAGCCAGTGCTACATCATGTCACTTCTCTGTATGGTAGTCGAGATCATTTCACTTTGCACGATTCTAACCAGTAAGACAGCAGTTGCAGCATTCACATTCTTGATTTCCCCAACCAATGCACAGATCCAATGGCTCTGCGCATTTGGCCGAGCTGATACGGCCTCAGCGCTGGACAGGTGCATCACCTGTCCACCTCAAAGGTAAGGTAAGGCAAGGTAAGGCACAGATCCAACGGCTTCTATCCCCCCAAATCTAAAATCGAAATCAAGCTCAAATCCTATCTTAAAGGTTAAAAGGTTAAATGTGGTGATATAGCCCTTAATAATACACCCATCTTAGAGCTACGGAGCGTCACCTGCCATATGGGATCAAACAGTGTTAGCTGCCACCCGACACAGGTGAACGCGCCCCGCCTTCCTTTCCTTTCTCCAGCCCCCGAATCCGGACAAAGCGCGGCCGCCAAACGGTTTGTGGTGCATTCTGAGCTAAAACCGGTGCTTCTGGTGATAGCAATTTTACATAAACACTTAACAAAACCTCCCCTTCACTATTTTTCACTGGGTGCAAGCTGTGCCAACCAGGAATAGGGATAGAAGCCACTGCACAGATCGTCCTAGTTACAGCTGTCAAAGGCAGTGTAAGGATCATCCCACAATCAATGATGACCTGCTAACTGAGAAGTGAAATAGTCGGCATGCTGCAGACAGGCGGTCAGCACGCTGACGTGAAAGTCAACCACTTGAAGACGCAACTGCTCATACTTGTCAGCCAACTAGCAACAGAACCATGCCAACAGACACACAGCGACCATTAGCCCAAGAAGCGTTAATTACACATACAAAGTAACAGTAAAAAACTGACTCCCTAGACATCGTGCAATAAAAATGTCAAATCTGAATGAATTTGAATAAAGTTTCGTACACTTAATTCCCAATAAATTCCTGAAGCGACTGCCAAATTTCGTTGACAAATATTAATTCTTACCAAAGTTATTTAATGCTGAATATCGATAACACAATATCTCCGTTATCAATATGGTGTTGAATAAGTAAACAACTGTGTACATTTGTATAACTTAACAAACAATATCTGATTCTGGCAAAATTTCACATCAACAATGCATCATCTAAATTGGCAATCAAAGTGCCAAATTTCAGTTAAATCTATTCATGCAAACAATAGTTATCTAGAGCATCTTTTGTGAGGTCGCCTCAAAACGTGAAGTGTCCAGTATTAGGCAACCATTTCTTTAAAACTGACAGTGTCCACGCCTTGCTGAGAAATTCTGCGATAAGCTTTTTAGTACCATACCCTTTCATCTCAACAGTTTAATTAAAACACGATCGTATGAAGAAAACACCCTGTTGTTATTGTTCACGTTATTTTGATTGGGTCAACAAACGTCACTGCCGCTTGAGCGACTGAAGTATAGTAATGGAGATAATTTGTTATCGACATTCAACATTTAATAATTTTGGTACGAAATAATATTTTCCAACAAAATTTGGCAGTTGCTTCAGGAATTTATTGGGGATTAAGTGTACAAAACTTTCTTAAAATTCGTTCAGATTTGACACTTTTATTGCATGATGTCTAGGGGGTCAGTTTTTAATGGACACAGTGTATAAGCTTATCATAAGCATTATGGCTACTGGCATCCCTTACACTCAGCCAAATGGATGCGAACCCCCTTGGGTTGTTGACAATTCAAAAATGTGATGAAATCATATATCTGATGCTTTTGGCCAGTTTAGGAGACCTGTGTCACCCAACTGACTAAAATCTGTCATTCAGTTAGTTGGTGCACTGAGCACTTTGCACTTTCAACGCCTCCCAAGCAGTCAGATTAACTTACATCTATCACAGAAACTTGTACCATAAGCTTCATTTCCCCAAGGAACTTAATCAGAAATTGATACAAGCAACTAAACAAAACTGCAACCAGTAGCAGCAAGCAATGAAATCTTTAACTATGTAGAAATAAGTTGCGGAAGCAGAATTAAGAAAAGACTCTGAGAAACAGCAAATATTTCTTGAAAACAAGAAAATCAGCAGAGCAAAGCTAGCACAGCCTAAGCAGCCAAAACACACAGACAGAGGCACCTTTCATTGCATTAAAGTGCTGAGCGGTGGTCAAATACTGACTGTGATTTAACATCAGCCAACCTATCTCTTCATCGATGTTGGCTAGTGGACACTGCTTTGAGCACTGAGATGCCAGCTACAGCAGTCGCACTATTTCAAGTCTACCACTATCACTCAAACAAGAAATATCGGCAATTATGTACTAAAGCATGGCAAAAAATCCGAAATTCAGTTAAATGTGTCGTCTGATGAAAACTAGAACTAAAATAATTTTATTGAGCAATAATTTGTTGTCCTTGCTAACAAAAATAACTCCAGACACACAGTGAAATCCATTCCCATACGCAAGATCGGCAAGAAAAGTCAATATTTCACACATGGATGAAAGCATCAGATACACCTAGAGTTTATTTCTGTCAGCATAACTGCAGTGACAACTATTTGTGCTATTGTAAACCAAAGCAAGTGAGTGAGTGAGTAGGGTTTAATGTCAAGCCCAACACAGTATAGGTCATTTCGGGGATGGCAATAACAAAACAAAAAGTTTAACCTTTACAGAAAGTTTAACCTTTATGAAACACAAAACACAAAAAAATTATGGAAACCAAAAACTGTAAGAAATGACGATTATAATTGTGCATATGTAATGATAATAGCAGTTCTGATAATTTTCCCTTTCTCCTCCAGACAATCATCAATCTCATAATGCTGTCTATTGGAGGACAGGGGGGGGGGGCAAAACAGAAGAAATTAGAAAACAATTAGGCCATTATACCAATACGTAAAGATCAAATAATCATTAACGCTACAAAATGTACAAGATACAGACAAAAGCAGCAACAATTTTAGCAAAAAAGAGACTTTTCAACACCCATACAATATAATACATCAACAAATATCAACAAATGTAACTAAATATAGCGCTACTCACACCACCAAGTTCTTCAAGTGCTTCTATCTTTCTTTTCTCCTCCTCAGCCATCAGCTTCCTGATTGCATAGTTTTGCAAAAAAAATGAATACTAACAGAAATGACTTGCAAACGTCTTGGACTTGGCACAGTTATTAAGTGGTATTGCCAAAAGCATAAGCGATCACAGCTATTCTGATAAATGTTGCTATAGCACAGAACAGTCTGTCCATCTGTCTGTCACACTCAAGCACTCTGCAGAAGCCAAAATAAAGAATAAAAAGCCGATTGACAAAGACCCTGTGTTGTTCTGGATAACACCATGCCCCAGTGAACATTTCTGTTCTCACGAACATACAACTGACACTTGCAATACCTGCCACTAGCACATCAAAGTTATGACCTAATCGCACTAAACAAATCTACTACTATCTCCGCCAAGTGTGAACATTGGAGGAGATTAAGAAATTGGTCGTTCTGTCCGTGTTTCCGTCATTTGTTCGTTCCTTCTGTGTACATGATGACTCATAATGGCAATGACGTCATTGCGCTGGCAGCGCTGGCTGTTGCTTTACCCTCCCTTCGCAAGGCGGCTCTTCCTTCTCCCTCCCCTTTCCTTATTGTGTCGTGTGGTTGTGGGTGTTGTTGTATTTACAAATGTGGTAATAGTAATAGTAATGTTTAAATCGCTTCACTTCGTGGAGATATGCACTCTCACGAGTGCCATCTAGTTTTTATTATTACTCACAATCAGAGAAAAATGGCATCAAATGAATGCATTTAAAATCTGGACTGCAAATTGCAGTCAAACCATAACAGAGTGATTAAATTATTACCATTACAGACAGCCTATAGAACTAAGCAATGCCCTATCCAACTGTATCAAACTCAAATGACATCAACTAAGCAAAGTGATATTTCTTAAAAGCTGTAAAACAGTGACATCAAAAGATAGTGCCTCAAATTAGGCATTAAGACCTTGGTTTTTGATCGTGCCTATTTGTAACAAATGCTGTTGTTTAAGGGGGCACTTTACCAAATTACAGATTGATTGGCTTCCCTTCTCCCCCTCCCAAAAATAACATGCTCAAAGCCAAACCACATTGGCGTCCACGGCAATTGTAAACATACGTTGTGACTCACAAGAGTTGGGCAGGCAGTGAGTACGTGAGTCTGCTCTCGGCACAGTATTCTAGCACTATCAGCTGTTGGTCATCGGCCACACTCACAGGAAACCTAAACGTCTTTGTCACGATATTGGCGTAGTCAGCACGCATGTCAATGAGACCACGTTGTCGCTGCACCGATCCAATGCTCATACTGCGCCGTGGAATGACACATGCCCTCTCCTGATTAACAATACAACTATCACTCTACACGATGAGTAGGGCCCAGTTTTTCGCGGGCCATGGAATTTCAAGCCGAGCCACAGAATTTGCCCTTTTCCGTGGAATTTTGATATTTCCATGCAGTTTTGCAGATGTTGAGAAATGACAGGCGATTGGTATGATCGTTGGCTTGATGGCCTAATTTTATCTGGGAAAAAATCAAACTCAACCGCCTACAAGAAATTTGAGCTAATGCTCACGAGACACTCGAAAGCCTATAGCAGTTCCAGTTCAGTAGTTTAGCTGAAAAATGGGGTGTTCACGCTAAGTTAATATACAAATACCAAATTCTCTATCTAGATCGCATAACGATAGTTCCATACGTGGCGCCACGTTGTGAATGATATTCACTTGTGTTGCAGCAAGAAATCGCCAAAAAAAATCCACAAAACCCCCTATTTTGGCGTTCAGGGTCATTCAAGGTCATTGAATTTGGCGACAATCGAGAGCCAGTTTACGACTTCCTATTAGTGATTAATAGTAACCTACACCCTATCTCGCACCGTTACTGAGATACAGCGACTTATTGGCCAAAAATCGCAAATTTTGCCCGCCCCCTCTCATTTAGCGCCCTCGTTCGAGGTGACCCCCTTCGAATTTATGAAAAAGCTTTACGGTTCCTAAAACTAGAGTCTTCCAGGCAGCCGACGGTGAAGACTTCGCAATCCTAGCTCGCACCGTTTTTGATTGATCCCTCCGTGTGACAGACAGACAGAAGGATGGACAGAAGCAGTAGCTGCTTTCACGCATAAAAACTGCGAGCCCTTTTAATAGCTCTCACAATACAGCACAATCGTAAATAAACACAATGCAACATGACAGATTGCACTTTAAAAAAACTAATAATTTTCTTCATATGTTGCTACTAGCATAACGTAGCACAGCGGCAGCCTTAAACAACTGAAGCTCAATTTATTCACAAACAAAAGGCGCCATGGTGAACCATGGAATTTGGATGATTTTGCCACAATAAGCCACGGAATTTTGCAAATTGGCACGTGGAATTTGGGGAAATTTTCCGCGGAAAACCGTGGGCCCTAACGATGAGCCATAATTACCACACCGAATAGCAAAACTTTGTTACTACACCATTTTTAAACATGAAATTTCTACAATGCCACTAAATTTACCGACCTCAAGTTATCATGTGACACATGCATCAAGGCTCACAAGACAGCTCATCCATTAACAAAAAAGACCCCACACTTCACTGCTGGAAAAGCAGCCTGGATTTAAATCAGCTGAACTACAAAGTCTGGTCAGAAATGCAGAAAAAGGGCTCCAAAGGGCAAATCAAGCATGTTGACAACTGCTTGAGACAAAAAGGATCAGAAGTCAGGCAGTGATAAGTGCATCTTCATGCATGTGTTGAAGCAAAAAATGAGCATTTTGAACACAAACTGAGCCATTAGTGCAGAACATATATGTTGCTTATAACAGCATAAAAAGCTATGCAAAAGAAGCCATGGGGTTCCAGTAATTAGGCCCTACCATGTATAAACACAAACGCATGCATTTAATGGCCAACCTACAGAAAAACCAATATCAGATAAAACAAGAAGCCCAGCTGTTGCTAGAATAGCCAACCGTACTGGTTGTCAGTGACACTGAAGGTCATCCAAAGTCGATTATTTTCATCTCATCTGAAAGGTAAGTAAATTTCCAACATACGGCCATTTGTAGCTTGAAACTTTCCACCGAAAATTACGGCCAAAAAGCTGCAGACGGAGACATGGTTGCTATTTACATCCCGTAGGTAGTCGCCAGCGCCCTATCCTATAATACCATCACCGACCCCCTACAACTTATCATTTAGCCACAATACTGCACGACTGGCACACCACAGCGCATTATGACCCTTCAAGGTCATCCAAAGTCATTGATTTTCATGTCATTTAAAAGCCAATATGCAACTTCATACTAGTAATCTGCAGCAAGCTAAGCCCTATATCGCACCATTTAGCCACAATACATTCGTGACCGACAGACGAACGATAGACGGACGACAACCATGACAACAGCTTGACCATTACACAGGATACAGTTGGCTAAAAATAACTAAAAATAAAGAATTACAGTGACGATACCTGAGATAAACTATTGACAGCATCTGGCGTGAAATGAGATTCTTCATCAGCAGGCCACGCCATTACTGACAGCGAGCCTACGTCATGACTATCCAGAGAACTACAACAACAACATATGCTGCCACTACAACATACTACTACCACACTGTGTCTCCCAAAAAAACGTCCCACTTTGTAATTCTCCATATCTTTGACAAGTATTAACCAATTTTCAAAATCCTTTCACTGGCACACTTTGTGGACAAGTAGCTGCAGTAGTGTGGTTATTAAACATCCCACCACACTTTAACTGTGTCGCTACACTACCACGTGAAACCTAAATTGTCAAAAATCACTAAAATCCTAGTATTACAAATGCAAAAATTATCTTCTGAAACAATTTTTGACTAATTTTTGTACTAAAAATAAATGGTGTTTAGTTTTTGATACATTTCTTGTTTTTCTAACAAAAGCATAAGATATTATTGTAAATATTAATTTTTAATGCAGCGATGATACATCGGTATTGTAACACGCATTTAGCAATAATGAGGACAAAGCTGTGATAAAGAAGTCATATGCATTCGAAAAATACAGCTCACGGAGAATTGTGGAGGAATTTTGGACAATAAACAGCAAAAAGGAAGAACCGAACATGTTACTAAAAAGATTTGAAAAACAGGAAGCGCCGATAGCAGACTGAAGCACGCAGATAGGCCTACAGAAAAGAACAAGATCTTGTGGATGAACTGGTAGACCTAGTAAACCACGAAGGCCAGAAAAAAACACATCGTTCAACATGCCAGATATTCACAAACATGGGTCTAATAGAGTGTAGCATCGTACAAATCATTCATCGTGATTTTGATTAAAAGTGTCTTTCATCTTCCAACATGTCTGTTGACTGTTACTGTTAGTTTTTTTGCACTTATATTTCACAAGGTAGTGTAGCAACACAGACCCTGCGTGGTAAGATGTTCAATAACTACTTTATTGCCAATTGTCCAGAGAGTGTATCAGTGAAAAAATTTTAAAAATCGGTTAATAGTTGTCAAAGATGTGGAGAATTACAAAGTGGGACGTTCTTTTGAGACACCGTGTACATTTACTTTGGTCATGGCCAAAATGGAAAACAAAACATCAATGTTATTTTGGTGAAGCCAAACATGTTATCAGATGTGTTTCAACACTAAATTCAACTTTACCAGAATTCCTCATCTTTTCAGGGCAATATAGGCCTCACCATATAGGAATTGCCCAATAGGCTCATCACAACAACAACAAAAAAATAATACCCCATTTACATGACGAAGCAAACATGAAGCAAACGTATTCAACATACACGCGTGCACAACATGTGCTCTAAGTTTGCTTCATCATGTAAACAGTGTATAACATAAGCCTGGTGTTGTTTCTACATGTATCCACACACAGATATCTCCACAGCATGACGTCTATTAGCTAGATGGACTTCCTTAAATTAATTTCAGTGTAAGCATCGTAATACGCAACCGATGAATGACATCCGTAAAAATGTAAATTAGTGTACTTACTTAAGCCGTAATGTAAGCGATGATCCGATAGCGTTGATGACATTAGACATTGTGAACATGGCATAACCTATAGGAGCCATCTGTAGAACACATACACATAGTCACAACCTGCAGTGATGTTAGTAGTAATATGGTAACAAACCCTGGCAATGACGTTACGAACATGTGAGCAAAAGTGCAAACTGAGTCCAAGACTACCAATAACAAAAACTTAAGAACGAACTGACAGATCAAACAAAGAAGAAAACTTTTCACTATTCACTACAAAAAAATGGTAAATTTTTAAGTTTACACTTATACGCCGCTGTCATGCTCACAATACACTGTATACAAAAACAAGTAATTTTAATAAAAAAAAATATGCAGTAATAATGCTGCGAAGTACCGTGCGAGTTAGTCGCTCTTTGACACAGTAGACTGATACTTTTATACAAGACATCTGGGTAAACCCATCGTTGTCGGTAAACCCGACGGTTGCCAGGTATTTGGGACTAGAGCAACGCTGCACACACAGGTCAACATATTTACTTGCATTAGAAAACGTGTCTCGTAAAAACATTACAGCATCAGCTACTACTGATATTGAACCCACAGCCTCTTAATCACGAGCCCAACATCACCAGGCAGAACGATGGCACTAGCAGCAAACCAAGCAACAATGTGCACACACAAAGCGTGCCTCTGCCAAACAAGAAGCCCAGCTGTCGCTAGGGTGGGACTGACTGCACTGGTTGTCACTGACCTTGAAAATCATCCAAGGTCGATAATTTGCAGGTAATTTGAAAGCCAATATGCTACTTCCTATTAGTGATCAACAGCAACTTAGGCCCTATCTTGTGCTGTTTAGCCGCAATAGCGCGTAATGGTTTTCAAGGTCATCCAAGGTCAGTGATTTCCATTTAATCTGACAGGGTGTATGCCACTTCCTATTAGTGATTAACAGTAACCTAGGCCGTATTTCTCACCATTTTTGAGATATGGCCAGTTTTTCGTCAAAAAACGTGCATAATAGCCACGAGGGTCGTCCAAGATCATTGATTTATATGTCATTTGAAAGTCAGTATACGACTTCCTATTAGTGATCAATAGCAACCTAGGCCGTATCTTGCACCGTTTAGCCACAATACATCTGTTACAGACAGACAGACGGAGAGACAGACAAACGACAACCACGACAAAGGACCGACCTTTATGCTTACAGCTTAACGGTCGGCCCAAACAGATAACAACATCTCAGTCGCATTCGACCTTCTGCCAACGTCTCAAAGTCCGGTTCGTCAGAAAGTCACAGCCGTTAGATATCATCATCTAAACCAGGCCGTTATTTCTCAGTTTAGCATTAACCTAAAGTAACTCTGCTATTAAGTTTACCCTGATTAAATGACTGATCACTTTAACAACCATTTTCCAGTTCTGTCTAGCATAGCTTGTTGTAACACAGCAGCAGACCTTTTGCCAGTAAAATTTAGTGATACTGATTAAACCAAGAGCCAAGAAAATTCTAAGGTTCTACTCATGTACAAACTATGTGCAAAATTCGGCAACACCGTTTAACAAAAAATTGGCTGTTTTCTAGTAGTTTCTGGTACTTTGCACCACCCTGCAAAATTAACATTGTCACATAGAATCTAGAAGGACATGCAGAACTACTGGCAAAACTAACGAAATTCCAACATAAACAACCCCACCAAATTCGACCGCACAAAACTTCAGCTTGGCAAAAAAACAAATCAGGTCTACTCCATCACTAACATATCTTGCACTGTTTACAAATAAAACATACCTCAACTATCTCCGTATGTCCATTTGACACCCACTTTCCACCAGCTTCGTTCTGACACTGGACAACGGCGTAAGTATTGGGTGCCTGTCCGCTCGAGTCGTTAGGCAGACCCTGACACGCAAGACTGATCTCATACTCATAGTGCTGCGAGTCACCAGGTGTCAGCACTGACGACGACGTCACACCCGCTAATGACATCAACAACACAGTGAATGAGAAGTGATCAGATACCTGAAACATCTGCTGAAAAGAGTGATGCCATGTGGCTAGACCCGAGCTGCGCTGCCATCTTTTTTTCAGCTGTCTCAGAAGCATGCCGTGGAAAATTTGGCCGGCAGCAGCATCACCATTTTCTCGCGGCAATGGTTTTTCAGCGTCACTTAGTCAACAGTCAAAAGAACGCTAACTTGAAGCGATTTCATCATGATATATTTTCAAGCAGTTTCATAAAAAAGATCTGTCCATCATACAAAAGTCAGTTTTAAAAATCTATACTTTACAGCAAAATGATACAAGTAATTTCAGCAAAGCTCACGAGACGCGCGAAAGCCTATAGTAGTTCCTGTTCGCAGGTAATCGTAGTCTATCTCCATCCATTTCATCGTAATTCACTCTTTTGCAGCCAAAAATCGCCAAAAAATACGTTAAATCAATATTTTTGGGGTTCAAGGTCATTCAAGATCATCGATGTTGATAAATTTTAAAAGCCTGTCACCAGTGCTTGTTACGATAAGCAGCATGTCTGTGCCTATCTGTAACCGTGTTCACGCTACACGACATAATTGCGGTAAAATTACCACTTTTTAGGGGGGTAGCTATCTTTGACGTCCGCCTGCGCTTGCCTCCTTGAACCTAGGGGGTTGGGACTTGAACTGCTAAAATCTACGTTGAATGCTGAAAATTTCATATGCAGGTTGTCTTGGTCTATCGCCAGCCATTTCGTCGCAATTCAGTGTTGAAATG
>Ga0209671_1002061_pt1 | contig 17888 bp, 9 predicted proteins | sample WorMetHERISLAND2_2_FD_187401 | JGI IMG/M metagenome (GOLD analysis project Ga0209671, IMG submission 187401) | Marine gutless worms symbiont microbial communities from Max Planck institute for Marine Microbiology, Germany - Olavius geniculatus... | ecosystem: Host-associated > Annelida >...
ACATGTAGGTACGTACATGCTGCTTATCATAACAAGCACTGGTGACTGGCTTTTTGGATTTATCAACATCAGTGATCTTGAACGACCTTGAACCCCTCAGAAAGAGGTTTTTAGTGAATTTGTCGCAATTTTTGGATGCAGCGCACATTTCAACACTGAATTGCGACGAAATGGCTGGAGATAGATCAAGACAAGCTGCATATGAAATTATCAGCATTCAACGTAGATTTTAGCAGTTCAAGTCCCGACCCTTTAGGTTCAAGGAGGCCGGCGCAGGCGGGCGTCAAAGACAGCTACCTCCCTAAAAAGTGGTTATTTTACCGCAATTATCTCTTGTAGCGTAAACACGGTTGCAGATAGGCACAGACATGCTGCTTATCATAATAAGCACTGGTGACAGGCTTTTTGGATTTATCAACATCGATGACTTTGAATGACCTTGAATCTTCTTAAAAGGGGTTTTTAGTGAATGTTTCGCAATATTTGGATGCTGCGCACATTTCAATACTGAATTGCGACGAAATGGCTGGAGATAGACCAAGACAACCTGCGAATGAAATTTTCAGCATTAAACGTAGATTTCAGCAGTCTAAGTCCCGATACCCTAGGTTCATGGAGCCCGGCGCAGGCGGGCGTCAAAGACGGCTACCCTTCCTTAAAAGTGGTTATTTTACTTTAATTACCTGGTGTAGCGTGAAAACGATTGCAAAAAGGTACAGACATGCTGTTTATTATTAATTTTTGCGATCTTCTGCTTCAGCACAAAATCCAAGAATGGACTGCGACGAAAAGACTGGAGACAGACTGACAGTTTGCGAAGAGGAACTGCTATAGGCTTTCGCGCGTTTCGTGAGCATTAGCTCAAATTTCTTGTTGTATTTCTGAGCGACGGCGGGGCCCCTCAAACGTCGCGGGGCCCGGGGTAGCTTACCCCCCCCCCGCCTACCCCATCCTCTCGACGGGCCCGGGGGGTTGCGTAGTGTGTCCATTGTCCAAGGGGGGATAGACGCCCTTAGTGCTGCAGAGTGACACTAAAAGTGTTTATGCCGAAAGTTAATACGCCTATCTTTTGTTTTCTCAGTCAGGCCTACTAAGAAGAAAATCACGGTGAAATGATAACAGACTAAAATTACAAAATATGTCTGTCATTATGAGTTCAGCACCCCCATGCTGCAGCCATTCAGCCAATAATGCTGGTCGTCGGATCGCGGGTGAGGTTTTGTTATTCTTCGCCAGGGGGCGAAACGCGTCGTCATTCATTGCCCAAGTCACAGACATTTTCGCTGATATAACTCTGATCAATATCAGCAACAACTCTTGTTTGCGTTTTTGTATATTTACTATATTTACATATTTGTGACTTTAGTTTAATATTTTTCAAAGTTACATTTTGAATTGTAGCGAACAGACACACCTAACCTTAGTTCCCCCACTAACCATGACCTGTCGTGACGTCTAGCATATAGATAAGTCGATTTGTATAATCGGCCTTTATATGTCCATCAGAACTCAAAATGCAGCAAGACAGCACAGATAACAGGAAAAGTTATCACTTTGTCTAAACCGAGACAAAAAATGTTTTTACGTCTAGAAATTTATGGCTTTCTAGTTTATGGTTTCCAGTTTAGGGGCTATGGCTATGCCATGCTGAGCAAAAAGGCCGTATCTGCAAGACCTGGCTGTCATTCCAAGCTAAAAGGCCGTAGGACAGATGGACAGTGGACGCCTTGACTGTGGACTCGTACTGCTATATACTCTGAGTTGCTGGTATATAGAATTCGACGCTTTGCCACTGCGGTCTGAGGCGTCGCTGTTTGTTACTGACGCGTGCATGCCCCGCGTCACTGTTAGCCCTACAACGCGCTAACTCCTTCCCGAGCCATAAGGCCCACGTGACGGCGCTGATTTCCGTTTCTTTAGCCGTCAGCCAGACACCAGCTTACACTGCAATTGATAACGGATAGGGGGGGCTAGTGCATCGCGCGGTGTGTCTGTTTACGTTCCCGCTTTCGATGATACTCATTGCGCCTGCACACGGAGGGATGGCCAGGCTGAGCTGACTTAGGGTCGGCCTTAACGCAGGGGATATTATTCCATTTGCGAGCGTTGGCGTTTCGGGGGACGATGCAGATGCGCACTTGCCTCGCCGCGTCAGCGTTGCAATCTGTCACAAACACAAACGATAAATTCAAACACAGAAGATAGGCCTAATCTCGAACTGTCGCTGTGTTTTTATAAACGCACTAAAACGTTCGTACCAACACCAAGGTCAACTAAGCCTTCCATCCCTCCTGGGTAAGTAAATGGAGTGCCGGTCTGTCTGGCTGGGGCGCGTTCACCTGAGTCGGGTGGCAGCTAAGACTGTGTGGTCCCATATGGCAGGTGATGCTCCGTAGCTCTTGGATGTGTTTCCTATTGAGAGCTATACTGAATTATACACACCACCTTTACCTTTTTGCTTGTATTCGACTCGGACTTGGACTAAATGATATATTGTGCTTGCGTACAGGCAAATCGTTCGAGATAACCTACGTGCGATTGAAGTTTCACTCGAGTCGACCGGAGAGCTTTGCTATCTACAAGCGATCGACCGAACGCTCACCATGGCAGCCGTGGCAGTTCTACTCGTCGTCGTGCCAGGAGACGTACAGTCTTCCCGTCAGGCCGTTGATACGACGCGACAACGAAGCGAGAGCGATATGTCGGGATGATTTCAGTGACATCTCGCCACTGACCGGGGCCAGCGTGGCCTTCAGCACGCTCGAGGGTCGACCGAGTGCTTATAACTTCGAGAACAGCGCCGTTCTGCAGGTCCGTGGATATACTGTACCGTTGCGTATACACGGTGTTTCATAAAAAGGCACCCTTTTTGTTTCTTTTATAACTCAGTCGAATGGTGATTAATTTGCATGACATTTTCACCATTTGCCGGTATCGGGCGGCGGCGGCGGGAGGGGCGCGGCCGGAGGCTGGCTGTGGGCGTAGGCTAAAGTGTATTGGAGACTAAAATACAATTTCACGGGCGGAAATTTATTCCAGAAACTCACGTCATGCGGAAACACCGGAATTATTCTTTACGCCTATAATGTCTAGTACAATGATAACACACAGCCACACGTGACTCCGCCTTTCAGAAACAGTAAATTGGGGGTTATACTGCAGCCAATAGGAACGCTTGGCCCCACCTAGCACCGGCTTCTGGCCGCGCCCCTCCCGCCGCCGACCCTTCGAAACCGGCAAAGTGCGACAAGCCAGCGAGGTATAAAACCGACGAAATGTGACGGTACCCCCGGATCCCGCTGGGGAGCCTATACGACGCTCCCCTAGACCCTGTAGTGGACTGGAGAGAAGTATACCTCTTCTCAGTGATCCCGTCGATTGATGCCTTTTACCGGGCACATGGATTGAAAATACCAGTGCCACCACGTCTTTATTTATTCTTGTACAGATTAAGCACTATACGAGCGCCGGCCCTACTGTCACAGTGAACCGGCCGCGCGATGCTTTTATTGACGTCCAGAAGCGCAATATAATGTTAACATTGATTAATTACAGGTATTTCAGCCGCAATGGGCGATTTTTTTTCGCCCGTTACAATTTGAGGATGCCTCCACAGGACTGTACTGTAGTCGCCGGTGCTGGCGCTGCGAGGAGCGAAGACGTATTCGAGTAATTACTGTGAAAGTTACGTGAGGCCTCGAGACATTATAGCGCTACAGACAGACGGACGGACGGACGAACAAACAGCTTACCGTAGCAGTATCGCACGTGCATCACGCGCTAACTGTCCGTATATAGCAAATAATTTCATGCCACATCTCCGATGCACTGAGTCTATTACTTAAGCACACGACGTACTCGGTATATCTTGTAAATAGTGCTGGCTTGAGCTATATTGCCTAAAGCAGTCGCTACCGTAGGCCTAGGCCCTATAGATAACGTGTCTGTAATCTGAAGGTTGGATAATTCCGCCGGTTTAGACTGCAACACGCATTTTCGCCGTAACCTAAGCACAGCTGAGATTTGACAAAGAATGAGAAGATTGATTGGACGCCTGTACGCGTGCATAAGAAACTTGAAGCTTTCGGACTATTGAGCCTTCCGATTATCGACCTGACCCCCATCACGTACGAGTATATACATAGGCCTGCGTCCGTAACACACACGTGCGTGGAACGGTACCGAACGTATCCGAGGCTATTCAGAGGTCAGACTTATCCTTAGACGCTGCGGCTACGGCAGATTAGTTCACATAGGACGCATTACAGCTTGAATATATGACGACGGCCACGCCCCATCCTTGAACAAGTTGCTAATCTACTATGTGCTGATTGTGCTCAGGTCAACTCAGCCTCCTACCCGTCGAGAGCCACAGCGGGACCCGGAGAAGCATTCTTGCGGGGCCCCCAAACATTTTCACAATGCCCCTCTGGAGAGAAAATTTTTGAATTTTTCTTTTCAAAATGGTACATTCTGGCGTACTTTATAAATTTCTGGCCGACGGCGGAGCCCCCCAAACGTCGCGGGGCCCGGGGTAGCTAACCCCCCTACCCTATCCTCTCGATGGGCCTGCCTCCTACTCTCAGCGGGACAGGAAATGAGTAGTAGCTTATGGGCTACGCAGTGAAGGCTCATGCAGCGTGGCTGGTTGGGGCGGTGGTATGTCTGCTTGCTGCATACCGCGGATCTAGTTGTTCGCTGACGCGGGCAATTGATGGCCGCATAGTGCGCTGCGATATCATTAGCTCATGCCAATCAGCTGTCACTTCCGAGATTGTAAAGCGTTGCTGGACACGAGCCTGACTCGTGTAAGCAGCGCTAGAGCAAGAACTGGACTTTATCGTTTTTAGTTTCTGGTTTCGGTGATGATTACATGCGTAAATTAGTGTAATGCAGAGACGCGCTAATCGGTTTGCTATTCGTGTATCCGTATGCCTACGTCTTGAGTCTTGACCCGATATTTTGTCATTAGTTCCTCTCCACCGAACCTCGGCAATATCTACATGAACCTTATATTGTCTGCATGAAAGTAGAGTCGCTGGGCTGCATTTCTGCCGCTGATAGATAGGGTGGGTCATTCTTTTTCAAATTTCTGCGATAAGCTCCGAAAGACGCATAATTAGCGCGGTATAGTGCAGCACGGCCGTTCAAGGTCATCCGAGGTCGTTGATTTTCGGACCAGTTGAAAGTGCGTGTACGACGTGCGTAACAGGGGGACAGGTTAGTCAGTTTGCTGTAAGTATATAGGGACGTACGACTTGACCCGTGATCCCGTGATTAGTCATAAAGTCTGCGTACATCTGGCAATTCTGGTTAATTGGTGCACACGCTGAGTGAGTAAGCTTATTGTTTTCGGATCAACGTTCAGAATGCACTGTGTGTACGGTCTGCTGCTGCGGTCAGCGGACTGCGAAAAACGATCCGCTTGCAAAATGTGTTCAATAGCATGGATGTAATAAACCTTAGAGATACAGATTTAAAACAAGAGCCCAGCTGTCGCTGGGGAAAGCCGACCGTACTATATTCAAAGTTATGCAGTATAGTCGAGCTGTTTGTCGTTTTTGTTTTAGTTACTGCCTGTGTCTGCCTGTCGCTACATGTAATGTTTTATTTACGTCTACTTATTTAATAACGAGATATTAAGTACAGTTATAGGCTCGGTTAAATTGGTACACGTAACCTATGAGTAAATAAGCAGGATGCACCGCCTTCACGAACATGGATGATGGATGTAGCCTGCGGCAACTTTGCGTTACAAATTGCGGCCAAACCGCTGCAGATAACGACATGCTTGCCATTGACAGCCTACAAGAACTTGTCGTCGCTTCTGCAAGAATAATAAATTAATCTTAAGTGTTTACATGCTAAGAAATTAGCACAGATAGCCGCAGCAGCATCGACGATACTCTTCTGCGGATCTGCTCGTAAAATTGTGGATCTCCAACGGACCGATATTTAGGGGATCGATGGACGCATGCTACGACTAGTGCAGATAATTATAATAGAACCGGCTTAGTCTGGTGCATTTCGCGGTACGAACACCTGCAGCCACACAGATTTCCGTGTTTTCACTGAAGATCGCCTGCCATCTGGTCCGACTGAGTCACCGCCCTTGCAATGCAATGCAATGCAAGGGAGTGTTCTAGTTAACTGTTTGTGACGCCAGACACCGGACATGTGCACCGGAAATGTTGCACGAAAGAAACAAGGACGAAAGTAATCTGGCAAAAAGCGGAATCGCTCACCTTGTTTGTATTCGTCATGTGGTAGCGTATGACTGACTGTTTGGCTGAAATTTACAATTGCATGTTTTGGCTAAGGTTTGAACCCTCTGAATTGCATCTACAAGCATGGTGCACGAATGTGACAGCCAGACGACAGATAGACAGACCACGCTACGGAGAAAGGTGTAGTCATAGACAGAATAGCTGCAAGACGCGATTTCGCCTAATTATAAATATGATTGTAGCAAGAAACTATGAAAGCGATCGGACTCATTAGCGAAATAAGGGGGGGGGGCGCCCCCGCCCGCCTTTTAACTCATTGGATGCATTTTACAGACAATTGGAAATTTTGCACAAAGATGCGTTATTTTTGCGCACCCCTCGCATACTTTACCCTCGGCGTCTACGCCGCCTCGATGTCTCAATACCTTCAGTGTCTCCCATTTTACCATTCCACAATAATTCTGGATCCGCCAGTGGCAACGGACGCAACGCAACGATAAAATCGGCCTTTGCATTGGATGGGAACCAAGCTTTAGGCCTAAAACAAATTGCAAGTAGCCCTGCAGAACGTCGCTGAATCGAAAATACTCGGATTTGGGCCCATAGGCTGTAGAGTTCAAGCTGTGAATCGAGTTACGTACTATAGGCTACTATATTCAGCTTGATGGCAGACTGCTCCTTTGAAGTGTCTTCTGCCCGCCAGAGCCGATCCTTGTCCCGACATTAACCCCCTACCCACCCAGACGAACCCTTCCCTCCGCTTACTTCAGACCCCGCCGAGCTGAGTCAGCCGCGTGGTATACGAGCCGTTCCCCTCCCCTCCTCCGGCCGACTTCCAGAGAGAATTGGGAGTAAATGGGCGCAACAGGGGACCCCAAGGGTGTGAGCCACTTGTTAGTGGATAGATAGAACCTCACGTGAGGAGAAGCGGAGGCTGCAGAGAACGCGGACGGCTAGAGCTGTGCCTGGACATGCACTGTTTACCGTTGGTTGGGTACAAAGAGATAAGATAATTCTGTACTTGAGCCCGTGGCTGCACTGCAGGTGCAATTAACCCAAAGACCGCAATTTGACTTCGCTGGACATCGAGCCTCGAACTCAGCGAACAAGTGTGCTTGACAGCCACATAGCCTACCAGCCAAGTGGCACACACGCCAGATTTATTACCAGAGGTGTATTTAGGTATGTTTACCATGTTCGTCGCCGTCGGCCCTCTCTAGCGACAGCTGGGCTTCTTGTTGTACATTAACGTCTGAAAATTTACGTGACAGAAACGCAACATTTTTGTCGGACATGGCTTAAATCCGGGTTTAAATCTGGCCCTGGGCCACGAAAAAACGTATGAGTTCGCGGAATGCTTTTTTTCTCAGCAGCTAGTTATCTGGCTAGGCCTATTATTCGCTGTTGGTGTTCCTGGGGACGCAGCTATACGTGGCCGCGTTCAGATGATAGTGACGATTGAGTAATGGTGCTATGCCGGCTATAGCCCAAATTCCATTACGCCGACTTTGCGACTTTGCGACTGGGCCACGAAAGTAACCTACGAGTTCGCGTTTGTCGCCGACTTTTCCCGTGCATGGTAAGGACTGAATTCCATTAGAACGACACAAACGGGTTTATCGCGTACTTTATCGCAAACATCTCGACATGTCGAAATGGTTTGTGTCCACGACTTTCCCCGCGGGGAAGTTTCGGTGAAAATAGGCGTAATGGAATTTGGGCTTATATACGCTTAGCGGAACCACGTGCATTCGACAGACCTATAGGCTTTACCTAGCTCTGTAGCTGACCGCAGGTACGCCGATGTATAAGTGATTCCGCATGTTTATGACGTAGACGCTTACCGCAGCCGCTGCGGTCCGGATGTGCGGCTGGAATCGTGATGGGTACATTCTCTGTAGGGTTGTGTGGATTCTGCAAGTATGGACAAATGTGCCGGGCTCGGGCAGTGCTTGGTTTGTAGAAAAAGCAGCACTGGCGGTACTCTCAGTTGATGGTCCCAAACGCGTCGAGGCCGAGGTGTCAAAGGCGTCGAGGGGAAATGGGGAATGGGGATCCCGTTGACCAGCCGACTAGACAGGACTGTAATGTAACTAATTTCACTCTAATGGACTTAGCAGTAGTTCGTATTACTTAGGCCGCTTTAAAAAATCGAGATTCATTTATGTTGAAGTGCGTTCTTAGCTGCTGCCCTTATGGGTGGAGCTCTGGCCGAAAACGGTGCATTTGAGCTTAAGAAACGCATCTGGCGCGTAGCATTTCACAAAATAATCGCATAGGGGGCTGCTGTGCATTGTGACATCAAGACCTGCCGGTGTACGGCGTACCGCCTTTATGTCGGCACTTCGAGCTCGAAAATCGCATCTGCTGGTCGCATTTTTGGTTGTTTCATGCAACTTTTCCTGGTTGCGGCAGAAGGGGGTGAGGTCATCGATCGACTCTATCGAATCCTTCCTCAGCTACGGGCTGCAATTTAACTCGTTTCTTGTTCGTTTTGTGTCTGATTCACTTTCTGATTGGGGCGGTGGTATGTCTGCTTGCTGCAAACCGCCGATCCAATTGTTCGCTGACGCGGGCGATGGATGGCCGCATAGTGCGCTGCGGTATCATTAGCTCATGCCAATCAGCTGCCACTTCCGATATTGTAAAAACACTTCTGGTCTTAGTCCGTCTTATGTAAGAAGCGCTGTAGCAAGTACCGGACTTTACTTTTTCGCCTTTTCTATTTTCGCGCCTTATACGCAGTCTAATTGTGTTTTGTTGCAACATTTTGGTCTACGTCAAAACACACACACACAGCCAAGGCCGTTATTCGGCTATCCTTGCTCATTACACCGCCATATTGAATACCGCGGTTTTTTTCTCTCATGGCTGTATGTGGCACATCACTAATTCCACGTGGACTTCAGTTGAGTCGGTCCGACATTGCGGCACGTTCAGCAGTCCGGCGGACGGCTTATTCCAGTTCCACTCATCCATACAGACGCCCGGCCGGTCTCCGCCTACTGGAAAAGTCGTTAGGATAGGAAGCATGCGTGTCGTCAGTGGAGCGTAGATGTAACCTGACCGTTTTTTCCGACGTAGGCCTACGCAGGATTGGATTGGATTGGATTGGAGGATTGGAGTTTATGGAAACGTTTGTGGAACTATTGTGGCCAGCGGCTTCGTGGGCCAAAAAAACCTGGAAGGGACAGAAAGGTGCATTTTACCATTTCACCTACAGACCGCTGCGCATTACGGCAAAGAAGATTACTTGTGCTCACACACCATAAATTTCCCTAAAATTGCGAACTATCAGCCCCGAATTTCGTATTTTGGGGAGAAGATTTGTTCGTCTGTAGTTAACATTTAGGGTGAGAAACAGTTGTTTCCCGGTCGCATCACCACTTGTCAGAACGCTACTGATAACACACCGACTAGTGAGTGCTATTTACACTGAAATTTGGACGCTCTGCACGTTTTTGGCCGACCGTTATAGGTCGAGTCTTTGGTACGATGTGTCGTCTGTCTGTCTGTTTGTAACGCGTGTATTGTGGCTAAACCGTACGTCGTGGGGAGTTGGCGATGGTACCACTGGATAGGGCGATGACGAGTTCCTGTAGGGCTCTCAATAGTAATCATGTCTTTATCGGCAGCGGTTTAGCCGCAATTTTAAATGCAACGTTGCTGCCTGCAGCCTATACCCACGTGCGCCGAATTAGTTACCGTATCGTATCTTAGCGTTGATTATAGTGTTCGATATAGCAGCGTCAGCATAGCGTGTATGTGACTGCAGTTACTTTGGAAAATTGTTTTCTTTTCGCGACCGGAAGTCAGACGCTGGCCTTCGGACATAGGCGGTGCAGTCAGCGCACCCTAGCGACAGCTGGGCTTATGTTTTGAAAAATATTTTAGATATCACTAAATAAATCTTAGATTTATGATACACATTCAAGACGTTGATGAATAATTGCTGTGTGCTGCTAATATAGGAATGGGTAACGGCGACTGACATTCGAATCGTGCTAAACCGAATTAACACATTCAGAGACGAAGTGTTCGGTGATGCGAATGTTCTTCGCTCTTACTTCTACGCCATCTCCGACTTCGCCGTCGGCGGCAGGTATGTACTAGATACTTCACGCAGGAGTGGGTAAGCGAGTACGCAGTATGGACAGCTTATACCATTGCAGACAGTGTGGTACCGTATTTAAAGTACCCTCGGATCGCGTAGACGACACCTTCGTTTGCACGAATGCAGCCGGTATTTGTGACAACAGTCCCAGTCTCTAGAAGTCTATTGAATGTTAAGTTCGTACGGAGAAGCTCAAAGTCGCACGAATTTTTTTGTGCATTTTACATGCTTGAACCGTGCATTTTGGCGTGGATTCACGAAATGTTATTCGTTAGACGGCGCCAGTTTATTACCACCCGCGAAACCGACTGCATTGCAGTACTTATTTTTAAGCAAGGCTTGACGATGTGGTTTTTCTTGCAATAGGAGCCTGAGACTGAGTTTTTTTTTATGAATTGACCTGCAGTGGGCAAGCAGGGCGAGCCCATTGACACCGTTAGACGCGTACGTGAGCGTAGTCAGGTAGCCACCGACCCCGTTCGACGGTGCCTACTGTAATGCATTACTGCTTGCTCGTTGGTCAGTTCGTCAAAAACTAAACTATGTCAGTTCAGTTCAGTTCGCTCTGGACGCGCCTTAACGCGTATATACGTAGCCTGTTGTGCATGGAATCGGTTGTATATAGGTGTAAATGTAACGGCCACGGCAGCGACTGTATAAAGGCGTCAACAGTTCGGGGTGAAGACGAGCGACTGGTCTGCCAGTGTCAGCACAACACTACAGGACCCGACTGCGGCGAGTGTCTACCGTTCTACAACGATCAACCGTGGCACAGGGCCACTGCCGACGACGCACACGAGTGCCAGCGTAAGTCTCTGCGTTAAATGGTTAAATGGTACAGCTCTTCGTGGAAAACCCGTCTCAGAGCTACGGAGCGTCACCTGCCACATGATGAACGCGCCCCGCCTTAATCGCAGCCAGACAGGCTGATTAACCTACCCCGTAGGGATGGAAAGCTGAGTTGACCTTGGTGTTTGTTATATTTTCTCGAGATGTTTTTGCCTGTCCGCAGACAGTCATCTATCGAAGTAATAACCACTTGCTAGTTAGTTACCCGACCGGGAGTCGAATCCCCGACCTCTCGATCGTAAGTTCAACGTCCTACGGTTGGTTACATTATACCACGCCACCTTTTGTCACTTGCAACTAATCAGACACCGCGAATCAGAAACGTTGAGATGACACGTACGCCGCTAAACTTTCGTCTACGTTAAGATATGGCGCGATATTTAGTAGGCTGACTACTCTAGAGGGTGCCCAAATGTACGACGACAAAACCTCGCATGCGACAAAAACAGGGCGTGGCTACGTACAGTGCAGCTGTCAGTCAACTCGGGTTTGGCAGCGCCATCGCACGAGACGCCACTGTCTGGTATACGTCTCGTGCGATGGCGCTGCCAAGCTCGAGTTGATTGACAGCTTGACAGCTATACGGCCTTGTTTTTGTGCGAATTTATCACTATTCGTCTGAGTTATGAAATAGAGATAAATTATTGTGCCTTTTTTGTTTAACAACCAACGATCAATGGAGGGACCGATTTCTAGGAGGGGCCTAGATCAGTTGATATGGTGTATGTGTGAACTGTAGCGTGCAGCTGTAACGGTCTATCGACGGTGTGCTACTTCGACGAGGAAATGTACGAGCTGACGGGTCACGGCGGACATTGCACCGACTGTCAACAGAACACGGACGGACCACACTGTGAGAGATGTAGAGAGCAGTTCTACCGACGAACATCCACCGACCGATGTCAACACTGCGCCTGCGACCCCACCGGCAAGTAGCCCCCAAGGCCTAAAACACATCTGCTTTCGGTTTCCGTCCGTCCCTAGAAAAAACCTGCGTCTAAAATTTTATTGGATTTTCGTAAATATTAGTGCAATTTTTAGTATGTTTTACTTTAAAATACTGTTTCATATAGTCTGAAATGTTGCAATAAATTTTCTTAAGCTCTCGTGAGTACTATTTAGTGTGTCAGTTAGTTTTTTTTGAGTTGTGTGGTAACAACTGCATGATACTTCATGATATAAAAATAAATAATTTTAAAAAATTGCCCCGTCCCTATTTTTTTCAGCTACAACTGAAAACACAGGTTTTTAAGGCCCAATTCACAATACGACGCAACTAAACTCAACTCAACTGCTCAGCCAGGCTAGCAAACAACGCGTTGTTTGTGACGTCACAATGCTAATGACGTCATTGCATTGTCACCCATAGCCACGACAGTTTAGTTGAGTTGCGTCGCGTCGCAGGTGTAAATTGGCCGTTATTCTCTGAATAGACTCGTCGGCGAAACGGTAAATTACAACTTTTGTTGCTTCGTTACGCTGTGAGCTATAAGCAACCCTTATTGTCGGACAGCGTGTCTGTGGCTGCATCTGTGCGGACAGACTGTCGCTAGCAGCTGACCTCAGTCTCGAGCGAGCTTTTGTAGTTTAAGTTAGTGTTATAGTTAGACGAATTTATACAGCTTATTCAGTATATTTATTATTTATCCATTTGTTCCAGTGGCGTAAGTTGTAAATGCAAGTTTGTGCAGTAAAACGTACAAAATTTTCTATCCACTACATGCATTCTTGGAGCTTTTCATACTCGGTTTTAAAGATATCGGGATCACGAGCTTGATCTTTTGGGGTCACGTGACGTCAATGGTCACGTGACCATTGGATCCGCTTACACTGCTTACCTTACCCTACAATCAAACGTGAAGTGGATCCGATGCTCCGTTGCTGAGATGGCAAACACGGGACGCCGTACGCACACAGACACGCTGAGCAGCATTAAGGGATACGCGAGCCAATAAACCTGATTGGATGTGATCTGGTTGTGTACACAGGTTCGGCTGATCTCCAGTGTGACCGGAGTGGTCGATGTCGCTGTAAGCCGGGAGTGACGGGGGACAAATGCGACCAGTGTCAACCCAACTACTTCAACTTTGGACCCGAAGGCTGCCGGTATGTAACCCGCGCACGCACCTGTGCGTGAAATGACTGAAAAATCAACTGAACGAATTAATTTATAAAGCGCTGATGGGGGTCAACAAGTTGAATCTGACCGTCTGAGGTTGATGAGCTGTGTTGTTATTCCTAGTGGTAGATTTGCGCTGAGGCATCAGTGCTAGGGTAAATGTATTGGCTTACGATGTGTCAGCCAAGCATAGCCATTATAATTACTCACTGTGGATGTGGCCCATGGGTGGGTGCAAAACAGCAAAATAGACTCATACTCATAGACATTGATGACGAATAGGCATTAGGCTACCACATATGCCGAGTCTATTGGTCTCGCGCCCTTCAATCAAAGTCTTACCAAAACTTGTCCTCACCCAATGTCACTTCTTTTGTAATGCTATAAGCGACCCTTGTTGTCAGACAGCGTGTCTGTGGGTGTCTGCGTCTTTGCGTCCGCTGTTTGTCTGTTTCCAGCCTGTTTGCAAAAATGTGATCACTAGTAGAGATAGTTGCAAGCCACATCGCCTACCGGCATGTACGCTAGAATTTAGGTATGTCTGTAGGCCTATGTGTGTGGTACATTAGGCAGTGCGAGTGTCTGGACGCAGGCAGTCAGAACAATCAGCCGGAATGCAGCTCGGCGACTGGAATGTGCACTTGCAAGGAGAATGTTCACGGACAGAATTGTGACGAGTATGTCTTTTATACTTACTTACTTATTACATAAGCTATTTTATTCAATGCTGATACGTCTACCCCTTACCCCCGGTCACACGCTATACCCTTTTCCACCGACTCCCTGATCTCAAAAACATCTCGAATAGCATCTGAAATGATGCTGTCAGTCGCTGCTTGTCTGTCTTCCGGTGCAGTCTTAAAAATTGCCCTTCTCCCCAGAGAAATGTTCTGCGAATAGTCCGCACTCCACAGTGGACGTAATAAAATCCCCTAAGATACAGAATTACATAAAAATTGAGACACATAAAATTACATAAAACTGCATAAAGTCAGTATAGTAAAAGTATCAAGCAATACTTTGCACATGCAACCATAGATTGTGCATTCTAATTTTATGAATTGTATTTTTTTCATTTATTTACTTTATTACGAATTTTTCAGGAAAGCCCAGCTAACGCCAAGGGGAATGCACTGCAGCGATGCATATTTGAAGGCCTTTTGCGAACACAATCTAAGCTCAACGATCTTAGCAATCGAGATTGGACACGATGATTTCAATACTTCATCCACATTCGCTAGATGGCGATCGGTATAGCGCGTCTGCTGCTGTTGGAATGAGTGAAAGCGCGCATTTTGAAGAGGTACCTAAGTTTGATGCTCCCCTACGGAGGATTCCTTGAACGCAGCGGGCCGAAATTTGAACTAGTGAAACCTACGTTTAATGTCAAAAATTCCGTACGCAGGTTTGCTGGTCTGTCTGTAGTGATTTCGGCACAATTCGCTGTTGAAATGTGTGCCGCAGCCCATAATCGCCAAAAAGTCAGTAAAACCTCTATTTTGGCGTTCAAGGTCACCCAAGGTCATCGATCTTGGTGCAAATCGAAAGCCAGTATACGACTTCCTATTAGTGATTAATAGTAACCTTGGCCCTATCTCGCAGAGTTTTTGAGATACGGCAACTTATTGGCTAAAAGTCGCAAACTTCTTTTACCCCTCTTTCATTTAGCGCCCCCGCTGAAGGTGACCACTTTTGAATTTATGGAAAAGCTTTACGGATCTGAAACTAGAGTCTTCCAGGTGGTCCTAGTTTGCACCGTTTCTGACTGATCCACCCATGTGACGGACAGACGGACAGAATTGCGATGGCTACGACGCCCTACAGTAGTAGCTGCTGTCGCGCGTCAAAATGTGGCGCAGCCTTACGTCCATCCAGGCTAGTTAAAATACCTCGGAACTAGAACTGATTTCGGAACTGAAAGTGTCTGAGAAATGGAGCATGGGCTTATGGCAAGTAGTATAGTACTTGCATTTTAAACTGTAAAATAGGTCCATTTTGAACAGTGTTTTCGACACACGTTAAAAAACACGTTTAAAACTACAAAAAATTATAACGATGTTTTTCATGAATTAAGTCTTATGTGGAGGCTTTTTCGTGTGACTGTTTCCGGGCAACTTCGATCCTGCCTGGTTTTTTGTACAAATAATTCACGAGGATGTTTTTCTTTGGCGTGCTGCGCGCAGGTGCAAGCCGGGATACTATGCTCTGCGCGCTGAAGACCCACAAGGTTGTTTGGCGTGCTTCTGCTATGGTCACTCGGACACTTGTTCAGCGTCTCGCGGCTACTCCGCACGTGTCATTCACTCCGACTTCAACTCAGGTGAGTTGCGTTGTACCCCGTTTACACGATCGAGCAAACATCGAGCAGACATTAAACAGGCCTGATGGAACTCCGCCCCTGGCTCAATTATAGGCCTAGGCTTAGCCCACAGCTGATCACGTGTTATATAGGCCTTCCAATTACAACCCGCCCGCTTTCCTAATTAACATGCTAATTACCACAGCTCGTCGAGCTAGCTGGATGAATGCTAGCAAACGTCGAGCAGACGTCGAGCAATTAGCACTTGCATTTTGAATACATTTGCTTGACGTTTGCTCGATGTTTGCTCGATCGTGTAAACGGGATATTATCCACCGGTAATTACTAGTGACTTTTATACACCCCAAATCTAGAATCGAAATTGGACGCAAACTCCCCCTCTCACTTTTGGGGCCAAATCCCCCCTTCGGGCTCCACATCCCCTCCCCGCCTACCCTCTGTCCGTCCTCTTTTTTCTATCCACAAAAGAATCATCAGAATCCAGCTTAAAGAAACGTCTGAATATGACGTCGCAGTTATGTCACCAGTAGCAGTGAATATTTAGCTTTGACGTCAGTGGAATAATGGATTCATCGTAAACTTTTCCTGAAATTTTTTTTGTATAATCCAAACACTTTTATGAAGATTTAAAAGAAAACGAGAGTGTGTGTTTCTGAACAGCTATTAATTTTGGATAGCACAATTTTGACTATGCGTGTTTTGAGACAAGTAAATATGGCCGTTTTATCGCTGATTTTTAGTGGAGTGTGCGAAATAAGATTGCTGCCATGTTTTTTTCCTTAGATGAAAAAGATGTTCCAGAAAAAATAAGAACGTTAACAAACGTGACTGGAATAAGAAGCATTTTAAAACGTTGAATAAAAAAACGTTTGCCTTAACTTTCTGCTTTATGCCTAATGCTGTAGCTGCACTACAGCTGGAACTAAAGAGAGAGAGAAAACTTTTCTTAATTTCAATTCAACTAAGTAAACTACCGCCACTTTTCGTTTCTTGGGTTTCAAACGTGCGTTTCAAAGTTATTGATGTATTTTAATGAACTTAAAAAAACAAATAAAAACTTTGAGAAAATAAAAAAAACCCTTAAAACGTAAAAAACATGACAAAAATAGAAAAAAAACGTAAAAACGTTTTTACATCTATGTTTTTTTCTGATTTGCAGTGTTGTGTTAGTGCCTAAATGCGACATCGAGGTAGGTGAATAAAGTACTGACCTGCTTGGCTGGGTTTAGGCGGCACAAGTTCATCTATGTCGAGTGTGATTCCATACGGCAGGTGACGCTCTTCCGTAGCTCCGCTATGGGTTTGCCATGAAGAGCTATACACGCCTTTAACCTTTAGGCATTGCTTACTGTTGGACATTGATTGATGCAGAGCTATGCTGGTTGGTTGATTGACAGGTGTACAGCGGTGGTCCGCTGAGGACAGGTCTGGTGAAGAAGTGAGTCTGGAATATAACGCCAGGGTGCAGCACATTGGTGTCTCGGCGCCTGGAGGCGATCCCGTCTACTTCGTCGCTCCTAGTATGCCATTGATAGTTTTCTTTTTTTTAAAGAATCTTTCATGCAGCATCGCTGGTAGTAAGACAGCGGGCTAATAATAGCCCCAACAATTTTAACGCGCTGAAATATGGCAGAAGTATGGTTATGATCACTTTTTTCGTTTTAATGCGCGAAAGCAGCTACTGGAGATTAATCGATTAAAAATCCTAATTAGTAGGCCTACCGGCTCTAGTGTTTATGTGTCTGATCTAGAATTTGTGCTGCAAGACCAAATAAACCGTTGATCTATTGATGTAATTGTCTGTCAGGTCGGTACCTAGACGACCAGCGGTTCAGCTACGGTCTGGATCTGACGTTCACTCTGCGTGTCGGTGAAGAGGGCGCTCGGGCGTCCGTTGATGACGTTGTCATAGAGGGAGACGGACGAAGAATGACTGTGCCTATCTTTGCACAGGACAACGAGGTTATTCAGCGAGTTATTATCTGTCCCATTGCTATAGCATAGCATCGGACAGATTATAAAATCACTTCTGTCACACTGTCATTCTCTCAGTCTGTCTGTAAACACTCTTATGGCCGCAATTTTAATTTGATTTTGATAAAAATTTGCACAGTGATTCGGGGCCTGAAAAGTAAGATCGAGTGTTTGTTTGGAATAAAAATTTGATAACTCTTTCCCCTATTTTACCCCAAATTTTTTAAAATTTGCATTACGGCCTATGGGGACTTCAAAGCGGTATAACTCGGTCCCCGTAAAAGA
>Ga0209671_1002062_pt1 | contig 17878 bp, 6 predicted proteins | sample WorMetHERISLAND2_2_FD_187401 | JGI IMG/M metagenome (GOLD analysis project Ga0209671, IMG submission 187401) | Marine gutless worms symbiont microbial communities from Max Planck institute for Marine Microbiology, Germany - Olavius geniculatus... | ecosystem: Host-associated > Annelida >...
AGCTACCCCCCTAAATAGTGGTTATTTTACTGCAATTATCTCGTGTAGCGTGAAAGTGGTTGCAGATAGGTATATACATGCTGCTTATCATAACAAGCACTGGTGACAGGCTTTTTAAATTTATCAACATCGATGACCTTGAATGACCTTGAAGCCTAAAAATATTGATTTAACATGATTTTTTGGCGATTTTTGGCTGCAAAAGAGTGAATTACGACGAAATGGATGGAGATAGACTACGATTACCTGTGAACAGGAACTGCTATAGGCTTTCGCGCGTCTCGTGAGCTTTGCTCAAATTACTTGTTGCAGGCTTTCATCAACTTAGCATTGCACTTAGTAATTAGTTGCATTACTAAGTAGCTTACTGCTTGGCAGTCCGGTTGATGCTCCTGATATAATAAGGCTTTTTATTATATTTTTGGCTAGTCACGCTCACTGCAGTCATGTGGCAGTGTGCAAGTGATTTGACAAATCACTCCCTAAGCCTAATCACTAAATATTGAGAAATACCGTCTTGTCACTATTTCTTTCAATGACAGGCTTGGGTCCCATAGTAAAAACACAAAAATACACTGTAAAACAATAAACACTGATTACTTGGTACCCATAATTTCCACTAGATTTCAAGGTGTTGTAATTAATTAGTTATTAGTTTGCTATGGTGCGATTGTTGCTGGTACTACTGCAGGATCTGCTTGCTGTTGGCTATTGCCTCTTCAGTTACAACACGCCAGATGCTGGTCGCATTTGCTGCTGGTCACTGAAAAATGTCGAGGTATGATTTTGGCCATGGCTTTGCGGCTTTATTTATAGGTTGACAGTCAAAAAACCAGGCCCCTTACTGTTCTGCAAGCTTTGACCTTTTTGTATTTCTTCTCATCTTTTCTCTGGAACTGTCTCAGCCCTAATTCAAAAATTATGAACTTTTGTTGCAACATAATGTGCATGCATTTTTAAAATAAAGTGACTGAGTTATAGAAGCTGAGCTGTGTATCATTATGAACGATTTTTCGTCAGTTTGCTCCGGTGCTACCACTTTTTAATAGGCCAGCCGAACTCTTACGTTGTATGGTATGTAACATATTATGTAATGTTGCAGAAAATCAGTGATAGGTGGAAATTTTGTTGATACTCAGAATGATTGTCACGATAAACTGGTTCAGAATGTACCATTGTAGTTTCCGGAACGTTCATATGCTCTTGATGTGGGCGTGACGTCAGTTGCCTTCAGCATTTGTCGTGCAAACCTTCTAGCGGTATGTCTATTTCTGGTGATTTCATATATAAGGAACGTCCAATTTAGTTTAGTTTTATGTTACCCAATAGCCATATTAATGTGGTCATGATTTTGGTCTTCGTCTCAAAGATTTTAACTTGATCTCGGTGTTGGTTTTATTCTTGTTTACATCACTAATCCTGTCTCCAACTAGACTTTCACAGAGGTGGTCTGTGACGCAGTGGCTCACCAAAGAGATAAAAATTCAGTGCTATCGTAACTTATTGGCCTTGATTCACCGAAGCAGAACGTCAGTCACGATAACTGTAGCTTGGTGGCATAAATGTAGGGTGTCGGATTTACGATCAAGCAGTTGTAGGTTCAACTCCCGATCGAGTCTTATCACTATCAAGTTGGTTATTTCTTGGATGGGTGACTGTCTGCGAACAGGTAAACCACCTTAGTATGTAAACAAACTACCCATGTCAATTCAGGTTTTTATCCCTTGGGCGTAGGCAACCTGGGAGACGAAAGCAGGGCGTTTTTACGTAATGCTGTCAGGTTGCAGTTACCAGCATGTGATCCCATTACACGTCATTATGATCCCTATATCCTCCATAGTTCCGAGTTGGGTTCTCAGTTTCCCATGAAGAGCTACAGAGCTTCAGTATGTTATATGTCCGTGAGATAACGAATTGGTTGGGCACAGCTGATATCCAGCTTGGGGCAGTTACTTCCAGTAAGTTCGTTACCAGAACCCAGATGGCTTTGAAGTCTTCTGAAGCGAATGAAAACTAAAGTAAATTAATTAGAAATTAAATTCGGCTTAACATTTTGACATTAATTGCTAGCGTTTTTATGTTTTTTTCTTCCGTAGCTCATGAAATTTAGTACACTATATCTGCCACAGCCTGAATATAATTACGTAAAATGCAGGCATGTATTATATGACTTTTTGTATTACATTGTTTTGTGCAGTGCAGAATACGGAAATAAACTGCTAAATGTAGCGCCTGTTGTTATGGTTCATGGTAGCGACGACAGCATTGTTTTTCAGCCGAGTTTTTTGTTCGGTTGTCTGTTAACATGATAAGTCGTGACTTGTGAACTGCTGCTCAAAGCTTGATGGAATTTTTGCATGTACTTGTAGCTTGGCAAATGGAAGAAACCTATTTTTTTCAAAGCCGTAGGTTAGGTGAAGGTCACAAGACAGGATTTTCCAGTACTTTACCATTGCAAGACAGGACCACACTACTAACAGCAGATGCTGGCCAGGCCAATAACTATTGGCCGGCACTGTAAATATCACAGCATGCCCCAGCAGCTATTGTGGACAGACTTAGCCTTGCGCAAGGTTTGACAGTCTAGTTGCTACTGCTGCTGTAGGCTGGTCTGCTAGACGGAGTGATTGTCGTGTACAATGTCAGTTCTGATGAAACTCATCCGCATTATGACACAATGTGCGTTCTACCTGCCTTCCGTACAGTTTTACTTGCAGTTAGTCTCCTGCAGTTGCACTATAGGGCCTACTGCTACTAGGACCACTACTGCTACTGCTGCTTGTATATTGATTTTTAGTTTCATTGCCAGTTAATTTAAGTTACTGTGGGTAGAGTCGTGCTATCTTGAAACGAGATTTTTGAAATTCTAAGAGCAGAACTTCATATGGGCCAGTTCTCTAGCCCAACCAGCCATGTTACTGGTGAATTAAAGCCATCTATAATGGGGTAAATTTTTGCCCATGATGATGATGTGCAGGATACATCAATTCTTTAGTGTAGTCTATCACATTCTATTGAATATTTATGCTCCACAAATACTTGAATCATTTTTTTGTTTTGTTAAGTTGGACTACTGTTTGTAGTTCTTCATCACGTTTTTTTTTTGAAATTTTTGTGTTTGTGTTAGCTACCAATGTCGTTCTTCTGTGCTTTGATGATTTTGGTCTGACGACTAGATGTGTATGCACCCTGTAGCCTGAAGCTTTGTGACAAATGGATCCCAACAAAAACCGAATGTGTGTGCTTCTGTTAGCTTTTGTGTTGTAATAAAATATGTCAGAATTTATCAGATTAATTACGGAACTGTTGACATTTCAGCAATTACTTTTGCCTCGGGATGATTCTGTTATGAGGAGGGCAACAGCAGTTTTCGCAATGTCAACAAGTGACTAGTCAGTAAGCACAAATTGCATTTTGAGGAATTTGTAATTATACCAGGCTGTTAATTACTCCTTCAACCTGTGCTTAAAGTGTTAATATTAGGGCTCAGGAACTCAGGGTCACATTTTCAAACTTCTAAAACATTTTTGAAGAATCTTCTCAAGAAGTTTTGTGAATGTGACCCTCAGTGTAGTTTTGGGCCCCTGTCATTGTCACGACAAAGCAGATTTTTCCAGTCCAAAGCCCATTTTTGCATTAAGTGGGTAACATTCATTATGTGCACTGTGCATCTGAATGCCAACAGTGGCTATAGACTGTATAATGCGTTGGTTCCATGTGCATTCCAACAGGAATTTTTTTTTTAGTTTGTTGGCAGTTTTTTGGGGCCTTGAGCTGAGTTACGATGCATTCCAGGCCACTTAATTTGACCATTGATTTTATTTGAGAAAGTTTTCACATTGTGTTGCATTGCACGTGCAAAGACTAGCATGGTGCATATGTGTAGCCGAGTGGATGGTCGTCACGTGAGCCCTGTGTGGCAGCTAGAGTGGGTCAGCGTACAGCCTGGTGGCTCTGAGCAGGAGTCCCGGCCTGACGACGAGGAGATCCTTGTGTCAGTGTCGGGTGATGGGCGCGTTGTCCGCTGGACCATACGCAAGGAGTTCAAAGGCAACAGTAAGTCGGTCTGCCTCTCTGCAGTACATCTTCAGTTTCCCTCCAGCAGAAGAAGAATAATTATTTGCCATATAAAAATAACACACTGTTATTGACACTGTTGTTTATTCACCTTTGGATTATGGTCAAATTTACTCCAAAAGTCATTTGCTGGATCTAGATGTGCAGCATAACTGCCCACACTAGTGATTTGAGTTCATCAACAAACCCTGTAATTAGCTCAAGCGAGTACAGAAAGTGATTTTTGTGTGTACAGCATTTATCATCTGCTGTGATGGAAAACGACATATTCTAGTAGTCTTTGTGTGATGTAAATTAAATGAATAATTATAAAATTATAAGAAGAACACGAGAACATTGGCTTATAAAAAGTACATGAGTGGCACAAGCCATTGTGACCTGCTCCCTTTTTGCTCTTCTTGTTTGCAAATTATCAGGCTCGCCAACTTTTCAGCACTTGCAGACCATCTAAGACAATGCGGGCTACCTATTTTTCGGATGCTTCTGCTGACCATACTGTCATGATAATTTCCAGATTTTGCGTTTTTGGGTTCAAGCCTTTTGTATTGCATGTAAAACTCTTTCAGTTTATGCCACGTTAAATTCACTATATTTAATAGTAAAATATTATAATTAATTTTAACTCTGGCAATATTGGCCTGACTGTGTATAATAAAGTACATAGCTAGCTGCTGTTGTGCTTATACGCTGAATTCAGTTCATGCTTTGTGCTGCAGCCATTCAGAAGCTGAAACGCCCGCCGGCAAAGCAGACGTCGGAGATTAAAGTGAAGCCTGGCGATACCAATGTTGCAGAATTTACGTGTGGCTTGTCCGTCAGCTTCTCCCGAGATGATAAGAATATGTAGATAATATTCTTGTACCTTGCAAAATGTTAGCTGAACTGAAAGCTAGAAAGCTGTGCTATTGCGAGAAAACTGCTGGGTTCCACAGGATGTTAAAGCAGTAGCCAAAGAATATGTAGAAATATCCATGGGTTACATTTCTCATGCTGACAGTGTGGGTCTGTCTTTATTCAGATTTTCCCAGTGAGCTCCAAAGAAATTTGTTTTCTACGGCTAAGTGCATAATGGCATACGAGGTTATTCAGGATCGTATCAATTGAAAGCACATATGCCTCTTCTTAAATAATTAGTGAACACTGAACAGTAGTGACCTTAGTCCTGTCTTGCTCCATTTCAATACTGTTGCAGCTGTTTTGCAGACGATGTTTCCGTTGAACTAAATCCTTAATGTTGCAGCTCCGGGAAGCAAAGACCGAGCATTCGTGTAATTAATTGCTAACATCTAACAGACTGCCTGTCTGGGCATTAGCTCGGTTTTGCCGGTTTATTGAATTTCAAATTTTTTTTACTTATTTTGTATAAAAGAAATGCAATTTGTTAAGTTAAATATTACCTGTATGGTACTGCAAACTTAACATTGTCCTGCAAGTTTTCAACTAAGATAAACGCAGGTCAAAATCACAAATGAAGTCGTATGGCCAGTGGCGGTTCCAGCCCGCAGTATCTGGGGGGCACGGCCCCATGATGAGCCCATATACCGGGGGTTTGGGGCAGAGCCCCTGGTCAGGGGGTTAAAGCCCCCCCCTTCTGAAGCACTTTTGGTTTTAGCCGTTTAATGCAAGCTGCAAATTTGCTCACTTTTCTAAAATTTGGAAACGCAAAGAAATCGGATATTTGTGTTAGCTTTGCAAAGAATCATGGTTGGCCATGAAACTGGGGGGGCTGGAACAAAACTGGGCCAACCCCCCAGCCCAGGCCTAAAACCGTCACTGCGTATGGCAGAACATAATTGGAGCAGTTTCAGAGGGCCTCAGTTGCAGTGCTGTCAGTATCTGGTAGGTACCTGGTTGGCACTGAGGATGGTTACGTTCACCGCTGTCTGTGCACTCACACCGAGCAGTACATGTATACGTACAAAGGTCACATGGTGAGTTAATCGTATTTTTCTTTTTGTTGTTTTTGTGCAGTATGACTCTTGTGTCTAATGCTCAACTCGTTCAGTGTTAGCGACGATTGTCAGATCTTATTGCTGAAAGCATGGAAGATATTAAGACCAGAGAAGTGGCAAGAAATACTGAGTGGCCCATAGAAAACGTCCTGAACTTTGCGTAACTGTAACGGTGTGTATACTATATAAAAATAAATATCATTTTGCGCATTCTACTAGAGCTGTCGAAGCATTAATTTTTTTAATGCATTAATGTACTGCGTTAATTTTTTATGCATTAATTAACGCGTTATTAACGCACGCAGATCCATCGAGAGGGACGTTTGGAGGGACCCACCTGTGGAATATAGAAAGTTAGAAATCAGTTGACTGATGATTCGGCCTACTGTGGCGTTCTGGTGTAGCCTGCATACAAGTGGCAATGTAAATGATAAGCCACTTGCATAATTTGCTTTATGATGTGTAACACTATTTTGTTTTTTCATCTCGGCTAATATGGAAGTGTTTTAGCAAAAACTTCTACATATATTCAAGGATGTTTGCTCATTACATACATGCTTTTCTGTAGATTTATTTTGACTACTCCACTGCATAATGCATGCAAATGTTTGGGACGTTTTTTGGGGCCACCTGGTATATATGTGATAAGTTAACAAGAAAAAAAGCAAAATGCCTTTGGAGTTCCTGTGAATTTTATACAGGCTAACAAACAGTGAACGTGCTGACCATCTTCAGAGACCACCCGTTTGAACTCCGTATTTTCTTCATTCTTCTCCTCTGTCATAATCTAAGTCTGTGGATACCTAGAGTATACTGTCAAAGTGTAAAAGACATTGTATAGCAAGACGTCAGAACACTGTTAGTGCAGAAGCTCATTTTATATGATTGGTTGGTGTGTGTGTGTGTGTACTGGCAAGGCAGTTATACCGAGGTCTGAAGCATCCAGACATGGCAAGCAACTGAGGACCGGAGAACTGAGGACCGGTTCCGGTCCTCGCTAGGTGACCTCTGATAAGTGACTGTTCCGGTGCAGTGAATACACAAAGTGTCAGTCCTCGCAGTGGCTGTGTGCAGGGGCGTCTATCTACCCCTAGTATGTCAATGCCCCTCCTCTCAACGTTGAACCCCTCCACGCCAAACTTAGTCAAAAGCTGCATCTTTCTTCAGTGACAGATGAAGGCACTCTTATAGACCTACATACGGGTGCTAGCAACAAATCTGTCAGTGGGAGGCAGAGCCCTGGCCGAACATGAATTTGGTGCATTTTTGGCCTGAGAAACATTTCTGGGTTTTTTTCCGCAGCTCATGACTGTCCCCAACTCTCCCAAAGCTTTAAAAATTGCCTTCTTGAGAGAAGCAGCATGCTTTGAGTGTGGTCCTTAGTGGACGTAGATGCCGCTGGCTATGTGTGCATGTGTGTATGTGGGCTTAGGGTCCAGTGTACATGGTGCAGTGGTCTCCATTCAATACCAACGTGTTCCTGAGCTGTTCAAATGACTGGGACGTCAAGATCTGGCACCAGGACAACCCACAAGCTGCCATCTCACTCACTTCCCCACTGGTCAGCCGCATACCACACACTGCCTGCCGTGCTTAGTTAGATACTAGCCATTTGCGCTGCTGTCTTGTCCCACTGCAAACTGTAGCACTACACCCTTGGCCATAAAAGAAACATGGCACTGTACTTTTGTCCACATCTTCACCAATTATTGATCGATTTTAAAAGTTTTTTTTCACTGGCACACTCTGCGGACAATTTGCAATAACGCGATTATTACATATCCCACCACACCGTAAATGCGTCTCTACACTACCTTGTGAAATATGAATGAAATATGCATGTATAATGATAATAACAAACAAACATTTTGGTCGAATTGAAAAAAACGCTTCGGACCAACATTGCAGTGAATGGTCTGTGTGGGTCTAACACAGTCTAGCGTCTAGTGTCATACAGATCATTCGTTGCAATGTTGGTCTGAAGTGTTTTTTATTTACCTAAATTTTTGTTATTGTTGTTAGTTTTTGCTTACATTTATATTTTACAAGGTAGTGTAGAGACGTATTTATTGTTTGGTGGGATGTATAATAATCACATTATTGCAAATTGTCCGCAGAGTGTGCCAGTGCCCACCGTGTACAATCGTCTTAATAGGTCGCACCACATGTCTCGCCTGTCAATCTGTCAGTCCGACGATCTGCTTGTCCATGTTCAGTATGGGTTCCTTGCTCAAAAACAGAAAAGTGCAGAAACCCACAATTGGTGTGAACATTCAATTCCTCAGGGCATGAGTAATTGGTGTGCCAATTTTTTGTTCAAAAGATGACGTCAGAGGTCAGTCAAGTATTATGGTTGCCATAGAAACTGACAATTGACATGTTTCCATAGTGTCATTAAATGCTGGTCGTCAGTGTGAACACTATGCTGACTAGCATGAGAATCATCAATACTTTCACTGTCTGTCTATGGGTTGTCTGTCCATCTGATTGCTTTCCTGTCATAATTATTACTCAAAAACATTTGAACAGATTTGATAAAACTATGCAGCCATTTGGAGCCACGAAACTAAGAATGGCATTTCCTAAGGGTTAGAATCCAATGACCTCTTCTATTTTGTTTCACTCCTTAGTGCCCTTTGAGTACTATTTAGTCATGGTTCACTTTGACAGAACTATAGTCTTTTTTGTTCCTGTTGTGCCGAGAGTAGAATGGCACAATACTGTCATCATAAGCAGTAGTTGTAGTTATAATTATAAATACTTTATTTGAACTCAGTAGGAAGCGAATACTGCATGTAATGAGCTCTAGTTCAACATATGGGTTCTCTTCGCTGCATGTCCTGACTGTGTGTTAGTATAACTGCAAGTTCTCCTGGCATGACGACATTATGTTACTAAGCTACTATCATGTTCGTGTTTTTGCAGAAATCTGCAAATGGTGCCTGTTGGTCTCCATTCATAGAGTCGGTACTTGCATCGTTCAATGACGACGTGCTGTACATATGGGATATTGCTCACAGCTCGTAAGTTGAAAACAGTTGTAGATGCTTATGCAAGTAATACTTGTTGAAATTTTGATCATCACTGTCATTGTCACCACTCTTGTCATCTATCACACCATCACTCTTTCATTCCAATCGCAAAATTTTTCTTTCTCAAATTCTACCCTCCGTAGACATATGGCACCCTTCGGACTGACTTCACGGCTATCTGGACCTGCTTACGGTTCATATTTTTTTTATCATTTTAGTTTGTTTTTCCAGTTTTAGTTATTCCGTTACTTTCTTTTTTAGTTTTTTTTATTTCAGTCAGTTTTTTTATTTTACATGTTTTACGTTATAACTGAATTTCTATTCAGCATCTCTTTTTTTATTTTTGTTTAAAACATATCAATTGCTTGAAGGAAGCTGGCAGTTTCCATTGCAGTCTCTTTCATAATTTCGTCAAAAAAAGTCCACATGGATAAGTGGTTGCATAGAATGACTGTGATGGACGAAACCGGTTAGAGTCGCACCAAAACCGCTAGTTGTTTTTTGTGCTGTGTGATGAATCGACCTGAGATGAGTCGACCCATGATGAGTCATCCGCAGGATGAACTGACCGTGTTGAATCGACCAGTGATGAATTGACCAGTATGAAACAACCGGGAATCAGATGACCTGCGTATGAAATTTTCAGCATTGAATGTAGATTTTAGCAATCCAAATTTAGACCCTCTAGGTTCAAGGAGGCTTGCGCACGCAAGTGTCAAAGAGCAGTACCCCTCTAAAAAGTGGTTATTTATTTGCTGTTGGCTTGTCTGGCATGAAAATGGTTGCAGATAGGTAAAGACAAGCTGCTTAACCTAACAAGCACTGGTGACGAGCTTCTTAGGATTGTCAACGTTGATGACCTTGATTGACCTTGAACCCTAAAAATAGGGGTTTTTAGTGATTTTTTTGGCGGTTTTAGGCTACAAAAAAGTGAATTGCGACGAAATGGATGGAGATAGACCGAGATTACCTACAAACAAGAACTGCTACAGGCTGTCGCATGTCTCATGAGCATTAGCTCAGATTTCTTGTCTGAATCAGCTATGGACTTGCTATAGACCTATCCCTGTTGTGCTGATCACTGATTCTGCTGTAAAATAGATGGCCAAAAATGATGGCATGTTACCGACGTGATATGCGGCAGTCCACCTAATTATTACTGTACTGCTCAGTGCTCAGTCCTAACCTTAACCCTGAACTTTGACCTTTTGAATTGAAATTTGATGCACATTTTTTGCACATGTTCACACCGATTTGGGTTTTTCTGCATCTTTTTGTTTGGAGCTAGGACCCCATACAGAGAGACAGACGGATGGGCAAAGTGACCATAGTGACCTAGCTGTTAGAACGACCACATAACGGTGCTGCTGATGGTACAGCCTGGATGCAGTGCTGGTGCACCCATCGCCCACCGGCTCCAAGCTGCTGCACGGTCAGTTTGCATTCAATGCCAATGCTGTGCTCACTGGCGATGATGACGGCGCTGTGGCGGTCTATGGCCTGCATGGCTTTGAACAGCATCCTGATGACCAGGTATTACACCAGCTGTAGAAGAGTTTTCACACTCACTAACGTCAACACAGAGGCAACAATTGGAAGCAGTTATTCCATGGGATAAGTTAAGTTACATTTTCGCCGCTGACGGTGTTGGATTTTTGTGATGAACTCCAAAAGCTGGGTCATTTGTTGCACAGAGTGCGGTACAGCCGTTCAAGGTCATCCGAGCCTCCGAGGTCGTTCATTATGGTAGCAGTCGTAGACGGCTTATGGGACATACTGTTAGTCCTAGACTTGATCATCAGATTCACATAAGTTAGATGACTGCAGAATTCCCCAATCTGAGGGAGGAGTGGTAGACTACGTGACAATGAATTGTCATTAACATTTTGCCTGCTGCAGTGTCTAGCCTTTCACAAGGCAAACAACATGTCAGTAAGCAGCATAAATTTGTTGCTTTAGTTCGGCTATTGAGGGACTGGGTGCTTCAACCACACACCCAACTGGGGCTGTCCATTCACTCCATCCCCCAACCACTGCACCCTGGCGATGCCAACGGTCTTGCACTAGTGTACTGCGTACTGCACACTACACCGTAATTGTCACCATGCTTATCATTATATTTACAAAGGAAGGGATTATAGTGGCGCTTTCACATGAAAGATGAATTAAACTAAGAATGTTGTTGGCGCTGCTGAGTGTGGAGACTGAAATGTGTCAACTGTTTGCTGTGTAGGGACAGACTCTGGAGCTTCTGGTACGTGCTGCTCTTGCAAGTAAAACCGAATGACAGCACCATCTTCATGCTGAAACTTACCATATTTTTTTCTGTATATTGAATGTATGTTAGTATTTATTGCTATTAGCTGGTTATTTTTGTGCTGTTTCACAGAAGTTTTTATTAGAGTTACACTGTAATGTATACACCGCATATGTTCAGATGCTATTTGTTAAAAGGTGGTGAATGGTTGATAGCTAAATTAGTTTATTTTCAGAGTGATAAACATCGTACATTGTTGGTGGTATATCTCCTGCATTATGTGCATTTGTTGTAGTCTATAGTATACTATACTGCAAACGTTACATAATCCATTGATTTAGTAAATCTTTGCAATGGTAATTTATAAAGCTATTTATTTCAGGGTTCAGATACAGATACCCAGGGACATTCCAAAATAAGAGGCCAGCTGTCACTAAGAGCAGGCAACTGTAATGTCTGCACCTGAAGGCCAGCAGATGTGAACTAGTTCTTAGTTCTAGTTCTTATTTACATAACTTCTGATATAATGTAAACTTTCAGTTTGCCGATGACACGACATTCCTTGTACCAGAAAATACGGACACAGACATTTCTGTAGAGTTTGAACACTTCCGTTTCTGGGCTAAAGTTAACCACATGATTATGAATCTCTTAAAGACTAAAGAAATAGATTTTTGTAGACCATCTGCTCGCTCATTCTTACTATCATGTTTGACAGGAATTGAATGTGTGGTGTCTGCTAAGCATTTTGTAGCAACTTAAAATTTGATGAACATGTTAAAAACATTTTAACTATCTGTTCTCAGCTTTGCTATTTGTTGAAGTGTTTAAAAGCGCAAGGTCTTCCTGCCAAGCAATTGAATGTTGTTTTTTCTGCTATTGTCGTGTCTCGTATTATCTATGCTTTGCCTGCCTGGGGCGGATTTCTTAGTAATGATTTAATAGCTAAACTTGATACTTTTTTCAAAAAAGCTTTTCGCTGGGGCTACAGCTGTGACTTGAGACGTTTGTCTGTTTTATTGCATGAGGCAGATGAGCACCTATTTCATAAAATGGTTAACAATAAGGATCACTGTATTCACCAGTTATTACCTCCGGAAAAGATTTTACCTACGAAACTCGGGGCCACCAATTGTATTTTTGCTTTGCCTCGTTCGTTTGTATTGCAATATTTGTTTGGTGATGCGTATTAGATTTTACATGTAGATCTGTTGTAGCTCTACCATACTTCATTTCATTTTATTTTCTCTTTCTTTTCTTTTTTTACCCTTTTTTTCTTTTTCTTTTTTCTTATCAATATTGTAACGATTATGCTCTGTTATGTTCTGTTTTTGCAATGGCGTTTGACCGTTGTTTAATAAAAGATTACTTACTTACTTACTTAAATCCTTAAACTGCAGCCAAACTGCTGCAGATAGCAGCATGGTTACTATTGGCAGCCTGTATAACTTGCAAACGCCCTATCCAATGGTACCATTGCTGATCCCATACAATGTATTGTTTAGCCATGGTACATACGTTACAGACGACAGACAAACAGACAACTGATCATACCACAAACATGACCATTAGTAAGGTTGGCTAAAAGCCCATCAAGTTTTATTGGGCTAACAGACCTAAAACCCACAAAAAAAACAGCCAAAACTCGATCCAACTTTAGTTTCTTGCTCCAATAATAATGAAGTATTTTATTGTACCAGTAAGTTTCTACAAGTGTTGAGTGTTGAACTTTTGAATTTGCAGATTTTTGGATATTTCTTTGGTGTGGACATTATCTAGCAGTGCTCATTATCACATCGGTAACTTAAAACACATGTAAACCCCAAACCTATCAAGTTGGGCATTTTGGGTAACATGGGTTTAACCCAAGAATCAAAGTTTAACCACTGTAACGTTACTTAATTCATTCATTCTGCTTTTACGTTGCCCAGTGTTTGACATTTCAAGACTGCAAGTTTAAATAAACTATTGAAACTTTGAAAGTGTGCAGTTAGACTAAACAGGTTATAAGTCACTTGGGTACTGATGACCTAAACAGTTATTACAAGGATGACTGATTTATTCCATGTTTGCTAGTCGACTTGTATTATGCTACTGGTGCTGAATAGTACATGTATTTACGTTTCACTCGCTGCAGGTACTTGTTGCTTTGTTGGTTAAAACAGATGTCACTTCCGAGTCTAACTGTTGCTTCTGATATAATTTGATGTTTCAAGTAGTATCCTTGTCCACTGTTGCACATACAGGGTGTGCCAGAAAAAATGTCCCAACTTATTTTTGTCAGAACTTCGTCAAATCTCCACCAAATTTGACAATTTTTGGCACACAGATGGCCAAGATGATAGAATTATGTAAGGTGCACCTACTGTCCACCTCACATAATTTATTTTAATGCACTACCATGTAAAACGCAGATGCTCCACATTGTTACATTATGCAGTGAATATCAGTATCAGATTGCTCACTTTTTATTATCAATTTGACAGAGTGCCATGTGATGTAATGATTCTGTGGTATTAAATATTTTATGCTGAAAACAGCAGACAACAAAATAACTGATTGATGAGCTTAAAACACGTTATCCATAAATGAGTGCTGTGCATTTTGATCAGTTGCTTGTTAAAGGTGCTGTCAGCCGTGGCGTCACTTCTTAGCCACTGTGGAGACTTTGGGCATAAATTCTGATAATTTGGAAGCAAGTTGTTACACAAAAAATCTAAATGTTTATAATGAATATTAAAAATGACCAATTTTTGGCTAATATTTCTTAAAATAAATTTAAAAGAATGCAACATTATACATCATTCTATGCATAATTATGCAGACTGTCACTTTAAGGTATACAAAACAATCTGAAATGGTTTTAGCCACCGAATGTGCCAGAAAACACAACCGTTACCGAAATGGCGTTTTTTTCCAAAGTGTCTAACTTTGAACACATACTATTCCTTGCCACAGATAACCTGATCGTGAATCATAAATGCATCTGACCCGCAAGAGTTTGCTGTTTCAAATGATGTATAATATGCAGGGAAATGTTTAAACATAAAATTTGCCATTTTCCAATGTTCAGTGGGGACTGACTCAGATTTTCACCCATATATGGTTGTGTAAAATCATGGTTGCGACACAAAACATAGGAAAATTCCACGACAAATTTCGCGGACTTTGTGACGGAAACAAACCATAAAGTCCACGGAATTTGTTATTGACCAGTCAGTGGATTTTGTGGTTGGTGTCCCAAAGTCAGTGTAATGGAATTTGGGCTTAACTAATCACCATCATTTTGCCAAAAAAATCAAGTTGAAAACTACAGTCAGCACAAGGCAGTTTTGGACACAATTATTCACAAATGCAAAACTAGTCGCAAATACAGACAGATGACCAGACACCACACAAACTGTCACCAACAACCAACACTTAAATCGTGCAACCATTCTATAAACACTTCAAGAAAATCAAAAAATTATCTGCATCCCTCGTGGAACAAGGATTATGTGTTTTAATAGTTCTGTCACAGTTGAATGTTTGCACTATTCATGGGCAGTATCTCCCAGTGGTCCCTATGTGGGCATGATATATAATATCTGTAAAATGTATTGAAAATGCCAATAACTATCAATGACTTGTGCACCCACCCCTCTTTCCTGACGACTTTGGCACAAACGTAAAGCATGAACATTGAACACACTGAGCCACACAAACAATACGATATTAGTGTGAAATGTCTGTTGACTATTCGCGATGAATTAACACAAATGCTCCAAGCAGTGCTAATGTCACATACTGAAACATAATGCACAACACCACAGGAAATTAACCGACTAATCGCAATATACGATAATTAGTGGTGTCGTAGCAGGGGGCAGAAAGTTGAAATTTTCCACCAGACAGCTGCAAGTTTCCAACAGGGGAGATTGTGGGTCCTCAACAAATTGGTAATTTTCAGCCGGGGTGAGAATTGCCCCTTCCTGCCACATCGCCAGTGATGATAACTGTATTTTATAAGATGTTATCAATCAGTAATGTACTGGAAAAAGCAAATTAGTCAGGCCATGTGCAGACTATCAGGCTGCATTAAAAACACAGATCTAAAGTTATTATTACACATGCAAAACTTGAATAACGATGCTGAAAAAACGAATGGAAATAGGATGGTATCTGAATGTAGAATGTGGCAAAGCAGTTGTACACTAAGCTATTACACTGGCACAGTTTTAACTTTTAAGACAATCTGTAAAGCAGCACTGTAATATTTTCAACTCACCTTGAACTTTGGATAATCATTCATAAGAATTGTGACAATACCAACATACGGGACATACCTGTGCACAACAATTAACAAATCACACATTTGCACTCGCAAATAACGCCACAAACACATAAATGATTGGCCTTTGAAGAACTGTTTGGGAGCTAAACTAAGATGACTAAAGTGCTATGTAACTCTGGGCAAGCATACTATAGCCTAAGCCTTACCCATACATGAGTACTAACAAATGTGAAGTTCTAACAGCTCTTCTCTCATGCTTCTTTTTCATCATGTTCTGCAGTGTGCTTCAAAACTGTCCAATATAACACCAATTCAGTGATCACAATTTAGCATCCACAGTTCTTGATTTGCTGTTCACTCTTCAACATGCACAGCATCCTGGTGTTGAAAATTCCACTCACAAAATTGTCAGCATGGGCAATGCGGATGGAAACAAAATACGAAAACTAAACTAATAAATGACAATCATGTTTACACTTATCAGCGCTGAAGATAAAAAAAGCAATCAAGTAATTTGGGCAAAGCTCACATGACGCACGATAATAGTGGTCCTGCCACTTTGGCAATCAGTGTAGGCCTATTAATGCATCTTGAAAGAGTACTTAAATTTGAGGCCTCCGTACGAAAGACTCCTTGAATTTAAGAAATCAAAACTTAGATTCTTAAAAATGTATATTCTATGCTTAAAATGTCATGCGCAGGTTGTCCGGGTCCATCTCCAGCCATTTTGGTGCAATTCACTCTTAAAATGTGTGTCGCAGTTGAAAATCGCAAAAAATTCAACCCAAAATTCAAAAATAAAACCCTTTTTTGGGGAAGGGGAAGTTCAAGGTCATCAATGTTGATAAATCTAAAAAGCCTGTCTCAAATTCTTGTTATGATGAACAAAATATGTGTACCTATCTGCAACCGTTATTACACTAGAAGAGCCAATAGCCTAGGGTCAAAATAACATCTTTTAGAGGGAGTACCCCTCTTTGATGCCCTCGTTCGAGGGGAACCCCCACGCCCAGGGGCACAAAATTTTGTCACGAAAAACTAGAGACCTTGAGGCAGCCCATGGTGAAAATTTTGGGATTTTAGCTTGCACCGTTTTGATACAGATCACGAGTGTGACAGACAGACGGATGCCTAGACGATGGCTAAGACGCATGAAGCATTCTGCTATCGAGTGTAAGAAATGGGATAAAGTCATAGTTTTTACTAAAAGCAATAAGAAAACATTGTTTCAATCAATTGTGCAAGATATGCTGTAATTTCAACAATAAAAACTTACCCTTTTGCTCTACCGACAACGTCTCTCTTATCAAGCCACAGCTGTCCGGGTGCATAAAGGCCCCGATCATCTACTTGGTTGTTGTCGCCTTTGGTGAGGAATTTCACCGTGCCATTCTCTCTGACAAACAACACTGCACTATGCACTATGTCTTTGCTCTTTACTACAGGTTTTCATGTACATGTAGTGCACTAAAATGTACCTAGGATGAAGTTATGCACTATCTAAACATGGCCCTAAGTCATCTCACTTGGCAGCATCAGTACCAGCTAACTATGAACATGCAACATATACAGGGTGCGGCAGAAAAAAGTAGCCCCCAAAAGTTTCTTGCTGTTTTTTCAGCAACCGTTTAGCATTTTAATCTGAAAATTTACAGATTTATTTACTTAATTGTTCTACGGCTAAGTGCCAAATAAAATTTGATTCCATTGAAAAATGACGAAGTTATAGATTTTTTAACATGACTGCTTACCTATTTTTCAGCGTGAAAAAATGTTCAAGCTACAACACCAGTTCAATAACATCGTTGAAACAAGTCAAACAACACAGTTAACAAAATTCCATTGTCATTGTGAATATTCGAAGTGTCCACCGACAGCTTCAAGCTCCAACACAGGCCTTCAGTCGCTTAATTTGAGAAGTCTTTCACAGTCTTGTCGATTGGTCCTTGTGGTAGGTTGCTCCAGATAACCTGAAGCAATTCCTCAAGTTCAATTGTTTTTGGCTTTGTTTTAAGCTTGCGGTAAGCTCCAACATTGCACACCACACGTGATAGTCCACCAAGTTTGCATTCGGTGAATTTAGAGGCCATTGGTCTTTTCTGATGAAATCTGGACAGTTGGCCCGCAGTCAGTTTCCTGCACTGCGCGGTGTGTGCTGGTGCGCTGTCCTGCTGGAAGATGAATCCGGTGGGCAGCCAGCGATTGCTTGAAAAGAACGACAAATTAGTGATAATTTATAAACAAAATAAATTACTGTTTGTCAAAGCGTCACTATGACGTCATCGGC
>Ga0209671_1002067_pt1 | contig 17869 bp, 9 predicted proteins | sample WorMetHERISLAND2_2_FD_187401 | JGI IMG/M metagenome (GOLD analysis project Ga0209671, IMG submission 187401) | Marine gutless worms symbiont microbial communities from Max Planck institute for Marine Microbiology, Germany - Olavius geniculatus... | ecosystem: Host-associated > Annelida >...
CTCCATATCCAAAGTTACCCATGACTCTCTCCCATCCATTGTTGTCTCTTCCAACCTTTGCATTCCAGTCACCTGCAATGATTACGATATCCTTCTTCGGTATGTCGTCCAGCGTTGTTTCCAGGTTACTATTGACAGCCTATAAAAAGTCGCCAGCGGCCTATCCGATGGTATGACTGCAGACCCCCTCCTACGACTTACCGTTTAGCCACAATACCGCACGATTGGCATACCATAGTGCGTTATGACCGACCAAGGTCAATCAAGGTTAATGATTCTCATGTAATCTGAAAGGGAGTATGCCACTTTCTACTAGTGAAAATTGGCTCTATCTCTCACCGTTTCCGAGATAAGGCAGATTTTCCATTGAATTTCCTACCCCCTCCCCCTTTCATTCAACCCCCAATTTGAAAATTTTCCTTTGCAGTAGATGGCTGAAATGTTGCATACCTGAGTTTCACACGGATGACTTCACACTTTATTCGGGTAAAACGTTTTCCCCTACAACCTAAAGCTTAGACACAGAACATCAAGCCAGACGACGACAACCACGCCAATAGCTCGACTGTTACTTATGTACGGTCGGCTGACAAGCACAGATATCGACGCTGTGAGCGCACACGTATGCAATCTTCCGCCCAGTTACAAGCGTTTCAGGCGCCGACAGTAATTTAGGTCTAACAGTGATTAGGCTTAATTTACAACTTTGCAGTCAGTCGCGTCTGAGAGATTCGTGGCTTCAGTTTACCTTTTCATCTAAGAATAAACACACCGAATGTTCCTGCCCTTGGGGGTAAAATTCAATACTGAAATTCATGCACTGGATATGGCACAAAGCGTCATCCGCCGTCGAGTCTAAATGAAACATCGTTGTGAGCTTAGATTTCGTTCGCACCGGGCCTTCACACATGCATCGCTGTCGCGCGTTCCCCTTTTCTTTAGCTGGGCTATCCTTGTAGTTTTTTTTTATTAAGGAACCCGTCCCGTACTGTACAGGACACATGGACCGCGGACAGACAAATGCGTAACGAGGCTTAGATAACCGCACAATATAAACACGAATAAGAAATAATCCGAAAGTCCGGCAGCAGTGCAACAACGTTGGCATCAAAAATAGGTCTAATACGAAATGCAGCATGTTTGCTAATTGCTATGGCTTTATTATTAATTTATCACACAGACTATACGGCGAAAGTAAAACTTAGTAATTCGTAATCGGCAGCAGTACTATAGCTGATCTATAGCCTATATACAGTGACAGACAGACTACAGTCTAGCCTATATACCTGTAGGTCAGTACCACATCGTAGAATGACCATAATGTCGAACTCGAGGTCGCTGTCGTCCTCAGTACGGCGTACTTTGACGCCCTCATACGCACTGCCCGTGTACTCAAACCTTTTGCAGACTCCGCGTGCCGTCAGTCGACGCTGTAGCTCGTCGCTGTACAGCTGGTGAAGTCGTTTCGCCTCCTTCATGTTCGTCTTCGGCTCACGGGCGTACCTAACACACGTAGCTATACTCTAGTGAACTGCGTTTATACTGTGACGAGGTATTCCAATTCCCAATCTCCAATGCAAGGCAGGGCAGCATTTGACAGTGTACACAGACCATCCTTGTGGAAAATTCTGACATACTACAGCATTCCGGACCGGTTCATTAACATCTTCAAGGCACTGTATGACAACTCCAGCTGCTGTGTCAAGACTGCAAGTGGGTACACAGAGTTCTTTGAGAATGTCTCAGGGGTTCGACAAGGCTGCATCCTTTTACCATTCCTCTTCATCATAGTCATCGACTTCATCATGCGCAGAACTATGGACAAGTCGGAATACGGCATTGTCTGGCAGAAGCGGAACCGCTTAACGGATTCGGACTTCGCTGATGACATAGCGATAGTGGCGGAGGAAGAAAATGTATGCCAAGCCATATCATCAAAATGCCACCTGGACGTCCAGCCAATCACGCCACGTCATGGACCCTTCGTGGTAGTGGCAGACGACGAAGACTTGGCGGTGTACATTTAAAGAAGGCCTGGTGGACCGAAGAGTCGATTAAAACAGCGTCCGGGCTGTGGCTACAAACAGGAGCAGATGGCAAACTCTTGCTGCCCATTGTCCTGTCAAGAACCGGTGAATCTAAGTGCTAAGTAAGTAAGGCTTAAGCCGCCATATGGGCCCATCAGCCATCCTCAACAAGATACTACACTGTGTCCGGAAAAAAGTAATCCCCTAGACATCGTACAATAAAAATGTCAAATCTAAACGAATCTGAATAAAATTTGGCACGTTTAATCGCTAGTAAATTGCGAAAAAGCTTACCACATTGCGTTGAAAAATATTATTTCTTAGCAAAGTTATTTATTGTTAAATATCGATAACAAAATATATCCGTTACCAGTTTGGCGTTACACAAATAAACCCCCTATGTTAATGTGCATTTGCGTAACTTCAGACAGCAGCTGGTTCTAACAAAATTTCACAGCAATAATACACCATTTAGTGGCAATCGAAATGCCAAATTTTAGTTAAATCTGCCAAAGTAAATAGCAGCCACAGCGGCCTTTGTGAGGTCGCCCAAAACACTTCAGTTTCAGATCTTTGTGAATAACGTTAAACACAAAGACCTGAAACTGAAGTGTTTTGGAATGACCTTGCAAAAGCCGCAGTAACTATTGTTTGCTTTGGCAAATTTATCTGAAATTTGCAAATTTCAGTGGCAATAAATGGCGCATTGTTGACGTGAAATTTTGCCAGAATCAGATGTATTTTGTTGGAGTTAAGCGAATGTACAATAACAGAAAGGTTTATTACGTAACACCATATTGGTATATATTTTGTTTTCGATATTCAACAGCTGTAATAACTCCGCTAAGTAATAATATTTTTCAGCGAAATTGGCGATCGCTTTGGCAATTTACTGTGGATTAAGAATACGAAATTGTGTCCAGTTTTGTTCAGATTTGACATTTCTATCGTACGATGTCTAGGAGGTTACTTTCTTCCCGGACACAGTGTAGTTACAATTGAGTAATTCTGGGAATTTGTGAGACTTCTAGATAAATACAGCGACATGGTTACTGTTCACAAGTCTGGAACTTATCAATGCTTTATATCCGACGGTACTATCACCGACCCCCTACGGACGCTTGTTCTCCGTAAATGGGGGCAGTGGCGTAAACAAGAGGGGCACAGGGAGTCCACCCCCAGTCCTCCAAACAAAATATAAGCATACATTTAAACTTTATTAAATTTGCAATTTTAGTCAGTTTATTCTCCGAAAAATAATTAAAATTGTTGTCACCAGATCTCATCTTTTAAAGCCAAAATGCACCCAATTCGATTTCGGCTGAGGCAGCGCTCCAGGCCCCGCTGGGGGAGCTCACAACACACCCCAAACCTCCAGCTGGATTTTAGGGGTCCTACTTCTAAGAAAAAAACGAAAGGGTAAGAGGAAAGGACAGCTAGAAAAGGGAGGGGAGAGCGAAAAAAAGAAAAAAAGAGAAGAGGGAGAAAAGGGAAAAGGGAAGTGGAGGAGAAAGGAAACGAGCCCTTCAGCTAATAAAATTTCTGGCTACGTCACTGAATGAGGGTCGCGACCCCCAAAATTTGCGTGGTGTATTACAGCCAAACTCCATCAGCGCAGTGACTAACAAGAAATCTGAGCTAATGCTTATGAGACGCACGAGAGACTATGGTAGTTCCTGTTCGCAGGTAGTCACTCTTTGCAGCCAAAAATTGCCAACAAATCACTTAAAATCAATATTTTAAGGCTCAAGATTATTAAAGGTCATCGATGTTGACATTTCTAAGAAGCTCGTTGTCGGTGCTTGTTATGATAAGCAACATGTCTGTGCCTATATCTGCAACCATTTTCACGTTAGACGAGCCAATACCGGTAGAATAACGTCTTTTTAGGAGGGGTGCCCCTCTTTCGCCCCCTCGTTCGTGGGGCCCCCATTAACCCAATGGCATAAAATTTTGTCACGAAATACTAGAGACACTATACTATCATACGACAAAAACTCGAAGTCTCTATCTCAACTTGTCTTGAAACGGTACCGGGTCGTGACGGACGGACAGACGGACAGAATTACCATAGCTAATACGCGCTATAGCTAGCTAGCTAGCTCTCTCGCGTAAAAACTATTAACAGGCTACGGACATTGGCAAATGCCATATCTAATGCCTCCATTTCCGACCCTCCTCATTTTTTCAAACAGGGGTAGGCCTACTGAATAATTGACTCCTCATTGAAACCTACATTAATTTGCTGGCCTTCATTAATTTGGTCGGGCTTCCCTAGCGACAGCCGGACTTCTTCTATCATACTAGGCCTACCGTACAGATACCTGTCATGAAACTGCTTCGCGGCCTGGGTGAGCTCTGGACCTTTATGCCAACTGTAGTCAACTCCTCTGATGAAATACTCTGATCGGCGTCCGGTCATGTTAACCAGCTGTTTACGCGTTCTAATCAATCAATGCGGCATTGATTCGATCGTTCTTCATCTTCGATAACGTAAGCCCCCCTACTTGTTACAAAACTAGGCCTAATCAGTACAAATTGTTTGAAAATTTCTAGACTGACGCTGAAATCCTGTCAGTGTCAGCCGCTGAAGAGAAAAAGCCACGTAGACTACGTTAGGAAATTCCAACTTCGTGGCGAGCATAACCACGTATAGACCTGCCAAGCTCGCAGACCACCAGTGCAGGTTTTCGCGCAACCACGAAATAGGCTAAGATCGAAAACGGGGTTAAGTTCTTGAGGAGAGGCAGCGGGTCTCCTCTCAACCAGCTAAAGTGTTTAGAGGAACGCTGTAAACTGCGTCAGCAGGGTTCATTGTAGAGTGCCACCGCAAACGCATTTTTGTGTATACCGCGGGTAAAAAAAAATTCTGCGCATACATGCTGGTCCGTTTTAATGCAGTAATTTGCATTTACAACTAAAGATAGTGGAACATTTTTGTCCGCGGCTTCGGCTGCAGTGATAACTGACTAAACCGGTATAGCTATGAGGAGTGATGAGTGACAAGAAGCATGAGCCTGCGCTCGTATATTCGTTCTATGCGTTAGTTCTTTTTTGGCAGTGCTCGCCGGAAATGGAAAGTTGTGGGCGTTGCCCCAGGCGATTGTAACGATGAAAGAAGTTGTTGTGTCTCGTTCAAAGCGCAAACTTTTGTATTGTTTTCTCGGAATATTCGTTTCATACTTCGTGTACGGTGTTCTGCAGGAAAACATGTGAGTGTCGTTATTTGGCTTCGTAGATCGTATGCTTTCCGTTCGCAGATGGTGATTGCATGTGTGCCACGCCCACCAGGTGTGCCGACACAGTGTATGTTATTATCTTCAGAAAAATGGGAATAAGTACAGACCGCCTGTATTCTTTCTGATAAACAGGCTGATCATGTGAGCAGTGAACTTTAGAAATCACAGCAGAAATAGCAAAGAGCAAAAAAGCACAGCTGCTTTGCTAATATATGAAGCATTTCTCCTTCCTGAGAACATCGGTGGATACTAGAGGGTGGTCCATTTTTATATGTCTTAACTTCATCAAATGTTAACTGATTTTCAAAGTGCTTTCACTGTCAGAATCAGGAGAAAATTTGCAATAACACTGTAACCAAAGATCCCGCCACATATCAATTCTGCAGTTGCAGTCACTGGTAGTAAAACTGCATATTACATTTAATATTGGGAAACTGCAAAAAAATTGAGTATTGAGACCCGAGAACAAAGTGCAATTTTTGGTTTAATTCCATCATTCTAAAGAGGGTTTTTTTGATGGGGCCTATAAAGAAAAAAGGGGCTAGGTCTTTTTGGGGGAAAAACAAAGAAAAATATGAAAAAACAAACGAGTGGCGCCACCTGGCGAATCAAAGACGTACTAAACTCAATAAGAAAAATAATAAAAGATATTTTTATAGCTGAATAAGCCGCATCTACAACACAGAAAAGTAGCCAAAACAGCTTACTAGCGCCACCTAGCGAATGAATATTGTACCAGAAAAATATAAAAAAAGGAAAAAATAACCTGAGTAAGCACCGATGTAAATCAAAAATGAGTGCAAAAATGAGTGCAAAAATGGCCAAAAAACACCAAACTCAAACTACCACCCACTGGGAAAAAGCAACGAACTGCAGATACTGAATAAGCAGCATATGAAGAACGAAAGAATTAATATTATTGCTTTTCCCCACTCAAAACCCCAAATTCATTCTCGGGTACCATATGTCAATCAATTGCAGTTTCCCGTAATTAAACTAGTCTGAAACATGCATAACAACACTAATTCTACCTATTTCAGTCACTTCTGAAGCAACATTAGAAGAAAAAACACCAAACTATAACCGAAACAATTGTAGACCTACCTTATATGCAGCCACATGACAAAACGCACCACATCAGTCACATCAGCAGTCGGCCAAAATGACATCCTAACGCACGCCGCACTATTAGACAAATTATAAAAACGCATGACCGGCAATTAACATTATTACCACAAACCACCGCCATTATCAAACTTGAAACGACTAAAAACGTCCAACGGAAACAGAACCATGCGCTTATACTATCGACACTCACAGCGCAAGGTGACCTGATGTAATCACGTGACCACGCCTATAGGCCGCGGCTTGCGCCGACGTTCGCCCACAGAAGGTCAAATCACTAAATAACTACTACCTAGCACCAGTTTGGAAGCAGGTATTTTTCACCGCTTACTTATTTAGGGACAGTTAAGAACATAAACAACCGATCGACCGATCGATATATGTATACAAAATGAACGAAGTCGAAAAAAGTCACATATAAAGAACACCTAATATTGATGTCGGAACATCGGCATACAATTTACAGCAACACTTCAACATCGGTAAGTCTAGTGCTATATCCAGTTTTATCCAAAAACCAGCCATTATCTGATGTCTGTAATATGCAGTAATACCGACACTGAGTCTGTGAGGCTCATTGAAGAAGTAACTTGCAGCCACGATCATCTTTATACCTGACACCTCTATTATTCCAGTTTTATTTTCCCGCAGGACAAGGCATTTTTCAGCTTTTATGGGACATTAGTATGCTAATAAAATGTATTTGTCATTGTAAAGTGTGAAAAAGATTGCAAATTGCACCAACTCACTGTACTCCAAGTTGTGAAAACTATGTTTACTTTTTTCTACTAAGCTCACTGTTATGACAGCATAGCAGCAGTGAAACTATAGATTCATTCTTGTTTTAACAGTGCTGCACTATTGAAAGCTAACGCTTTGGTGGTCGGTAGCAGTTTTCAGTTGTGAGAGTTGGACATATTGAGCAGGAAACGAAAAAAGGTTGCAAGCATTCAAAATGCGAGGACTTTTGCCAGGTACTATGTGTGTTGTGGACCACAATGCACATGAATGACTGGGTATTGAATAAAGCTGAAGTGTTAAGAAAATTTTTTGGAATCTGTAAAGGCAAGAAAGTTAACGTATTTTGGACATGTCATGAGAAGTAATTCAGAAAGCTTAGAGAAGCAGATAATGCAAGGCACAACACCTGGATCTTGTAAAAGAGGCAGACCAAACATCCTGGATGGATAACATGTTCCAATGGACTGGATACACATTGGACAAAATTCTCATGCTCACAGAAGACAGAGTCAGATGGAGACAACTCGTCCACGCTGTGGCCAAGCCTCGGAGCAAGGACGGCTGAACGCAAGGCAAGGCAAGACTAGCAGGTAGTGTAAGTAGTCGTTATTGTTATACCTCAGCGCAAAATACCTGCACATCATTGGTCCAAATCACATCACGTGATATTCAAAAATACACACTATTTATCAACCGCTCAGCCAACCAGTCAATAGTTACCTCAATATTGCCTTGAGTGCAATATTGAGGTAACTATTGACTGGTCTAGGGTTTAAAGCTCCCATAACGTTACTGGTAACTTATGGTAAATTACGGTAAGGTAAAATTGCAAAATTACTGGTAAATTACGGACTTTTATTTTGTTAAATTTTTAGACATTTAATTTTACACACATTAAGTGCCATAATAGTCCAATCAATTTGATTTTGAAACTAAAGCGCCAAAGTCGTCTACTTACACATTGGACAAAATTCTCGCACTCACAGAAGACAGAGTCAGATGGAAACAACATTCTGAGACTCTTTCAGCAGGATGCACTTCTGTTAAAGGTAAAATATGGGTAATTTACCGGAAATTTAGTGGTAAATTACTGGTAATTTACGGTAACGGTAACATTCCCAATCTTACCGGTAATTTTCGAACACTAGACTGGTCATGTTTCATTAATATTCAAGACGTCTATGACCACTCCGACAGATCATGTGACAGACGGTTGGCTGGCTGTATTGTGGCTAAACTGTATGTCATAGTATCATGTGTATCATAGTATTATGGCTGAATCGTATGTCGTGGTGTTGTGTGATGCATATATTGTGGCTGAACCATATGTCGTACATTATTAGCAGACGACCATGTTGCTTGTTCACCTTATTCGCAGGGACCGTAAACTACGCTCATTTTGTGTTGAGATATAACAAAACAAATAGCAACTGGCATCATTGATCATTATCAGAAATATTTTCTCCTCAGTTCGTAAAATATTGCTCTCGCTCTTAGACCTTGGGCAACATTTTAGGATATTTGAGGAAAAAATTTTTCAATAATGACCTCATGGCTGTCACTATTTGTATAATGTGATATGATAGGCTTTTAGACCCTTGTTTTTAGTACAATAAAATGAGAAATATGCTTTCAATGAACTGCAGTGCACAGCTGTATGTATGACACGTAATTATGTAGTTTTTGGTTGACACATCAAGCAATCTGAGCTAATGCTCATGAGATGCACAATGCAGATATCTCCAGTATTTTTGACCATAATTCACTCTTTAAATGTGCATTGCAGCATGAAGTCACAAAAATTTACTATCTCTTATTTTTGGATTTTAAGGTCGTTCAAGGTCATTGATGTTGGTACTTCCGGCAAGGTTATTAGCAGTGCTTGTTATAGGATATAAATCTGTGCCTATTTGCAATCATTTTCATGCTACATTAGTCGACAATAGGTGAAATCACGCTTTTTGAAGGTGGTACACTTATCTGATGTTTTTGTGTGGAGGACTGCTTGATGTTCGGGCTAAAAACTTACACTGTTAAAATCTATGTTAAATGCCGGAAATTGCATAGGCCTATGCAGGTTGTTTTGGTCTATCTCTAGCCATTTTGTTGCAATTCACCTTTAAAATGTGTGCTGCAGGCCGAAGTCACAAAAAATTAACTAAAACCCTCTGTTTTTGGGTTAAGGTCGTTTAACGTCATCGATGTCAGTACATCCAGAAAGCTCATCAGCAGTGCTTGTTAGTCCGCCTGGAAGCGATAGCTTGCAGAGCGGCTTATGTTTTACTGCAGATGTTTTTTAATTATTTCAACGTGAAATCTCCCAGATGGGTGGGCCGATCGGCGTGAAATTTTGCACGGTGATCAGTAGTAGGTCGTATTCTATTATGCCGGTCCAAAGTTTCGGGGGCCCTCCCCAAAAAATTTTAGGGGCCAAAATCATGCAAAATTTGGCCCAATTTCGGACGACTTCAAAGTTCGATGGCGAATATCGCCGGAATGAATGTAGCTATTCAAAATCGGATTAGGACATTTTGTAACGCGATTCCTCCCGAGTTGGATGAAAAAAGTTTGGTGAACTTTGGTCCACTAATCACGGAGATTAAGCGGTGAAATCGTACCCACCCAAATCGACTTTTTTGGAAGACCATATTTCGGACTCTAGGGAGTGCTGCGCCCTCAAATTTTTACACACGTTAGAGAATGACCAAGTCTTGCTAGCGCACACCCAACCGGGGACGAAGGCCCTCCTTTCAACTTTTTTTAAAGGGAGTCCAAAATTGGCTTAAAATTCAGAGTATTAGGCTCAAGATCTTTGGAGCCAGGGAAAATAATCTTTATGAAACTTCTCCACATGACGTGCCGCGAACTGGGGGTGATAAACCGTTTACAACTTTTGAGGGGCACCGCCCCCTTGAAGTTTGGGAGGGCAAAAATGTCCAAAATTTAGTTTGTTTTACAACAACTTTCGGCTTTGACTGCGAATATCTCTGGACTGGATAGAGATATTGACAGGCGGTAAACGGCATTATCAACCGCAATGTTTCCCACGTTGAATAAAAAAATTTGTAAACTTTGGTCCATTAACACCTGAGATCACTTGCTTAATGTTTACCTACCCTAAGTCGACAGTGCGCGTTCTGCGTATGCTAATGCATTTGACTTCAGGCCACGTGACTTTGCCACCGGGGGAATTCTACTTCCATGAATTTTTCCCCCAATCGGACTTAGGGCGCCGGGCGGACTCACGTTGGGCTTTGCCCCAAATTTCTAGTTATGATTGATAAGCAGCAAGTCTGTGCCTATCTGCAACCATTCTTGCTTTACAGTTGTAGAAGAGTGGACTTGCCACATTGATTCCATCTTTTGCTAAATTGTTTGCCTTCTACAGTTGTTTGGCATGTCTTTTCTAATGGGGTGTTTTCACGATCCAACAAACTTCCAGCAACTGTAGTGCTGGACGTTTGCTGGATCGTGTAAACACCCTATAAAGAATCCTTGCAATTATTCGCATAAACAGTAATACTGTTACAGTATACATGTACTGACACAAACTATAGTAGGCCTATTTATGCTGAGAAAGTGCGTTCTGAGCATTTGTCATGTTTGTGGCTTTGGCTTCGTTAGCGGAGCTTACAGCGCTTCTTAATGGGCCCGTATTCAAGGGAAAGGGAGGTAATTGGTTCAAGCATTTCCCCCAAAACGTTGGGAATTTGTTGTCACGTGATGCGTTTTGATAGTTGTAAATGAACAGAAATGCGTTTGCGAACACCGCTGGGGAGCTTACAGCGCTTCTTTACCGAGGTCGTTTAAGTAAACGGTTTCCAGCGAAAAGTCGTTTATAGACCAGGTCGACCTGTACGATTTTGCACGAAATTTTTATGTGTCCGTGAGTATATCTATGGACCGTTAAAGCCTAGAGCCCAGATTAGTGGCGTTGGTCGACTTTGGAGGCGCTGAGGTGGGATGGACGTTTCTGTGCTTACTTAATTACATGCTTAACGACGCGCTACTTCTAAGACCAAGCATCCTGGTTATCATGGCAACAGTGTTTGAATTCCGGGAGGGGTGGGATTAGGGGGTTGTTGCATGGGGGCTATTAACTCAACCCCGCCAAAAGTATGTACTCGGTGGCCAGCTATGTACCATGCGATTTAGATCAAAATTTTGGTCGGACTCCGACAGTCAAAAAATTCAACCCCAGCTAATTTTTACGCCCGAAAGCTGCTACTGCTTTCAGCGCGTCTTAGCCATCGCAATTCTGTCCGTCTGTCCGTCCGTCTGTCCGTTACACAAGTGAATCAGTCAAAAACGGTGCAAGCTAGGATCACCAAATCTTCACCGTCGGCTGCGTGAAAGACTCTAGTTTCAGGAACCGTAAAGCTTTTCCACAAATTCAAAGGGGGTCACCCCGAAATGAGCTAAATGAGAGGGGGGTGGGCAAAATTTGCGATTTTTGGACAAGAAGTCGCTGTATCTCAGTAACATTGCAACATAGAACCTAGGTTACTATTAATTACTAATAGGAAGTCGTACACTGGTTCTCGATTGGCGCCCAATTCAATGGCCTTGAATGACCTTGAACGCCAAAATAGGGGGTTTTATGGATTTTTCTGGCAATTTCGAGCTGCGACACAAGTCTATATCATTCACAAGGTGGTGCCACGGAGCTATCGTTATGCGATCCAGATACAGAATTCGGTATTTGTATATTAACTTAGCATGAACACCCCAATTTTCAGCTTAACTACTGAACCGGAACTGCTATAGGCTTTCGCGCGTCTCGTGAGCATTAGCTCAAATTTCTTGTTCACAATTCAAACACTGCATGACAAGCTGTCGTGATTAGGCTAAGTCTGCTTGGGGGCGCTCATGACTTCAGTGAAGCCGACACGGAACTGGTGAGTGCTGAGCTGCTCCTGTCGCTGCGGGTAGCTAGCGCAGCTTGTGTGTGTGCTCATATATACCCGACGTCACTGTGCTGTTGTGGTGGTGGCGTGGCGGGAACAACATACAGTGTACGGCAAAAAAGTGGACCCCTGAAGTTTTTCGCCGTTTTCTCATCAACCGTTTGGGATTTCGATATGAAGTTTTACAGCTTACCATGCACCCCCTCTGGGATTAAACCCCATGCATATTTTATTGTACTCCAGGGGCTAAACTTTCGAAAAAATTATGTTAGCAGGAAAAAATTTAGGATACAGGGTGCTTACCAGCCGTTTGTTGCCATGACAACCGAAAACCCTTAGCTTAAACGGGCTGCGGGCAAACTGTCCAGATTTCAACGCAAAGGACCAGTGGCCTCTAGATTTGCCGATCATAAACCCAATGGACTATCGCGTGTGGGGTGCAATGTTGGAGGCTTACTGCAAGCTTAAAACGAAGCCGAAAACAATTGCCGAAGTCAAGGAAGCGTTCAGGTTATCTGGGACAACCTGCCATCAGAACCGATTGACAAGGCTGTGAAAGACTTATCAAATTAAGCGACTGAAGGCTTGTTTTGGAGCTTGGAGCTGGCGGTGAACACTTCGAACATTCGCAGTCACAATGTAATTCTGGCATCAGATCATTATTTAGGCTAACTGTGTTGTTTCAACGATGTTATTAAATTCGTGTTGTAGCTTGAACATTTTTAATGCTGATAAATCGGTAGGCGGTCATGTTAATTAAGTCTATAACTTCGTCGATTTTAAACAGAGTCACTTTTTACTCGGCAGTTAGATGTAAAAGGTTTTAGTTAATAAAGCTGTAAAATTTCAAATTAAAATTCCAAACGGTTGCTGAGAAAAAGCGAAAAACTTTCGGGGTCCACTTTTTTGCCGCACCCTGTATAGCTATATACAGAGCACGTGATTGCCGCGGACCGGATCTGTATATATGACAACTTGCAGATCTGGTTAGCTCGTGATCGCTCATTGTCCGTTTGTTCTCGGCTGTTTAGTTACAGTCACATTAATGTCCCTCGTTTTCGCCGATACAGCGATATTGTCGTGCACTCAAACACTGACTGTACTGGTTGGTCCAAATAAGTGACACCCTTTTTAACTGCGTCAATATAATACCACATACAAACACTGGGGTTTCAAAAGAATTGCGGAAAAATATTTTTAACATGCAAAACACCGGTTTAAACACTAGCTAGTAATTATTTTCCGTTTAAATGTGCTCAGTTATTTAAAAATATTTTTCGCATTTTTTCGGAACCCAGTGTTTCTCCACACGCAGTCAAATCACGTTCGTCGTCAATTAATCGAACCATTGAGACGAAGTCACAATTTAAGCTTATTCGCATAAAACAGAACTTGTTTACATCGGCAGACGAAAACGACTTCGTTCAATGATAATAGTGCGTGATTGAACAAAAATTGCAAATATATTGCATGTCACAAAAGAGGAAACTCAAATAGCAAAAGGATGTCAACACCTTTTGTCTCACCCTGTACAGTAATAGGGCCTAGTATTCTGTTTTCCATGCCTGAGCTTTTGGTTTTGTCGTTTCCTATAAACAAGTAGCCAACATGAGCTTCTTAGTCTGCCGTGCTGTTAGTTTAACTTGCAGCCTCGAGCCTTCCTGGTCACCAGCATTGTCGACACATTACAGCAATCCTTTGTGCTTGTCGATAACCCTCTGATAAGTCTCTGATTGCAGTCAATGAGCAACGCAGACGGAAATTCCGTTTAGTGCGTTGGTCGCTTTTGTTAGCAAGCAGCAATTCGTCGTCGTCGCCGACGATGCGATCGCATACTTGCATTGCGCCGACCGATATACCGTTATAATCAAGCCATCGAGCAGTATTAATGTCGAAAATAGCCTTAAGTCATTGATTAAAAGTCGACTTTTAAAATGTGTTTTAAAAACGTGTTTTAAAGTTCCCGCGTTCGTGACAGTTGGGGTTGGCAGCGGCACTCGGTCCAGCGCATGAAGTTTATCGATAGGCCCGGTATTTCAATATTTGTTTGTTTGTACTGAAGAAAAACTGCATTATACGTTGTTTTACGTAGTTTCTCCGTCACGTGCGTGCAAATAGGCGAGATTCAGCAAAAAAAAGATGTCGTTGCCGAGTGCTGACATGTATGCGGCCGTCCGTGCAGACCCAGTTGCCGAGCATCTTAGTCGTTGACAGTGAATTGGCCAGAGCTGCAGCGTATGAATTACGCGACGAGATGTTCGCCGATCGCGTCTTGTGCGTTATTTTTGAGTTTTCTGGCGTCCGGGGAACTTGACCCTTGAACTTTTCAGCAGAAAATTGACACACAGGAGGGACTACGCTACTTCTGCCATGGGCACTGTTCGCATGCACCATTGTGGTTTTTTGTGCCGTTTAGTTTTCAAGTGGTGAGCCCGTAGGCTACGGGACGGTCAGACACACAGACGGACGGTTAAGACTCGTAATGCGGCCTATTGGATAATGGACTGCTCCCGCTGTTGTTGTTGTTGTTGACGGAGGCCGAAGTACTGACACGGCGACTGGAAGCCTGGGTGACGCGGAGGATTTGGTCTTCACAAGATCTGTACTTGCGTAAACCGGCCTGGACTGCTGCTGCTGCTGCAATGTGATGCCACTACCAGGCTATAGCCTATAGTTGGCAAATCGCTCTCGTGAATACGATTTTGGAGGGGGGACTTTTCCTTTAGAGTGTAACTGTGTAGCAGTCTCTTTCTGTGCCTGCCGCCTGAGATTTCGATGTATCTTAAGGTGCGTGCAGTGCGACGTAACTAAACGGGCAGGACGGACTAAAAAGCGTCGATTTTCCGTTCCACTTTTGATGGCCTGATGCCATCAAATTGCACCATGCTGTTTTCACATGCGCTGCGTTGTGAAATGTTGATGTTGCTGCTTATCGGATGTCCGCTGATTGCTGACAGTTGTCGTCGAGTTGAGTGCCGGCTTCGTCGGACGTCGACGGAACTTTAATTGACGCGAAACAGAGTATTTATTTAATATGCAGCGCAGAAAGCGCGAGTCAACGACGGTTTGTTAGAGCTATATGCTCATATAGACGCATGCGGGTTTGCGTCGTGCGCCGTGCTTGCCAGTCACTGCAACTAACATCCGGCATCATGGCATAACGCTGTTGTCGCCGCATCCGTTCCCGCTGTTGTCCATTCGTCCCTCCCGCCGACATGGCTCGTCACTCCCTGACTGCTGATGGTAGGCCGCTCGCGCACGTACATGCAGCAAGATAAAAATACAAGAAGTTTGAGCTAATGCTGACAAGACGCGCGAAAGCCTATAGCAGTTCCGATTCAGTAGTGTAGCTGAAAATTGGCGTGTTCACGCTACGTTAATATACAAATACCAAATTCTCTATCTGTATCGCATAACGATAGTAGCGTGGCGACACCTTGTGAATGATATAGACTTGTGTCGCAGCCCGAAATCACCAAAAAAATCCATAAAACCTATTTTGGCGTTCAAGGTCATTCAAGGTCATTGAATTCGGCGCCAATCGAGAGCCAATGTACGACTTACTATTAGTGATTAATTGTAACCTAGGCCCTATCTCGCACAATTACTGAGATACAGCGACTTATTGGCCAAAAATCGCAAATTTTGTCCACCCCCTCTCATTTAGCGCCCCTGTTCGGGGTGACCCCTTCGAATTTATGGAAAAGCTTTGCGGTTCCTGAAACTAGAGTCTTCCAGGCAGCCGACGGTGAAAATTTGGTGATCCTAGCTTGCACCGTTTTTGACTGATCCACCCGTGTGACGGACAGACAGACAGACGGACAGAATTGCGATGGCTAAGACGCGCTGAAAGCGGTAGCTGCGTTCGTGCGTAAAACCAGATAGAACAACTATAGGCGCGTACATAGCGACGTAACTGAACTGAACTTAATTGAAATGACACGGTTTTTAGACGAACTGACTCATAGGCGAGCAGGACGAGCCAATTGTTCATTGGTTGACGCGCGCATGTGCGTATAGTCACATAGTCACCGCCCTCCTTCCATCGTCTTATCTCGCACTGTTAAAAATTCTGAAAATCCGTTCCTGTAACCAGGACCTTTGACTTATGATTTTGAAATTAAGTATATAGGTTCTAGAGGTTGTCGTCCAGCTATTGCAGCTGCTGTTTATGGGTTAGTGTGGGCTCGTGGTAACATAGAAATGGATGCTGAAAACAATACTGCCGACCGTTGCTTCCGCGGGCCGTACACAACAGGTTATTTTACGGTCGTCGTACGGCGTGTTGTTTAACAAGTTGATTCTATCTGGTCGCACATGTGTGAGCTGCCTGACTGTCGGCGGCTGTCTCTACCAGGATGGTGCTGCGGCGACTGTGCAGTGTGTCGCCGATGCAGTATCAGTGCAAGGCGTCCGTCCGTTCAGTGAGCGCGGCCCGCATGTCCGGGTAGCGCTTGCCGACCGGCGCATGGTGCATGTATATATAGCGCGTCAGATCAGCCGCTCAGCCCACCGCACACACTCGCTGCCGTAGAACAGACGATGACGATGATGATGATGATGACTACAGGGCTGCATGACGACCGAAGTTCGCCTGATGCATTAAAAGGTAACTGTGCAGCGGAGTTCAACGCGACCGAACTGAACTGAACTGAAAGCAGTAGCGCGGCTTTCATTTTATTCATTTCGTTTTGTTTTATTCTGTTTCGGTTCAGAGCTGTCACTTTGATAGGCTCCTTAAAGACTTCTGTATCAATGCCGAATTTTTAAACTGGCCTAAGTAATGCAAACTATACTGTTGTAGGTCCTCTAGGAAGAGCTTAGTTGGAGGAAAAGTCAGAAAAAGATTAAGTGAGCAGGGCACTGCAGGTAAGTTTTGACTCGCTGACGGAACGTGGATGTCACGTCGTCCGTGGATCGACAAGCCCGGTTTGTCAACTTGACCGGAGGCACTGCCAGACGGCTGTTGCCAGTAGAACGGATTTGTGTAGCGTGCGCTGAAAGCTTATTACGCGCGAGAGCTAGCATATCTATAGCGCGTATTAACTACAGCGCTCTTCTACTAGTCAGTTACTTGCAATTCCACGGCATAACTTATCCTTTGGTTCTCGTTCTTTTCGTGTTTCTGTTTCGAGAATTTGGAACTCCTCAACTCCTCAAATTCGTCAATGTCAAACCTTGGCTACATTCAGATGTCACTTAAAGACCCACTACATTCAGTCAGCCTTTTCTGCCACCTAGCGTCCGTCATCCTATGCGCCCTGATTCTTTCTGAGACTTTGGCGCTTTATAAATCATTTACTTACTTACTTATAGTAATTCTGTCCGTCTGTCACGACCCGGTACCGATTCAAGCCCAGGTGAGATAGAGACTTCGGCTTTTCACCATATGATAGCTTAGAATCTCTAGTATTTCGTGACCAAATTTTATCCCGCTAGGTGAGGGGGTTCTCCACAAAAGAGAAGGCGAAAGAGGGACACCCCATCTAAAAAGACGTGCGCAGAATATTGTTAAATGCACACCGTAATGTTTCGCTCACGCGTGAAATCGCAAATCGCCCGTAGGACTTGATCCGCAGAACGTCGTCTCAGGCAACTTTCTATATACATGTAAAAACGTTTTACTTTCGCGCTTGAATTTCTTGCGCCAGGCGACAAAACGTTTGCGTTCTCTGACGCTTTTAACATTGTGTGCAATCCGAAAATACACGTGGACCCGGGTGCGCTGTCTTCCTTTAAACTATAGCCCTTGCTTCTATAGCGGCGTCATCGCTTAGAGCAAGCGTATGCTCATTTTACAGGCTATACACGTATAATAGCCTAGCCTGGC